>Ga0214544_1009360_pt1 | contig 15431 bp, 16 predicted proteins | sample CNSS3metaG_FD_160074 | JGI IMG/M metagenome (GOLD analysis project Ga0214544, IMG submission 160074) | Root nodule microbial communities from cowpea collected in UCLA plant growth center, Los Angeles, California, USA - CNSS3 | ecosystem: Host-associated > Plants > Roots > Nodule | place: USA...
TGAATCAAGGCGACCAGAACTGCAGCGCAGCCATTCAACCCGCCAACGGGATCGCCAAAAGCGATGTGGCTCATGACCGGCAGTCCACCGGCGGTTCCGACCACGCCCGGAAGCCCTGAGCCCTGCTCAAGAGTCGAACCGTACGCCCGGCAGTCGCGATGGATGCTGTTCGTCCCAAAAGCCGACATCGACATCATGACCAGCCGAGGGTTGAGGGTTCTGAGCACGTCATAGCCCAGCCCCAGCTTCGGCAGCACGTCGACTGAATAATTGGCGACGGCAATATCGGTTCGTTCCAACAACCGCTTGGCAAGCGCAAGACCCTGCGGACGCTTCAGATCTAGCGTCATGCCACGCTTGTTGCGGTTCATAATGCAGAAGCACGGCGCCCTTTCGTACATCTGATCTTCCAGGTACCCAGGGGGCCTATCAACACCACGCCACCAATCCGGATATTGGATCGCCTCGATCTTGATGACATCCGCACCAAGATCAGCCAGTGTGCGCGTACATAATGGTCCTGCCCAACCCATCGTGAAGTCCACCACGCGGACCCCCTGCAAAGGGAGCGGGTACGAATCTGTGCACCCCGGCGATGATGTGCTCGGCTCGGCTGGTCGTACATCATCACGACGCTGTTGTTCGCCCATCTCCGGAACCTGTCCTCCCGGACGTGGCGGTGTCAACGTCAGCCGCTGCATCGAGCCCACGGTCTTTCCCACCTCTTCGCCAAGGCGAACGCGCACGACTGCACCGCTGGCTATCTTTTCTTCATCCTGGAGCAAATCCGACACTTGAGGCACTGGAACGATTGGGAGCTTGCGTTTCAGTCCTTCCGCAAACCACTCTTGGGCTGTCCGCATCTCTAGCCTCGGGACTAACTGTCGATCGATATAATCCATGTGTTGCAGGCGACCTTCGTTAGAGGCAAGATCTGGACGATCGCGCAGCTCAAAGAGCCCAAGCATTTCGCAGAATTCGCGCCACTGTTTTGGAGTTACGGCTGAAACGCCAAGCCAGCCTTCTTTTGTGTCATAAATGCCGACCGGGAAGTTCGGCCAGAAGCGATTAATGCCGATCCGACGCATCACATCGCCGCGCGCAAATGCCTCGAACATCAGATACTCGGTGGGAGCGAGGATCGCTTCGAAAATGCTCAGTGACCACGACCGGCCTCCCCCACCCTGCATTCGCGCAACGGCCGAAGATGCCGCCGCGATGAAGCCCCATAAACCGGCTAGGATACCCGCCTGAAAATCCGGGGCGTGCCACGGCGGGCCTTCGGGCGGTCCAACCAGCTTTACGAGACCGGCTAGTGCGCGCACCGTAGAATCGGTCGCGGCGAATCTCGCATACGGCCCCTCGCCGCCGAACCAGCTGGCTTGGAGATGAATCAAGCCGGAGCGTCGTTGCCGGACCGCAGCAATATCAATGGCCGGGCAGTCAGCGGCATCAACATCGCGTCCATCGATCAGAATGTCGCACTTTCCAATCAATGCCGTCAGCCGTCTGATCGCATCTGGGGCCGCGGGATCAATGATAACGCTGGACTTGTTGAAATTCAGGAATGCGAACCAAGCGCTCTGCCCACCAGGCGTAAGCGGCGCGCTTTGGCGAAGTGGATCACCTGACGGCGGCTCGACCTTTTGAACATCGGCGCCGAAATCGGCGAACAACCGCGCGCAATAGCTGGTCCCGGCCGAGCTACCAATTTCGACGACCCGCAGATCGGATAAGACTTCCATCGAGAACTCTATTTTCGGGCGAGGGTGGCGCTTCGAACGTGATTGGCCGCAGCTTACCAAGACCGCGGCCTCCCCTATTGTTTACTGATGTGCGGGTGAACCTCTGGCCGACGCCAGACATAAACGACACCGCTGGATGTGGATCAATGACGTTGCGATCCTGAGCAGGCTGTCACTGCGTCGCGTCTTTGGCCGATGGATCTAAGCCACCTTTCTTCCAGGAGATACATTTGCTCTTTCATCAGCCATGAGCTCCATCGCATCAGAAGGCCGCACTGCCGGCTCGATATTTGCAATCTCGCGCATACTCAATGGTTCGCGAAAATGACTAGACCATTGGCTTCCGCTCGGACAGCTACCAAATCAGATAGAGATGAGGTCCGCAGCAAGCGCTTGGTAATCGCGCCAACTACATCGCTTCAAACAGAGCCGTTCTCAACAAACCGTTCTCTCGCGGCCAAACGCTTGACGCCGAGGTCTGTCAACGGTGATCAGTGTCTGCTTACGCGGCGGACCAAGGTCGCTCGCGAGCGTGAAGCGAAGACGGTCATCTTTCACGGGTGTTTGGTTTCGTGGGTGTTTGGGTCGTTCGGCACAAGTGCGCATAAGCATAGATCGGGGGTCGAATGCCGGTGTGAGATCGAACTCCGCCTTCGAACTCGAAGCAGAAGGCGGACTTATTCGACGATGGGCTGCCGCTGTTGGCAGCGCCCAAACCGACGTCATAACGCAAGCGATTTAATGGTCGAACTCGCCAACCTTGAAAGTTTCGATTGGATGGTTTCGTCGGCGGCCTCCCAATCCGACAGGTCGTGAACATCATCGAGGTCATCAGCGAGCTCCGAGGAGAACGCTGACGTCCACCATGTTGATAGTCTCCGCCTCCGCGTTGAGGTTGCGATAGAGACGAGCGCCCAGCCCTTCAGCCTGATTTCTACCCAATCATTCCTGTCAGACCGGAGAAAAGCCCGGTGCTCGCAAACAAATGTAGTGGATCGCCAATCTGGAGGTCCAATTCTAGGTAGAATACGTGCATGACTTCGATCATGCCGATTCGTTGGGATCCCCGCGAGTTTGGCCATGGCGAGACTCTCAAACCCGTTGGCACCGAGGCCAAACAGGAAGTCCCAGCTGCCTCTGCTAGCAAGCTCGGCAATATCGTCGAGCCGCGCGTGGATGCAGGAGGGCCGCAAAGGAATCGTTAGCGGCCGCGGGAAGATCAAAAACGGATTCATCGGTCTGCCAATTGACGCTCGGCCCTACGTCTTGCGACCGTCCAGAGGCCGAGAATATAGATTTGATGTATATCTCAGGTAGTGTGGTCCTTTGCATATGTTTTATTATTCGAATGTGCACCCCTTTGTTGCGCTAGTCAGACACCTACGCTTGTGCATCGCGGCAAGCGGAAGGGGGCAGCTGACCGTACCTATCCGATCAATCATGCGGATCTCCGTAGGATAACCTAGTCTCCGTAATAGACAACGGGGTCCATAGAGAAACTGATAGTATGGCACGGGGCCGACGATCTCGATTCCGAAGTCGGCCGATCGCTGGTAATACGGACTGAAGCGCTGAATCTGAATTGGACAAAGCGCCGGAGGTTTCAGGTGAACGAGCGAGGGGATTAGGTCGGCCATACGTTCGTATTCTTCCGGCGGCTCGCCTGGAAGGCCGAAAAGGAGGTTCCATTGCGGGTCTACACCGATCTCGGCGCACCATTTCAGTAGGCGAATATTGTGTAGCGCCGTCACGCCCTTGCGCATGAGGCGCAGAATCGGCGTGCTCAGGCTCTCGACGCCAGGTTCGATCTCGGTGACGCCGGCTCGCGAGACGCGCGTATCTGATCCTTATTCAGATTTGCCTTCGTCTCGTAAAAAATCTGAAGGTCGCACCCCGACTCCTTCAGCAGCGGCAGTAAGTCCCGAATGTGTGCGAGATCGATGATATCGTCCACCGCAACAAAATTGAGGACCTTTAGCGCGCGGCAAGGTCGAGGATTTCGAGCGCCACCTTTATCGCGGGCCTGCTGCGGAAGAGCATCGTCGATGCCTTCAGACCGCAAAAGTTCAATGAGACTTGGCGCCCCACCAGCAGCCGCGTGAGCTTTCGAACAGAATGGCGATATCGGGCCACAACTCCGCGCACAGCGGACTTTCGGCGATACGCTCGAAATACTCGTCGTAGATTGGCGTGGGAACATCAGCCATTGACAGGTCAGGGCTGCTGCTCTCCGGTATGACGACCGAGCGACCATCGATGCGATAGCAGAGTCCCGGTTGCGGACGAATGGAGTGTCCCGCCAATATGTCCTTGGCGATCTCGACCAACACACGCTCGCCTTCCCCGCGTACGACTACATCGACCCATGGAAAGCAATCATGCAGCGCGGCTCCCATCGGACCATCGCAATTATCGCCGCCGAACACAATCGTCAGCGATGGATCTCTCTTCTTGAGAATGTTTGCCAGAACGAGCGCCGGCACATTCTGCTGAAACACGCTGGAGAATCCAATGATCCGTGGCGCCCCTGCGAGCAGTTGATCTGCCGCGGCTTCGAGAAAGTCGGGGACGAAGCTTCGCATGCGGGCATTGGTGAGTTCCTGTTCAGAAGTTTCGCCCCGCACGCAATTTAGATAAGCGTCGTCGTCCGTAGCCGACGCACCGAAGGAAGGAACCTTGAATATCCAATCGCCCAGCTGAACGACGAACGCCTTGTGGGCCACCTGCTGGTAGTCGTCGATCGTCAGAGGCTTCCCAGCCGCCGTTTCGCTCGTGCGAGCATGCAAAACCGCGTTCGACTTCTCCGGAGCAACGAAAACGCCCGGAAATACTGGCTTTCCTCCATTCCTGGAAACTCGACGTCACAATATGATGCTGATCATATAATTTGGCGGATCATCCGGACGGCAGCCACTCTCCGGAATTTTTATTTTCCATAGAAATGCTGGCGGTTTTGCGTGTTCAGCGTACCGGCACCGTCGCAACCGTTTGTGCCATGCAAGAAATCACCTGATCATCAAATGACAAACCCTCGGGTCTTCGCGGTTGGCGCCGCTCTCCGAGGGTCATCAAGAGGTGATTTGATGGTGGCCCCCCACTCAGCATCTGTCAACGTTCGACGTCGCGGCGACATCACCCGCGATGGTTTTGATCGCGATATGTCATTCCGCGAATCCGACCGCCCGTTGATCCAGATGCCGGCCGGCATGGCTGCCGTTATCGACATCTGGGGCGACACCGCCACGACCGCCGATAGGCGGTCGCTTGCCAGCAGAGGAGCTACATTCGCAGGCGCCAGAAAAGAGGAACGAGGAGCAATCACCCCAGCCGACCCCATCGAAGCCAAAAAACCACCGCTCCCGGCCTTCGAATTATGGCAAGGGTCTGCCACAATCCGAAAAATTACCGAATCGAGGGCGGCTTCAATGTCGACGGAACGGGTCTTCAACATCTTCATGTATTTCGTTGAAGGAAGGGCGACCGAGTACGGAGTTCGTCACCACCGGCTCGGCGGAAGCGAAAAGGAGAAGGGTGATTTTCTGCTATCTCGCGTCGAACAGGATCATTCGATAGCCCGCCGCTTCCGTCTTTCACGGAGCTTCACGCCTGAGGAGTGGCTCGCAGTCCACCGGTATGGCCAGGCACTCGAATATTTCGAGGAAGCGTTCGTCCTCTTTCGAGCCAGTGCGGCACCTGTGTATTGCATCACTCCGATCGTCGATGGAGCGCCGAAGATTGATAAGCAGATTGGGCCTGAACCCTATCGCGGCGATGCAGTAACCCATCAAGACGGTTTGGGAAACATGCCAGACTATCTCGTGGAATACACCAGCGAGAACGGACTCCGCTTTACCGACCTTATTCACGACGACTATTTCGAGGGTATTCGCACGCTTTTCAACGCAAAGCTCTACGTCTCATGTTCCAAGCTGCTGATGTCGTGTGTCGATACACTCGCCTTCGTCGAGTACGGTGATGTTTCGGGGAATTTCAGCAAATGGGTTACTGTGTATGTTGACCTTAAGCCGCTTGGCATTTCGGCGTACGAGTTGTGGGAATTTCGCAATTCCCTTTTGCACATGACGACCCTCTCTTCTCGAAAAGTCATTGCGGGGAAGGTGTCGCCGATTATGCCTTGCGTGGGCAACGCTGGATTCATCAGACCCTTGACCGGGTCGAACGCGCCGAAGCCCTTTGATCTGTTCGGACTGATCAAGGCTATCGGACACGGAATCGGAAAATGGGGTGAAGGGTACAACACGGATCGCGATAAGCTGCTCAAGTTCATTGAGCGATATGACACGACCATATCGGACAGTCGGGTGGGGAAACTATCAACCACCGGACCCGCTGGAGCGGCATTGGCAGGCGTCGGCTCGGTTGAATGAAGGTGGTCTTTTTTCCCTTAGGTCAATCCATATGGATTATTTCAGCATCCCTGTATCGCTCGTGTCACTGACTTTCCACGCGGTCAATCATCCATGCCGGTGACTGCCGCACGCAAAGCCGTTCGCCCGCTACGGCGCTATGTGGGAGCGCGCGTGCGACCGGCTTTGCTCTACCGAGAGCTATCCGGCCGGGGTTTCCCGCCCCTCACCCCGCGTCGATGCTTCGTCCGGCACGGTGCGGGCCACGGGTCCCGCACCTGGGCGCAGCGCGCCCACCGGCCTCCCGCATAGACGCGTGGCCCCGTCGCGGCGGTGACGGTCGCAAGGGCCGCTCGGCCCTACGCCAAGCGCCAAGAGGCGCTGCGGTCAGGCCCCTTAGGGCCTGACGCAGGGCAGAGCTTATACGGCCCTTGCGACCGTCAACCCCGGCCTGTTTTCGTGGACTTCGGCTCTAGACGTCTAGAGCTAGGTAGCAACCAGCTCCGCGAGCTTGGCAGCGACGTCGGACATCGGCATCTCTGCAGTGTCCAGGCCGTTTCGCGAGGCGAGCATGGGGCTGACTTCGCGGAGAGCTACGTACGTCGTGTTATGCACGATGGGAACGAGCTGGTCACGCGCTAGGAGTACCGAAAGCTCCTTGTCTGCGACGCCCGCTGCTGGGAGGCGCTTCAGCAGCGCAGGGGTTACCAGCACGATCCCGATCCGCGACTTCGCCAAGCCCTTGTCGATAGCGCGGAGAAACGGCTCGCCGAGGCCAATGTCATTCTCGCTGAACCAGACCAAGACATCGCGTGCCACGAGCAGATCGTACAGTTCCTTGGCGACCCCCTGCCGGTCGTCCCGCGCGTGGCACAGAAAGATGTGCCGAAGGTCCGGCAGGGACGCTCGCTTCTCGACGGTGTCGCGGATTGGCGTGAGCGCCCGTACTTCCTCGGGCGTGTAAAACTGAGACGAACCGGCTCCCGACCAACGTGGTTTTGTGCTGCGGCTGGACCCGCCGCCGCTGCTTCGGCCGCCCCCGCTGCTCCCCGACGAGGAGTAGGACGGGCTGTAGGTCGGGGAATAGGATGGGGTGTAGGACGGGTACGATCTGAAGCCGCGATAGCGGCCACGGCATGCAGGGCAGGCCTCTGCAGCGCTCGCTGAGCGATGGCCATTTACTGGTGCTGTGCATCTAGCCATGGGTTCGCTACCTATGTCTTATCAAACTGTGTGTAGTATCGAGCTCCACCGGCCTTGTCAGCGGCACTCATTCGACTGAACTCACCGGGCCAATTGGCCATTGCGTGCTTCAAGGCCGCAAGCTTGTATGGAATATGAACCACGCCGCCCTTATCGCGGATGATGGCCGGACATCTATCGCTGTCCTGTCGATTCTTCTCATTCAGGTTCGCGGCAATGATCGGCAAACCAAGTTCGAGAGCAAGCTCCAACTCCCAACGTACATACTTGTATAGATTCTTTGTTTTTTCGCCAACGAGTACCACCACGGCAGTAGACTTGTTCATCCGCTCGCGGAGTTTCGACTTCACATATTGCTCGTCCTGAGCACGGCCTGTCATCGTATCGAGATCGTGTGCGTTCTCGTAAGTAAAATCGATGTTCTTGTTTGCCTTCCAACCGTTCATATACGCGTATGCCCATTTGTCATTGTCGCCATCGAAGACGACATATGCAGCCCCAGCCATTTAAATCTCCTTCAGTCTGACTGTCTTGCGATCCATAAGGTATGTTCGCGTGAGAACGCCTTCTCCGCGTCGTTCACAAACTCGGAGAAGTGATCATCGTTCGTCACATCGTCTGCCATCGGCCGAATCAAGCCGATCTCATGCGCAGCAACCGTGTAAGCTGCGGCCAATTCGTTGAATTTTTTGATCTGCATCCAGCCAACGATTGACGCGGCAATGACAATCAGTGGTTCAATGGGCCAATACGGCCAGTTCGGTAAGGCAATGCGACTCAAGGCCATCGAGCCCGCGATGACGTAACAAAAGCCGCTTGCCCACACCCATCTCTGTGCGCAAATGCGGTTTGTGCTGGATTTTTGTTTGTACCAGCCGCGCTGATCCTCGACGCGATGCTTCAAATAGTACGCTATTCGATCTTGGCGGCTTTGAGCGCGTACGTTTTCCATGGTTTGAGTGATCTGGTCGTTGCCAGACCAGTCATTGGTTATCTGCCTTGCCGTTTCTATATTCTCGCGAAATAGCACGTGTAAATGATCGCGAAATGCCTTCTTGGCTTGTGTATCGTCTGCCCCAAAAGGAGTGGCGTGCATCATGTATCGCCACGTCAGTGTCTTGACGCTCTCTGCCAGCGCGCGGCACCGGTACCACCACTGCTCGGGCTTACTCTGAGCCCGAGTGATCAGGATAACCAAGCCGACAACAAAGACGCCCGCGTAGATAAGGTAGTAAACAACGCCGTTCAAAAAGCTCATCGAGAACACGGCGGCGAAAAATAGGGTCAGGTACTCCCCACGGATAAGACGCAGGAATTTTGCCTGGTACCTGTTCGAGGCGTTGTCTGCGTCTAGGAACAGCGCCGGATAATCCTCGTATTTCACTTTCCTGCCCACATCGTTGATTGGGAGCCATGTGGGAACTCGAGGGTTCCAACGCAACTATTGATAGTAATCTTTTTCCTTAAGAAAAGCGGGTGCTCACCGGTTTCCCGCATTGTTTCCGGTGACGGTGCGGATTCCGCAATTGTTGACAAGGCTCTGAGGGGCCAATTAAGTACACCGCATTGGTGCACAAAGCCAACACTGCAGTTTAAGAATTCCTTATTTTTCAATTGCTTATGAGGGGGCTCGCGGAATCCCTCCCTCTCCACCATGTGAGCCACAACCACGAAAATCCAATCCGCTTCTAGTCTGCCGAGGACCCGAACGGGACGCTTGAGTTCCTGAAGTCGCCCGGCAGGATCTCGCGTCCGATGGGGGCGCCGAGCGGGCCGCTCATTTCGAAGCGATGACAGACGCGGCAGGCGATCTCGATCGGCGTCGCGCGCGAGCTCATGGAGGCGGAATACGACTACGCGGTCGAGGCCGGCGAGCGCATGCACACCTAGGCGGGATCGGGCCAAGCGCACCGGCACCTTCTGCCATTTGGTCATGCTGCTGACCTATCAGACGGTCCCCGATGTGGACCGACAACCTCGCTTGGGCGCGCCGAGATCCGCCAAGCCCTGACCTGCGCGAAGCACCAGAACATGGCCGGCATGACGTTGCGATCCCGTCGCCTGCGGAATTCGCAGCTTGCCAGTTCAGTCGCCGCTAACTTCAGCCGCACCGGAGTAGCTTTCTCCCTACCAGCTGGCTGGCCATAACTAAGCAGCCGGCGGGTGGCACACGCCATTTATCAGCGCCATGCGCGTCGCATTGAGGAAGCAGCCGGGTTTTTTCGGACGCGCATCGGCGACAGCCCTTTTGACGCACGGCGCATTGGCCGGCGCATTCAGCCGTTGAGGTGAGATCGATATCTGCGGCGACTAGCTCGTCCTCGTTTCTCGCTGCGGCAGCGTGGTCAGAGCCGAATATTTGCCTTGTACGTTACAAACCTGTAGGCGGCTGGCGCGCCGTTGGAGCAAGGACCCGCCCTCGGTGCGGCGGGATCACGGCTTCTGCCGGGCAACTGCGAGAAGCACGAGACTTCGGGAGGAGCGCGCGGCTTGAGAACTCGTGGCCGGCGGCCGCGTGCCGGCTTCCCAAGTCCCCGGCGTAGTTTACTCTCCTTGGAAACACAATCCGGCTTCATGCGAGCGCTTGGGACCCCTTGGGTGGGTTCTACGAAACCGATAGACGCTCCCTCAATTCGACAAATCCGGTTATCCCGATCAACTCTCACGACGCGCGGACTAAACGTTCGTGCCTCGTTGTCCTTATGCAGCGATGATGAGCTTGTCTCCTGGGATCGCCAGCCGTGCAGCTGCGCCATTCAGCCCGACTATTCCTGACCCCGCGGGTGCCTCGATGACGTAAGTGGCAAACCGTGCGCCGGTCTCGACATTATAGATTTCCACGTGCTCGTTGGCTAAGAACCCAGCTGCGGTGAGTAGGTTACGATCAATCGAGATCGCACCTTCAGGGTGCAAATCGGCCTCAGTGACCGACGCGCGTTGGATCTTTCCCTTCATCAACGTAACCTGCATGTCTGACCTACAAGCACCTTTGCACACAACGGGTTGCTGACGTCACCGGAATAAGACGGAGATGGAGCCTGCCCAATCGGTATCCGGTTTTCATCGAAATGGTCGCGATGAGCAACTGTGCTTGGAACATTACAGGCCTCTACGCGCGCCCAATCACTGCGGACGGACGGCTGTCGTCCGCCGGCTTCGCTCCCACCAATACACGAACGTTCATCAGTCTCGCTTCTTCATCCACGACAGAGGATAGATACTCGGGATCATCGACATTCTCGGATCGGATGGATGCGGCGAGGGACGTTGAAAAACAGCCCTTGGCAAACGTGCCGCCGAATGCCCTTGTTCGTTACCCCCAAGCTAAGCGCCACTCTAGCGTTGGCGCGATGCGAAAAGACTTCGAAAGCCGAGCGGCAATTGCAGAAATTCTGCGCGGACGCTCGTGTCCGGCTCTTCCGGCCAGGCCAATGTTGCGCAGAGCTTCACGGCTCGCCTGTTGCTCGTTCCATCCGCTCGCCTTCTACCGTCGCTCCTGGTCAATGAACCCTGCTCCTTTTACGGCAGGCTCACCATTGCATCGAGCTCACCGGAACGTTTTCTCAAGCTGGATGGGCGGACTTTTGGAACGCGGGCCGATCAAACGCACGATCGCGCACTCCGGCGTGGCGCAACCCGGCTAGTGCGCATCAAAGCTGGGGCGATACGACTTTACAGAAGCCACTATGAAGCGAAGAACTTCCTGAACCCGCCGCACGTCGTGGGTATCCGGATGCGAGGTGAGCCAGTAGCTTCGAACGAACCGCACATCAGGCAGCAGACGCTGAAGCTCCGGATAGCGCCGGGCAGCATAATCGTGCAGGATGCCAACGCCATGGCCGCTTCTCACCGCTTCCATTTGAGCAACGACGCTGCCACACTCGTAGCGGCGCGACATCAGCCGACCGAGTGCTGAGGCGTAGTCCAGCGCCCTGCTGTAAGCGAAATCCTCAACATGCGTGACGAACAACCGGCCCGTCAGATCTGACTGTTGCTCGATTTGGCCTTCGCGCTCAAGATAGCTGTCAGCTGCATAAACGCTGAGCGTGTAATCGGTCAATTTCGACAAGATCAATCGCCCCTGTTTCGGCCGATCGAGAGTTATCGCAATGTCAGCTTCTCGGCGGGACAATGAAAAGGTGCGTGGAAGCGGCACCAGTTGAATGATCAGACCGGGATGTCTGACCGCGAGTGCCCCGAGCTGATCTGCCAGAAAGTAGTTGCCCAGTCCATCCGGCGCCCCTACGCGCACAGTGCCAGTGATCGCTTCACCGGCGCCTCCGATACTGACGCCCACCTTGAGCAACTCGCTTTCGGCGCGTTCCGCTGCCACGACGAGGGCGTCTCCCGCCGCTGTCAACACGCAGCCAGAAGTATGGCGCTCAAGCAGCTTAACGTTGAGACTCCTTTCCAATGCAGTGACCTGGCGAGCAACTGTCGCGTGGTTCAGCCGCAAATGCTTTGCCGCTTTTAAGAATTGCCCGGCACGCGCGACTTCAAGAAAGATCCGAACGCTTTCCCAATCCATCGACTACACTTTCTGCACAACGGAGTCGCGAATTTGGCCGTTGATGCGCGAATCTATGCACCCATTATGAGACGCGATCAAGCGGTTTACAGAGGAGCACTGCCGTGTCGCCAACCATTCGGAACTTCATCAATGGAGAACTGGTGCAAGGACGGAGCGGCAGGACTTCGCCGGTTTTCAATCCTGCAACCGGCCAACAATCCGCGACGCTCGGTTTGGCTTCGGCAGATGACGTGAGAGCTGCTGTAGGTGCGGCGCGTGCCGCCTTCCCGGCCTGGGCCGCTACGCCTCCCCTCCGACGAGCCAGGATCCTCAATCGGTTCCTGCGCATTTTGGAAGAGCGCACTGACGAACTCGCGCACGCCATCACAGCCGAACACGGCAAGGTGGTTTCAGATGCCAAGGGTGAAGTTCAACGCGGAATGGAAGTAGTGGAGTTCGCCACGGGCGCACCGCAGCTCTTGAAGGGTGAAATTACGGAGAACGTCGGTACGCGGGTTGACAGCCATTCGCTGCGGCAGCCACTGGGTGTTGTGGCGGGCATCACGCCCTTCAACTTTCCGGCCATGGTCCCGATGTGGATGTTTCCCGTCGCGCTCGCCTGCGGCAACGCCTTCATTCTCAAACCATCCGAGCGCGATCCGTCTGCTTCGCTTCTCCTGGCGAAATGGCTCGACGAAGCAGGCCTGCCTCGTGGCGTCTTCAACGTCGTGCAGGGCGACAAGGAGGCGGTTGACGCGCTTCTTACCCAGCCTGATGTTGCAGCCGTGAGTTTCGTGGGTTCGACGCCAATTGCCCGCTACATTTACGAGACCGCGACCCGGCACGGCAAGCGTTGCCAGGCGCTCGGTGGTGCCAAGAACCACATGATTGTCATGCCGGACGCCGACATGGATCAGGCGGTCGATGCGCTAATGGGCGCCGCTTATGGCTCGGCCGGCGAGCGTTGCATGGCCATCTCGGTCGCTGTCCCGATCGGCGAGACGACTGCCCAGCGGCTGATCCAAAAGCTGGCCCCGAAGGTGCGCGCGTTGAACATCGGGCCCGGCACCGATCCCGATGCCGAGATGGGGCCCTTGGTGACCAAGCAGCATCTCGAGAAAGTTCGCGCCTATATAGATGCAGGTGTTGCCGGGGGAGCGGAGCTCGTGGTCGACGGGCGCGACTTTAAGCGTCAGGGTTATGAAGACGGCTATTTCATTGGGGGCACGCTGTTCGACCGCGTGACGACCGACATGGAAATTTACCGGGAAGAGATCTTCGGTCCGGTTCTAGCGGTCGCTCGCGCAAACTCGTATGATGATGCAGCGGACATGATCAACCAGCACGAATTTGGCAATGGCACCGCGATATTCACCAGGGACGGCGATGCTGCCCGAGAATTCGCACATCAAATTCAGGTCGGCATGGTCGGCATCAATGTACCAATTCCGGTCCCGATGGCATTTCATTCGTTCGGCGGCTGGAAGGCTTCTTTGTTCGGCGACCACCACATGCATGGACCGGAAGGCATTCGATTTTACACCAAGTTGAAGACAATCACGACCAGGTGGCCGACTGGTATTCGGGCTGGAGCCGAATTCGTGATGCCGACGATGGGATAGCCCTTTCGGTCCTTAACAATTGGCTTGGCACCGGCCGCCGCGCATTTCGAGCGGTCGCCGCTGCAGCGCTCGAATGCAGCGGACATCGCCGAATCAGGCTGCTGTCCCGAATGGACCTTGATGCGACTTTCGGGGCGCACGGGCTCCAAGCGTCGGATCGGGGCTCACTTGCACGAGCATCTTGCCGAAATTTTCGCCGCGTAGCATTTCGGCGAAAGCGCTCGGGATGGTCTCCAATCCCTGGCGGATGTCCTCGCGGTACTTGACCTTACCCGCCTTCACCAGGGGCGCGATGTAGGCCAACATCTCGTCGTGCTGCGCGGCGAACTCGCTGACTGAGAGATTCCTGACCCTCACGTTCAGCGCCTTGAACACCGGCTCACCCCTCTTCATCAGGGCTGCGCGTCCGTCGACGCCTCCGTCATCATCACCGTAATGGGCGATGAGGCCGCAGATGGTCATGCGCGCGCCCTGATTGAACAGCGGAAGCGCTGCCTCGAACACCTTGCCGCCCACATTCTCGAAATAGACGTCGATACCGGCCTGGCAAACGGCGGCGAGATCGGCTGACAGAGTGGGTGAAAGATGGGAGACGCAGGCATCGAACCCCAGATCATCGGTCACGAACTTGCATTTGGCATCGCGCCCAGCGATCCCGATGATCCGCGCGCCCCGCTGCTTGGCGAGCTGCCCCGCGATCTGTCCGACGCCCCCCGAAGCCGCCGAGACCACCACTGTCTCGCCCGGTTGAGGCGAGGCCATCAAATTCATGCCGGCGTAGGCGGTCAGCCCCAGCATTCCAAGCACGCCCACGGCCTGCGAGATGCGCCCGATGGACGGGTCAAGCTTGCGCGGGACCATGTAGCCCGGGCGCCAGACCCCCTCACCCATGAGCGCATATTCGGTCCAGCCATTGGTGTTGAAAACGAAGTCACCGGCCGCAAATCCCTTCATCCGGCTCTCGATGACCTGAGAGACAGTGCGAGCATGGCAAGGCGCGCCTTCTGGCCCGGTGCGCTCCCGCTGGTAGTACAATTGATATGGGTCGAGCGACACATAGATGGTCCGCGTCAGCGCCTGCCCCAAGGCGGGTACCTGAACTGCCCCCTCCTTCAGCACGAAACTGCCCTGCTGTGGCCATCCCGTCACCGGCTCGTCCGTCAACGCCCAGTATCGATTTCTCACGACGTCACTCCCTTGTGGGCACCGGCCCTGATGCTCGGGTATCAAGTCTGTCATCAATGCGTTCCCCCGACTGTGAAGCGGGGCGTTCTGCCTTCGCTAAAAGTCGGTTCAGAACTACGCCTCCAATTCCCCGGCTTACTGCTCACGTCTTCGGACCAACCGGGCAAGGCAATGGGATGCCAAACCGAACTCCTAAAAGGGTGGGAGCGCACCTGGATTCGGCTCGAACACTGCTCCATCGCATAGTACGCACTAAGCTCTAGTTTTTTAACTCCACTGCAATCCCCCCGGCTGCGCGAGTTCGATCTCGCGGTCTGGAGCTAGTCACACCACCGGCCTTCATTGCTCCACAGGCACGTGGCCTCATAGTAACGATGCCTGATACAATTTTCGCCGATAATCGATGGTGACGCGCGTTATTCCGGCGCGAATGCCCCTAGCATCGTATTAAGTTGTCGCACTGGACCGACGGCGAGATTCTTGGTAGCGAGCAATGGAGCTATGCTGGGCTCTTGCTCATGGCAGCCGGACCCGAGACGCTCAGTTTGATGCGCGTGCTGCCACACCTCGCCAAAGCGCCCCCGAACAGCCGCCAGTCGATGCAGCTGGTCGTCAGTTCGCGCCGAAAGATGTAGTCGAACTTCGTTTTTTCTTGTCTTCAGCGGGCTGGTTGAGCCTGACGACAGCCTTCTCAAGATATCTGCTTGCCCACATGATGTCGTTTGCCAGAGCAAGCCGTGCGCCTGCGCCATCTTTTGCAGCCAGGCTAGCCAGGATCGCCCGGTGCGGATGATCCTTC
>Ga0214544_1009362_pt1 | contig 15427 bp, 12 predicted proteins | sample CNSS3metaG_FD_160074 | JGI IMG/M metagenome (GOLD analysis project Ga0214544, IMG submission 160074) | Root nodule microbial communities from cowpea collected in UCLA plant growth center, Los Angeles, California, USA - CNSS3 | ecosystem: Host-associated > Plants > Roots > Nodule | place: USA...
AATTTGTTAAAAATCAATTCCGTGTTCGTTGGGAGACGACTTTGGGTTACTTTACCCTTACTATTTTGTTGACTACTTTCTTAACAATACTGAAGTTGTTATAGATAAGTAGTATTAATTTGATCGCGTCAACGACATCGTTATCAAACAGGATAAGCTAACCACAAACAATGATATATAAAAGGAATTTAGCGAAAATAAGGAATTATAAGTAATACTAAACATCACATCCAACAAAGTAGAATACTCCAACATTACAAATACAATCAGGCTCTAGTTTTCCTGTCACATGTTCCCTACCACATGATTCGGTTTCCTGAAACCCGATGGTTTGAGTCGTCTTGCCCTCGCGACACTGGACTTGTCTCCCCTACTCCTTTAGGACGTACGAGTAACAACTTCGGTGAACATTATACTCAATAACGAGCCAGAAATAAGGTGAAACATTTTTCCCCTCTCCATTGTCTCGCACAAGCGAGAGAGTGCAACACTTTAACCTATCATCTTCCACTGTCTCACACGAGCGAAGAGAACCCATTTCCAGTTCCTCACATAGGCAAAATAGTCATCGTTGGGTTTCTTGGTACGACGGAAAACGTCACACCACTCATACATTCCAAGACCACTCTCACAGACTGACACAAAGACTACTAGGCTAATGTGAAAGTAACAAAAAATTAGTAGCATGAAACAATAATACCCCTTTTGTCCATACCTGTTCAAATGCCCAACAAAATAAAGCACCATGCACCTTATGTAAAATAAAAAAACAACGCCTATGCTGTAAATTACCACACAAATCGTGATTGCTCCAAACAAGGGATAAGACGTGATTGCTCCAATTAAAGCTTAGTGCAAGAGCAGGAAAATATGCCAAAAAGTTGCCACAAAGGCTATGGTACGATCCCATCAAGGTTAAAAAGTATGAACAAGCTATGCATATATGAATCTGCACCCCTAAGAGCTTTAAAGAAGGAAACTACATTCATAGGTGGCCCATGGTCTTCTACCGACCAACTACACATGTGGTATGAAATAAGAAGTAGACAAACACTACTTCTAAACGAAGCAAACTACAACATGTGACCCTAGAGAGTTTTCGCCCTCGGCCCCACCTTATTTTATTACCTTCCTTTGCAATCCACAACCCTTGACACAATGGCTGCAAGGAAAAGGAAAAGAAATGCAATGCTACCTCCCCTCGAAGTACCCCATCCCATCCAAGAGTTTAAGGTTTCTAATGCCTTAAGTTAAGGCTGGTATGTAAAACATGTGGTTGCACGATCAACACCATGAAACCAAGAAACCATTATCTCAACAATGCCTACAAGCATTCTAAACACTAATAGAAGCTAGAGAAATTTACACATGTTGCACCACCAACAAGAACGAAAAGAAACCAGAACAAAAATGCAGATCTAGGGTTCTTCTATATGGCGAAAAAAAAAATCACATGGGAAAGGGTAATATTAGGAACATAACATGATCAAGAAGGAGTTGGACAACATCTACATGCACTTCCCTATTATGCTGGGTGCACAGCTATTAAAATCTTCACGGTTTGGTTATTCCATGTAAGGACTTAATGCTCATAAAGAAGAAGAGATACTCCTCCATGGTATACCCAATGACGAGAGGCTATGCTTGAAGAAAAAAAAATACAAAGCAATTAAAACAAAGAAACCTATTGAAGAGGAAAAAAACATACACAAACACACACATCCAGCAGAAACACACAAAGGTTCAGCTTCCCCTACCTCGTGTAGAAGTTCCTCCAACCTACAGTTTCCCTTGCAACCTTGCACGCATCCTTTCGACTTCTTCCTCGCCATTTTTCATCTTTTCTACTCAAAATCCTAACATTTTAACCTAGACTATTTTCATTCCCTCCTTTTGTTTCCTAGGCATTTAGTTAAGATTTTGTAGATTTAAAAATAAACTTGGTTAGTCATTTTTTTATTTCTCTATAAACTGTAATATGTGGCAGCAATGAAAAGTGAAAGAAAACAAAAGAGAAGAAACAAAAGGATTGCTACAACAAGCATAAATGGGCAATAAAGAGAGAAAGAAATAAAAGCAAAAAGAACCACTATAACGACATGTGACTAAGTTTAAGAAAAAGGAAAAGAGAGAAAAAAAAACAATTAAAATCCAACCTTTCTTAGGACCAACCACGGTTTAAACCCAATTCCCTAGCACATACCAGCGCATACACAACTACTATGCCATATGCTATCTCATGATAATATGCGCACCACGAATTTAAAAACACATGTATTCCACATGCCATAACTAAATAAATAAAACAACAACTTAAATCACTCAATTAAATATTCCATGTGTCTCAAAATATTGGGCCACGTCACCACTACACCAACAAGAGTTCTTATTAAATCATCAACCACTTTATAACTTCACCCGGATACTCTAAGTGTTTCCTAGGTCTTACAACGTGTTTGCCTCCATTATGTGGTATCATACCTTCACGGTGCGATGGGCCTAGGGTGTGCCAAAGGTTGTCAACAGGTCAATGAATCCTCTAACGCGGACCCATTTTCCAAAAAAATTAAGTAAGGGCTCCAAATAAAGTTGAATCAAATTAGTGGAGATGTCCAACTTTTTGAATGCATGCTAGAACAGAATGTTGCTTGAGCACCCTTGGTCAATGAGGATCTTGTAAACTCGCTAGTTGGCTATGGTTGTGGTGACGACCACAAGGTCGTCTTGGTATGGATCGTCTATGCAAAAATGCTCATCGAAGTAGGTTATGGTAGGCAAACGTCGTGGTGGAAACTAATTGACTGAGTTGATACTCCTCTAGTATCTTTTTTGTGTTGTGCGGGAGCTTCCTGCTCCAGCGAATCCTCTAGCGATGGTATGGACATTTCCCCTTGCCTAAACCGAGTTAGGTTGGGGTTGAACGATCTGACTGCAAATGACCTCGTTTGGACGTGATGACCCCCTTGCCCGAACTCGTCTCTGTTTTGACGAAGAATCCCCACATTGACTAGGTATAGGTATGGGTATGGGAAATCCCCGACTTTTTCAATTGGGTATGAGGATGGGTATGGGGATGTACATATCCTCGCCATAATATCCGTCTCCGTTTAAATTATTAAAATATTCACAATTAATTAAGTAATATATATATATATATATATATATATATATATATATATACTTACTGTTATTTATTTCTTCTAATTATTTGGTTTGTCATGAAACTCATTCTCATCTCCATTATATTTTTCATCTTATCATAACCTTTATGTAATTATGTTAAAAAGATGTATGTCAATTAAAAAAAATTTATGTCTCACATTTGAATATTTCTATTTTTTTAATATTTTTATTTATTGTATATTTTTCTTTCACATGAGAATGTTTAATATTCTCAATTTAAATATTTAATAGCACAAATCTTTCGTTTACTAGGTAACATAAAAAAAATTATTTTACTTATTATTATTAGTTTTTGTTTCATTTGAAGAACTCTTTTATTTCGCTAAAACAATTTTGTTATTACTCAACCATTGAGTATATATATATATATATATATATATATATATGTTGATATTTAAAAAGTTTTTTTAGATTTTTAAGATATTTTTTATCTTATCACACCTTTAATTATACATATATTTTCCTTTATGCGATTTCCTTTAATAGTCTCTCAAATTGTTTCTAAACATTTGTTAATTTTTTAATATTTTTATTTGTTGTTTATTTTCATTATGTAGAATACTATTTCAATATATTTTATCTAATTATTTTTTATTTTCCTACTCATTATCAATCATATTATAATTTTTTCACTATAATTGTATAAATAACTTTTATTTACTGCAATATAAAAATTTAATGTAATTGTCATGAATAATTTTTTATCACCATCCAACATAATTGAAGTTCAAAAGATACAAGATTTATGTAAAAATTTTATTATTATAATTATTGTTTATTCTTTGTATCATTTTGATCCAGTGATGTATTATAACTTTTATTAGCATATAAAAAAAAGATTCATTAGAATTTAAAAGATTGAAGTAAACAAACATTTAAAATATATTTTAATTTGAATATTTGTTTTCCTTTTATATTTTAAAAAAAATATTTTTAAATTTTATCAACTAGGTTTCATTAATGTTTGTAAATTTAATAAATGTGTTGGTTCTCATGAAATTTTATTTGGTATTATAATCTAAAATGTAAACAATTATAATTTATTTTAAACTTTTATTATGATTATTATTTGTTCTTTGTATCATTTTGATCAAATGATGTATTATAACTTTTATTAGTGTATAAAAAAGAGATTCATTAGAATGTAAAAGATTGAAGTAAACAAACATTTAAAATATATTTTAATTTGAATATTTGTTTTCCTTTTATATTTTTAAATTTTAACAACTATGTTTCATTAATATTTGCAAATTTAATAAATATTTGGTTCTCATGAAATTTTATTTTGTATTATAATCTAAAATATAAACAATTAGAATTTATTTTAAAGTATTTGATATCGAAGAAACAAACAATTATCCTTCTAATATTGAATATTTTATAATATTATGTTTCCTTTACATAATTTTTTATTATTTTATAAAAATAAATTAAAATTAATATTGAAGTAATAAGAAAACATCTATGGGTATATGTATGAGATTATACTCGTTACTCGGTGGAGATGAGGATGAGACAAAAGTTTGATACCTGTTGGGTTTGGGTATGAGGATGTAGATGAATTTTTTCTATAGGAATGAATATGGAATAGCGAAATTCGTTCCCGCCCTACCCGGTTGCCATCCCTGCCCATCATGCCCAACCCACTTTGTCATCCATACCTTAATATGATGCTTCTGAGGGTCGAAGGACAAGTGAAGATCCACCCATAAACGATTCTCCGATATTCAAGTGAATAAGAAAGTTACAATGTTTTTAACAAGAGAGAATGAGTATATTAAAGGAACACTTAATATATTTATAGAATTTTTGGGCCTATATGTCCAAATGATAAAAGAGTTAATATAATATGTAATAATATTAGTAAAAATAACGACTTACCTCAATTAAATAATAATCACAATAATAATGTGTCAACGTACCTTTTATATAAAATATTTAGTTAATATATGATATTAAAGAAATCAAACCAAAGATTCGTCGTAATTATATCAATATGAAAATATTTACTTTTACAAATATATCTTATAATATTTCTATTAATGGACCTTGTAGTTCTATTATCGAAACGGCAAAATATATATATATATATATATATATATATATATATATATATATATATATATAATATGTTTAGAACGCACTATAAGTAACATAAAATTAAAAATGATATAAATTTAATACATTTATTTAGTACATAAAAATGCCCATAAAAGTATCGATAAAACACTTAAAAACGTCTTGAACGTGTTAAAATGTGAATTTTTCATATTAGTTTGTGATTTTCATGTTGCATACTAACTACAGTATACAAGGTTAGAAGCGTCATTTGATGCATTTGCTACATTCTTGACTCTGCGAGAACCTTCAGCACGCACCAGTCAAGAACAACACACCTCATCTTCTCAATTCCCGCCACGTGTACATTTCGCCACCTGTCTTTCTCTCAGTGGTTAAACTCTCCTCACTTCGTCATTCTTTGTCCCGTAAAATACACTTCAAGGAGAGCAAAGTACTCTCTTTCGAACACCACAACTATTATTTATTATTACTATTATTAATTATTAATTATTAAACTCGGCTCCACAATCTCGCTTCCGTTCTCCCCAAAACACATTCACATAATTTTCCCTCACCTTCTCGGCGGCAAAACGCCGCATTCCGTCGAAAAAACATGGCTTGGAAGGTGGCATTGACTGTGCTGTTCTCCCTCGCACTCTTGTTCTCTCCATCGCAATCTGCGGTTTTCAGCGTAGATCTAGGTTCCGAATCGTTGAAGGTGGCGGTGGTCAACCTGAAGCCTGGTCAATCTCCGATCTCGATCGCGATCAACGAGATGTCCAAGCGGAAATCGCCTGCACTGGTCTCCTTCCACGATGGCCACCGCCTTCTCGGCGAAGAGGCGGCAGGCCTCGCCGCGCGTTACCCGCAGAAGGTCTATTCCCAAACGCGCGACCTCCTCGGGAAGCCCTACGCTTCTGCGCAGAGGATTCTTAACTCAATGTACCTCCCTTTCGAGACGAAGGAAAATTTCCGAGGCGGCATGAGTGTTGTCGTGGACGACGGAAACGAAAATGACAGCGTTTACTCCCCCGAGGAACTCGTCGCCATGGTGTTAGGTTACGCGGCGAATTTAGCGGAGTTTCACTCGAAGATTCCAATTAAGGACGCGGTGATCGCGGTGCCGCCGTACATGGGACAGGCCGAACGAAAAGGGCTGCTCGCGGCGGCCCAGTTGGCGGGGATTAACGTTTTGTCTCTGATAAACGAGCATTCTGGTGCGGCGTTGCAGTACGGGATCGATAAGGACTTCTCGAACGAGACGAGGCACGTGATTTTCTATGACATGGGTGCTACCAGTACCTACGCGGCGCTTGTGTACTTCTCGTCGTACAAGGGTAAGGAGTATGGCAAGAGTGCGTCCGTGAACCAGTTTCAGGTCAAGGATGTGCGCTGGAACCCGGAGCTTGGTGGTCAGCACATGGAGTTGCGATTGGTGGAGTATTTTGCGGATCAGTTCAACGCGCACGTTGGTGGTGGGATCGATGTGAGGAAATTTCCCAAGGCCATGGCTAAATTGAAGAAACAGGTTAAACGGACTAAAGAAATTCTTAGTGCGAATACTGCCGCTCCTATTTCCGTTGAATCGCTTCATGATGACGTCGACTTCAGGTAGTGGAATTTGAAATTACTCATTCTATGAAATTCCTATTGTTATTATTCTCTTTAGTTCTGAGCAAAAGTTGCTGCTTTGTGCTGGGTAGATCATGGTTCAACCTTATTTGTACAGTGTACTGTAGCAGCTTCTTTAATTTTTTTTTAATTATCTAGTACGAACAATAACAGTAAGGAAAACGACAACCAATCTTTATCCTATATGTTATGATGGCAAACTAATATGAGAACTATTTGATCTAAAGAGTTTTTGTATTTTTCTTTTTTGGACAAAGAAAAACAATTTAATTGATAATCTTTCTAGGTAGGAATATATTTTCTTTTATTTGTTTTCTTTTTTTTTGGGTAAAGAGTGTTTTCTATTCAAAATGATTGTTTGATAGTGAAGTAGCATTTTGTCTCAGTTAGTAGAAGACTAAACTCCTAAGTAACAAGACTTGGTGTTTTTGTGTGGACTTAGTTTTACACGAGTGATACGATTATTGGGTTTGCTTGCATATGTATTCAATAAGTACTGGTATTGGAAACATCCAGTGTGGGTATTGGAATTATATGGGAACACCACAGCTTTCCTGTAAAATGATTACAGTAGTGAAAACAGGTAGCAAGAACAAAGTTGCCTTTGCTTCAGTTTTCTGAGTAAATTTTGACCTGATTTGCTCTAACCCTTTAGTAAAAGCATGTCCTGGATTTCATTCAGGTAAAATTTAGTTGGAAAAATAGTAGAAAAAAAGGGAGTTGTTTTAGCAGTATTTTTCATTAACAAAGTAGTTCAGCTTTCAAATGGCTGATTGTGTCAAAAACTCGTTGCTTAAGTAGTTAGTTATTTGCAATTAATTAGCATGAAGGAGCGGGTCTTAGTGGCTGGGTGAGGTTGAGAAAGGAGAATCAGTCTGGGGATTTATGCCCTGCTTGAATACAGCAGTAAAAACATGTCTTCACTCTGTTTTAGATAAAAATAATTGGAAAACAAAACAATCAAATTCTTGATACGTGTATTTCATGTTTTTTGGATACTGACACGTTACATACTTGTATGACACGTTACATACTTGTATGACACGCATGTTCCAATTTGAAAGACATTTTTTTTGTCTTTGACATGATTTTGATATGACTCCAACACAATGTTGATAACCTCAAATTCAATGATTTTCTAGAAAACTCATAAACTTGTAAACTTATCACATAAGTTTCTATTATGATTATAAAAATAAGGAAAAAATCTTATATGGTCATTATTTTTCACTTTTTTTTGGATATTAGATAGATAGATTAGATTCATTTTGTGTTAGTTGACAATGTGCTAGTTGAAAGTTTGAAACTAATATGTATATACATCTCGTGTCCCGTATCCTATGTTTTTACAGTTTAGTCGTAACTCCGGGTCTGTCGTGTCCATGTTAGTGTCCGGCTCCGGGCTTCATAAAGTGTGTGTGTGTGTGTGTTTTCTTTTTCATATTTCTTTACACGTCATGATTTGTTTACTTAGTTAATTAGGATTACAAGTCTTATAAGTATAAATAGGTGTATGCTATGTATTTTGTTTCACATCAAGATACAAAAGAAAATATTCATCTTTTGTTTATGATTCTCTCTTTCCTTCACTTAAGCCTATGATTTCAGCAGTTAAGGAGAGTAATATGCTTAGCTTTAGCTTGGTTAAGGAGTTACATATAACCTTAAAGTCAGCATTTTGGTTAATAGATTGGCTAGGTTGGTATCTTCTAACGGTAGAGATCAATTTGAAGATAGCTCTAAAGGGGAAGTCAATAAATACTGTTAACAATGAAATTCCCTTATATGTTCAATCTTGTCAACATAAATATATAGAATAGTAAAAATAAAAATGAAAATACTGACAAGGAAAGTAAAATTATGGTTGATTATCAAGTTGATATTCTTATACTTAATATAATGAACGCTTAAGGGTTCTTCATACATGTCTTGTTTCTTACAGGAGCACTATAACCCGTGAGAAATTTGAAGATCTCTGTGAAGACATTTGGGAAAAATCACTTTTACCTGTGAAAGAGGTGCTTGAGCATTCTGGCCTTTCATTGGAACAAATATATGCGGTCGAGTTAATAGGAGGAGCCACAAGAGTGCCAAAGTTACAGGTGTGTATACTTCTTTTTCTTTTCTTTGACAATTATTTTGACAATGTGCATTCTGGCCGGTGGAGTTTGATATCTGCATACAATATTGCAGTCCATGCTTGATAGTTGTCAACAACATTTGTTTACCATATTTATTATCTGTTACGTGAAGGATAAACCTAGTTATACAACGGTATCTGTATATGCTATCTTTATACTGCAGTTGCTATGCTAGTATATTATTAGATGTTATTTGCAGCATGTGCATGCTAATCTGATTAACAGAAGTAACTAACCCATCAGTTTAATTGTTTCGTTATATATTGGTCAGAATGTTTTGTTACAACTCTGTTCAACCAAACTGATTCAGTTGCTAAAGTTTTTTCCACACAATTTCCTTTACATTTAGAGTTGCACTCAGCATCCAAGGTGAATTTGTTTTTTTCACCCGAAACACAATCATACTGAGAGCATTTGAAACCCTTTCCCTCTTAGTTTTCTGTCCTTTTCTCTCACTTTTTGTTCACTTGGACTTCAACATTTCTGTAATCTATATTGTCAATCAGTAATTCATGCTGTACAAGCTTGACCCTATTTTATGTTAACCTGTACTTGCTACTTTCTTTTTTCTATTTATCTGAATAATGAAGAGAAAGGAAGAGCACAGCTGATGTCTCAAATGTTGGCACAAAAATTTCAATAGAGAAGATTGACTGCATGTATAATTTACTTATATTATCACTTTTTTTTTTTTTCAAATATGAATAGAACTGAGTTTGAATGTCTAGAATCCATGAAATTGAAGCACTTTATCTTGTAGATGTATTGTTGGATACAGTCTTTGAACTTTAGTTTCACAGATAAAGTGTTTTTGTCGTTGTCCAGCATTACTGTAGAGCTTTGTTTATTGATATTCTGTTAATATTATTGCAGGCTAAGCTTCAAGAATTCCTTGGTAGAAAAGAGCTTGATAGGCATCTTGATGCTGATGAAGCCATAGTTCTTGGTGCAGCTCTGCATGCAGCAAATTTAAGTGATGGAATTAAGTTAAACCGTAAACTAGGAATGGTTGATGGTTCCTTGTATGGATTTGTGGTTGAGTTGAGTGGTCCTGAACTTCTAAAAGATGAAAGCTCTAGGCAGTTACTTGTACCACGAATGAAGAAAGTCCCGAGTAAGGTAAATCAGTTGATGTTTCAATGCTGAATGTGACTACATATCACATGAAAAATTAATTGATCAATTATATTCTCGAACTTTATTAATCCACTGTAGTATTGTTAACATACCAGATGTTTAGGTCCATTAATCATAACAAAGATTTTGAAGTTTCACTAGCTTATGAAAGTGAGCATCTTTTGCCTCCTGGTGCTACCACTGCTGAAATTGCTCGATACCAAATATCTGGTTTGACAGAAGCAAGTGAGAAGTAAGGATAAAAGGCTTGCTGAAGTTTTGTGGCGTATTGCTTATTTAAGCCCCTTGACGAATTGCTTTTCATGTAAAATTAGAGACTCTGATGCCCTAATATCTTTGTTTCTTCTCTGTTTTTCTAGATACTCATCTCGGAATCTGTCATCTCCCATCAAGGCCAGCATACATTTTTCTCTTAGTAGAAGTGGAATTCTTTCTCTGGATAAGGCAGATGCTGTTATTGAAATAACAGAGTGGGTGGAAGTTCCTAAGAAGAATTTGACTGTAGAGAATTCAACCATTTCATCAAATGTTTCCGCTGAATCTGCTGCTGGAAATAGTTCTGAGGGAAACAATGAAAGCATCCAAACTGACAGTGGGAATAGTAACACATCCAACACTAGTGCAGAGGAGCAAGCTGCTGCTGAGCCTGCTACAGAGAAGAAGCTGAAGAAGCGGACCTTTAGGGTGCCATTAAAGGTGAATGTCAACTGGCCACCCTTATTTTGTGATTATTTAAACTGGGTGGCTATTTTTTGGGAAAATTGAAACAAGATCTAATATACCTTGCTTCATTGCTGTTTTTCTTTTTGCTCATTACAGATTACTGAGAAGATAACTGGACTTGGAATGTCTCTGTCACAAGATTTTCTCACTGAAGCCAAAAAGAAATTACAAGTACTAGACAAGAAAGACACAGACAGAAAAAGAACAGCCGAGTTAAAAAATAATTTAGAAGAATATATATACTCTACTAAGGAAAAGGTTCGTAGAAAGCAATATGCTTATAGTTTTTTTACATCCTTCATTTATTGTGTCATGGGTAATCTTTATCCTTTAAAGATTTCTAATTTTCTTTCAGGGATTCATACAAAAGGTTTCGATCTAAATAGTTGACTTCGTCTAAATTTATACTGAGGAAATTTAACTTTTGTTCTTGATTGTTGCTTTTGAGAAAAAAATTCCATCTAAATCTCTAAGAGGACCTAGTATTCAGTTTATATGTTCCAAGCTTGGTGCATATGATCCATATGCTATAACTTGAAGGAGATTGTTAAGATAAGATGTTTTGTTATTCTTATTTCTTGTGTATGTATGTACCCAACTTTAGGGGTAGGGTTAAGGCAAATGCCCTACCTTTGTTTTGTAATTCTATATATATATATATATATACACATCAATATAATCACGACAGTGTAGGTTGAATCTCTGTTTTCTCTCTCTCTTTACACACACACACATCAATACAAGCACATCAATATAGCTGTTTTATTCAACATGTTTTAATGCTTATCATGTCTTTATCAGATTGAAACTCTAGAGAATTTTGAAAAAGTTTCTACAAGTGAGGAACGCCAGTCCTTCATTGAGAAGCTTGATCAGGTTTAACCCTTTTCCTTGGGAAATTAAATAAAAAATGTTATTGATAAGAATGTTGACTTAAGCCTTTTGTATATTCTGTCAGGTGCAAGATTGGTTGTATACAGACGGTGAGGATGCCAATGCTGCAGAGTTTCAAGAGCGTCTAGATCAGTTAAAAGCTGTTGGAGATCCAATTTTCTTAAGGTTTGGTATATTTAGCCCAATTATATTATTTTATCTTATTCGGTTTTAAATTTGGTAGTGTTTTTCTGAATTTGTGAATATCTGTTTCAGGTTAAAAGAGCTTACAGCTCGACCAGCAGCAGTTGAGCATGCTCATAAGTATATTGATGAGTTGAAACAGGTACATCTCATGTGAAGTGACTCAGCTTTTTATTTTCTTCATGTCTATGTTCTTTTTGAATCCAATTTTGTTGTTGTTAGGGTTGAATTATGTCGATTGATCCTCATAGTTAATCACTCCTAGATTGTGTTTGGGTGAAGAATTAAGGATTTTGAAATATCTGAAATTCGAATTGCTTTAATTTAATTTTCTTTCATTTTTAATCCTTTGATTAGATAAATCAATTCATTTTTAAAATTTCAAACTCTTAGTTTGGAGAGGGTCACCATATTCCAATTCTCATTTTTAACAAGAGGGGAGAAAGAAAGGAGAGAGAAAAAGAGGGAAAAGCAAGGAATATAAATGGGAAAGGGGTAGAAATGAGATGATGGTAACGAGAGCAAATGGGGAGAGAGGAGAAAGGAAGAGGAGAGAGAGAGAGAGAGAGAGTGAGCATGAATTCAAATGCATGTTGAATTTGATATAATTTGTGTAATCTAAATACTTTCACAAATACTTTTTACATTTATTCAGCATATTTCTATACTTTTTGCTAATCCCTTTGATGCATGTGTAAGTTCTTGTTGTAAACTTATGCTGGATCAATAGAAGCTGTAATGTGGTAAACAAAAATATTTTCTCTATTATTTCTATTAGATTAATTCACATTTCATTTGAAAGAATTTAGATTGGTAGTTGCCCTCGTTGAGATGTTAGATATATGATCTAACATGACAGATAAGACAACTTTCATTGAAGGTGGTTATCTGTTATTTTATCCAGTTTTCATCATGTTGGCTCCCTTGTGTATAAACCACACATAGGGTAATCTATTTATAATAGAGAGAGGTACAATTAAAAAGAGTAACTGAAAATAAATAGAGTAAATAAAAGATATTGTTTGATATTGTGATTAACAATATCTAACACTCCCCCTCAAGCTGGAGCATACAAATCGTATGTGCCAAGCTTGTTACAAATATAATCATTTCTAGGCTCCCTTAAAGACTTAGTAAAAATATCTGCTAACTGATCATTTGAGTTAACAAATTCAGTCTTGATGTCTCCAGACATGATCTTTTCCCGAATGAAATGACAATCAATCTCAATGTGTTTGGTCCTCATGAAAGACAGGAGTAGAGTTAATATGAAGAGCAGCCTGATTGTCACACACAAGTGTCATTTGGGTAACATCTCCAAATTGTAACTTTTTAAGCAATTGTTTGAGCCAAACAAGTTCACAGGCAGCTGAGGCCATAGCTATATATTGTGCTTTTGCACTAGATCTTGCTACAACACTCTGTTTCTTACTTTTCCACGAGATCAAGTTACCACTAGTGAAGACACAATACCCAGATGTAGATCTTCTATCAGAAGGAGATCCTGCCCAATCAGCATCTGAATAGCAAACAACTTTTGTATGGTTATTAGAACCATATAACAATCCTTTTCTAAGGGATTTTTTTAATATACTTCAAGATGCGAATGACTTATTCTAATGATCTTCACATGGAGAATTAAGAAATTGGCTTACCACACTGACTGCAAAGGAAATGTCAGGACGAGTAATGGTAAGATAATTCAATTTCCCAACCAATCTTTTATACTGCTCAGGATCAGATATAGCCCCCCCTGATTTGGTAGAAGTTTAGTATTGGGATCCATGGGTGTATCAACAGACTTTGAACTCATCAACCCCAATTTCCTCCAGAATATCCATGGTATACTTTCTCTGAGATATAACAATACCATCATTGGACTTGCCACCTCAATACCCGAGAAATATCTGAGTTTGCCAAGATCTTTGGTCTGAAAATGGTGACAGAGATGTTGTTTCAACTGAGAGATGTCATGGTTGTTACTCCCTGTAAGAACGATGTCATCAACATATACTATCAAGTAAACACATCCAACACTCAAGTGTTGATAAAAGACAGAATGATCTGCTTCACACCGAGTTATACCAAATTGCTGAACAACATTGCTAAACTTTTCAAACCAGACCCTAGGAGATTGTTTTAGGCCATATAGGGATTTGCGAAGATGACATACCATCCCAGAAGACTCCCTCTAAGCAACAAATCCAGGAGGTTGCTCCATATAGATTTCTTCTTGCAAATCACCATTGAGAAAAACATTTTTAACATCTAGTTGATAAAGAGGCCATTGTTGAAGAGTAGCCATGACGATAAATAAACGAACAGAAGCCATCTTTGTCACGGGGAAAAGGTATCTCCATAATCCAACCCAAAAATTTGACTATAACCTTTGGCCACAAGACGAGCTTTGAGGCGATCAATAGTACCATCAGGTCCAACTTTGATAGCAAACACCCACCTGCAACCAACAACAGATTTCCCAGATGGCAATGGGACCAGTTCCCAAGTTCCACTGTTATGAAGAGCATTAATTCATCTGTCATGGCCTGACGCCAATCAGGATGGGCTAAAGTGTCACAGACAATTTTTGGAATGGTCACAGAAGAAAGAGAGGAAAGACATGTATAAAAAGGTAATGACAATTGATGATAACTCAAAGCAATATAATAGGGAGGGGGATTACGGGTAGAACACATACCTTTTCGGAGGACGATGGGAAGGTCAGACTCGGGTGTCAGAGCCGGAGGAGACAAAGTAGTTGGCACTTGAGTGGAGTCACATGGCAGTGGTTGTGATCAGTTACAGTGATTATAAACCTGAAGAGGTGGTGGAGGATCGACTATAAACCTGAAGAAGTGATGGAGGAGCGGTTGACTGTGGAGTAGGAACCGAGGGTGAAGACGAGATAGTAAGAGGGTCACAAACAATAGGAACATTAAAGATAGTAGAAGAGTTGTCAGGATTGGATGGAGTCATGGGTGAAGATTGACTCTTAAAATAAAGGGATAACTCATTAAAGGTGACATCTGCAGACACAAAATAACAGTTAAGAAAAGGAGAAAAACATTTGTATCTTCTTTGTGATTTTGTAAACCCTAAGAAAACACACTTATGTGATCTAGGAGAAAGCTTGTCAAGACCAGGGCTAAAATTATGAACAAAACATGTAGATCCGAAAACTCTTAGAGGTAAGGGATGAAGAGGTTCATGAGGGAATAAAATGGAATGAGGTATGTTATTCTTTAAAACCAAAGAAGGCATACGATTAATGAGATAACAGGCAGTAAGAATGACATCACCCCAGAAATGTTCAGGAACCTTGCCATGAATTAAAAGAGTGCGAGTAGTTTCCATAAGATGTCTATTTTTATGTTCAGCTACACCATTTTGTTGAGGGGTATAAGCACAAGAAGTTTGATGCAGAATGCCGTGAGAAGCCATAAATTGTTTGAAAGAATGAGAAAGATATTCAC
>Ga0214544_1009367_pt1 | contig 15420 bp, 10 predicted proteins | sample CNSS3metaG_FD_160074 | JGI IMG/M metagenome (GOLD analysis project Ga0214544, IMG submission 160074) | Root nodule microbial communities from cowpea collected in UCLA plant growth center, Los Angeles, California, USA - CNSS3 | ecosystem: Host-associated > Plants > Roots > Nodule | place: USA...
GAATTGAACAAGCTTGAATAGTGAACTCTAGTTGACAATGGAGTCAACCTTCCTTTCACAATAACCACACATTCCTCGCCCATAATAGATTGGGCAAGATCATGAAATAGATCATGCATCTTGAAAGCTGTGATCATACCAAATTCATCATACTTTGCTTCTTGAAAAAAGGATCTACTATATAATTTTCTCCACACTTTATTTCCAACATCCTCCACTTCTACGTCTCCTTCGGATTTAATAAATCCATTGGCCATCCAGAGATGAATAAGTTCTTCCTTATCTATTTCAAAATCTTTGGGGAAAATTGCACAAAAAGAAAAACATCTCTTCACAGACGACTTCAAATTAGAATAGCTCAATTTCAAAACACGCATAATAGAATTTTCATCACCTGTCACAGAACTACTTTCTTCTCGTATATTCCAAATTTCGCTTTTCTTTACATTTTCCCATTGGCTTACCTCACTTTCATCACGCAAACAGCTTGCAAGGGTTTTGATTGCAAGTGGCGAACCAACGCATTTCCTCATTATCTCTTTGCCGATTGTCACGAGCTCTTCCCTTTCTTCTCTGTTTGGTCCAAACGCATGGTGTTTGAACAATGACCAACTGTCATCTTCTGATAACGCTGTCAAACGGTAAGCAGAATGTGTTCCCATGATGGAGACAACTTCCTCAAGTCGAGTAGTGACCAAAATGGTAGCTCCTTTTGCTCCCCTTGCACATTCCAACATCCCCTTCAACTCCTTCCATTTCTCTGGGTTTTCGTTCCACACATCATCAAGAACAAGCAAATACCTCTTGTTGTGCAATGCTTCTTCGACCTTTTTCCGCCTTGCTTCTAAATCACCAAGGTTGGGATTTTGACCAATGCAACATTCTATGATGGATTGTAGTATTCTCTTCAAATTGAAATCGTCTGAAACGCATATCCAAATTCTCAAGTCAAAATGTTTACTTATCTCGTGATCATTGAAGACCTGCTTGGCAAGAGTTGTTTTGCCAAGTCCACCCATACCAACTATGGGATAAACGGTGAGGTCTTCATTGTTATTAGCATCTTTGAGGAGAAACTTCACAATTTTCTCTCTATCTTCGTCTCTGCCATATAATATGGGTTCAGTAATGACAGAGCTAGTTTGGCGCCAATCATCATCATCCACGGTTTGCTCTTCTGTGACACTCACACGTAATTCAAAGGTGAGCCTTTCTTCATGAATGCTGTGAAATCTCTGGGTGATTTCTCTCATCCTCTTTCCGATATGGAAACGGAAGAGAATGTCCTTAGGATGGAGACGGGATACGAGTGATGTATGACCATCAACAAAGTGCATCTTTGTGGAGTGAATAGAACATTCATCCAAGATATCATCAAGCACATATGCTGCATCTGTGAGTTTCTGCAGCCAATCCTTCACTGCATAGCTTGTTATTTGTTTTCTCTCTGCATCTCTGAGAACAGCACGGATTGCTTTCAGATTGCTGGAAAGCTTCTCAGTCTGCTCATCAACACCCCAATAAATTGCAAGTTGGTCTTTAACTAAAGATCCCAAATTTTCAATCACGCTTTCTACTAAAGCCTCGGCCATGGGAAAAAACAACAGCCAGAATGAAGGAAATGTTGGAGAAGAGAGGAAGGTAAAGTGAAGAAGAAGTTCTTTGGAAATGTTTTTTGGAATGATTTGAAACGGAATCAATTTTATTTAACAGCTGGTGTTGGTTTTATGCAAAATAATTGAGAAGAAGATAGAGGGAAAGTGATGACAGAAAAAGAAGTTAATAAACTGACTTTTGTTGGCCTTCACCCACAAACTTATGTGATGCTGAATGGCTTCGAACGGATAAACGGATAAGAATGAAATAAAACTTGAAGAAACTTTGGTTAAAAACAATTGAAAAGTAATATGAATCTCATTCATTTTTTTAAATTATTTGTTCAACTGTATTATATTAAGAAAATATTTCTAACTAATTTGTTTAAGGTCACGACCTTAATTAAGGGCCTAGCCTATTCTGTTGGATCTAAGGTCAGCCCGTAGGGTGTCCAAAATCTTTTTTTAGTCCTAATCCCGCTCATTCTGCCTCTATTTGCGAAACAGCTCCTTTCCTCACTCTCTCTTCTCTCTTTTCAGAGTTACACTAGGGTTTGATCAAGACGTTCCTCCGAGCTATCTAAGCTCCGTTTATTCCACTATTTCCAACTCACAAATCTTGTTTCTGGAGCTGTAGTATTCCTCTATTGGGTGTCTGTGTCTTTCGCTAGCATTTGTCCAGATAAGGGAAGCTAGGGTTTGCATGTTGGATCTGTTTATGTTATGGGTGCTTGATATGTATTGTTGAACGTGTGATAATATACTGTTTGTGTTTGCGGTGTTGTTTGAATCTGGTTTGGCACGCATGAGAGCAGGTGGGTTCTGCTGAACTCGCCCAGGCGAGCTGGGTGGTTGTTCAAAACGAAAAGCTCTCGCTTAAGCAAGGAGCTCTCGCCTGAGCGAGAACAACAACAACCCATCCCTTTCTCTATTTTGAGGGCTCGCCTAAGCGAAGGGCACTCGCCTGAGCGAGATGGACTAGCTTGAGCGAGACCTCAACGTGCCCTCTGTTTGTAGTCTCGCCCAGGGGAGAGCTTGTAGCTTAAGTGAGGGATCCTCTCGCCTGAGCGAGAGCTCTTTAGCCTGAGCGAGATTGACAGAGTTGGTTGGATACGTGTATGTTTCTAATGATTAGATGGTTTGTTGCTTTTAAAAGATAAGTATGATGTTTTGTATGTTCTATATGATATAATGAGACGGGAATTGATGAGCTTGGTATAAATAAGTGCATAATCATGATTGATTGATTGGTTGGATGTTGGCATGAGATTGTTATGCATGATAAATCAATGGTTGGTTGGAGAGACATGGTTGTGGTATGAGTTGACGTAATTCCGTGGAACTCTTGGTAAAATTTCATGGTGGTGTTGGATGTGATGGACGTAATTCCATGAACCTCTTGGTGAGATCTCATGGTGGTGTCGTATGTGATGGACGTAATTCTATGAACCTCTTGGTGGTAAAGTCTCATGGTGGTATTGTATGTGATGGACGTAATTCCATGAACCTCTTGGTAAGATTTCATTGTGGTGTCGTAGTGTATATAATTAGGTAAAGATTGCATCCTGAAACTCTAAAGAGTTAGTTAGTCTCACGTAGAGGGGACTGACTCAAGTGGTGAGAGTAGTAGGAGACCCTAATTTTTGGCAGGATAATGGCCTTAAATGTTTGAAGGCTAACATTGTGCGTGGTAGGGTGAAACTCATTGGCAATGGCTCTATAGAGCAGTAGAGATCACTACAAGTGCAAGCATCCGGTAAATCCGACCGATTATATGACAGTAAAATTCTCTATACTTTAAATCTTGTACTCTTTGAATATTATAAAAAATATGCGGTGTTTTATTTAATTAGATTTATCAATTAAATGTGATGTTATAATTTGTACCCAAACACATTATTTCTGTATTCCAAATCAGACAAACCTAAATGTGACAAACATCTAAAAATAATTGTGACTAAAACTTTTTAATTATATAAAATTAATATTTATCTCATAAAATCATTAATTAAATACAGTATAATGTAATCTTAATTTCAACTCATCAATCAATTTACTCATTCAATCTCTAATCTTCTCATATTTATCGGTCAACCTATTACGTCTTTCTACAAAAGAGATTTGATCGCTGAATTGAATAGAGAAGAAACAAATAATCATATAGATTTTTTACAATGTCATAATTTGAATATGAAATTACGAGAATGATTGATAAATAAACATATTTATTGATTATGAATGTTAAGTATAACATAAGGTATATAAAAAAATAATCATGGTGAGTTCTAATTTAAGTTTACATATAAATTCAGACTTAGCTTACTCATGAACAACCGTAAGAATTGGTAATATTTGGAGAAATTTGTAATTTTGAGTCACTTTGTCTGCATATTTGTAAAAAGGGGTCGGTTGAAAGTTTTATTGTAAAAGTGGTTGTGTCGTCAGGGGGAGGACGACATTAAAGGTGAAGTCGTCCTCCCAGAGGCCGGTTTCCTTTTTTCTTTTAAAAGAAATGAAGTCGTCCTGCCTCCGACCGGTTTTTGCATATACAGTGATGAAGTCATCCGGCATGAGGTCAGTTTCAATTTTTGATTTTTTTTTTTTTTGAAGACAATACAACTATCACTGTCAAAGAGTCTGCGTAGGGAAGCAGAACGAAACCAATGCCAAAACCAGGAAGCAACTAATTTGAATATGAAGCTAAATTAATAGTCAATGGATGAGATGAAAGGATAATAGTCAATAGTCATGGACACCGTTGCAGGTAGTGCAAATATATATGCATTGGGAGTGATGAAGTTAGATTATTGTTAACAGTGTAATACTTTACACTCAATTCTTACCATGTGGTTCATCTTTCTCTCTCTCGTTATGTCTCTGCAACTTTCATCTTCAGCGCAACTTTCATCTTCAGCAGTAGAAATCCTGCATCAAGGTTCATCCCTCTTAGTGGAGGACCCCAACGATGTTATGCTCTCACCAAATGCCATCTTCTTTGCTGGTTTCTATTCCGTTGGCCAAAACACATATTCATTCGCAGTTTGGTACTCCCAAGCCAACGGCAAAACCCAGGATGCAACCGTCGTACGAATGGTGAACCGTGACTACCCTATTAACCAAAAAAAAATCAAAAACTGAAACCGGCCTCCTGTCAGACGATTTCATCACTGTATATGCAAAAATCAGTCGAAGGCCGGACGACTTCATTTAGAAAAAAAAAAAAAAAAAAAAAAACCGGTCTCTGAAAAGACAACTTCACCTTTAATATCGTTTTCCTCTCTAGACGACACGACCAACTTTTATAATAAAAATTTTAACCGACTCTTTTTTACAAATAAGCGCAATATTTGCATAAGACCTTGTGAGGAATAGATAAATAGCAGGTGATGTCAAGTCTAGCTTGTGATCAATAGCTCTTTCGTGTTAGATTCTTACATATAGTATACTCGTGTAAAGTTTTGTATTTGTGTCTAATATTTAACAAAAACTACACTTGTTTAATATCTATCACAATATAGATAAATATTAAAGTCGAACGATTTAAAAAAAAAAAAGGTGACATATTTTACGTGATATATAAGACCATATTTTTGGATGGAAAAAAAAAGTGTGAAATATCTTATATGATATAAAGCATATTTGTTGATTAAATATAGTTGCAACAACAATGTTAAAAAAAATTATTTCAACGTGTAGCGCTAAAAATGAATAATTTAACATAAAGTAACACTATTCTGTGACTTATACTTTGGAAATAAATATTGTTGAAAAAATTAGTTCATATAATCTTAAAAGGGCGGACAAAAATTCAGGAGTGTTAAATTAAATTTGTAATATATATATTTTTATAATTAAATAAAAATTATTTTTTTTACTTAAACTAATTAAAATTATAGAAAATACCATATTATACTAAATATATTAATCTATTTAAGATAAAAACGGAATTGAAAAAAATTGGACCAAACCATTTTATAGTTCCGTTTTAAAAAATTAAACCTCTAAAGTTGTAGTTTAGTTAGTTGCTTCTTAACTAAATATCTAAAATTGTTTTGTTGATGAAACACATAGATGCACATAGGCATATAGATTAAAGGTGGGTCTGACTAACCAAAGGTTGAGACGGGTCGATCGAGTCAAGGTTGTGACGGGTTCATCCGAGTCGAAGATTGAGACAGATTGAGTCAAACCGAAGGTTGAGACGAGCCAGGCCGTGCCACGATCGAAATTTGGCTAAATTAGGTCACGATCGAAGTTTGGTCGAATTCGAGACAGCCGACAATGATCAAAATTTGGTAGAGTTTGGCCAAGACATCCCTAACTGAAATTCGACCAAATTTGATTGAACTGCCCTTTGCCAAAACTTGTTTGAATTTGACCCAATCGGTCTTGACCGAATTCGACTATATCGGTCACGACTAGAATTTTGTTGAATTCGGTCGAGTTTTCCTTAATCGAATGCAATCAAGTCAGCCCCAACTAAATTTAACCGAGTCAACTTTGATCGAAATTTAACCAAGTTAACCCCGTCAATATTTGGTGGAATATGCTAGAGTCGGTTACAACTAAAATTTGGACGAATACGATCGAGTCGATCATGACCAAAATTTGGTCAAATTCAATCGAGTTGATCTCAACCGAATTCAACCAAGTTAATCTCGTCCAAAATTTGGCTAAATTCGACTAAATTTAACCGAATCGTCCGAATTTGACCCAATCAACCTCGATAAAAATTCGACCGAATTCGGTGGAATCTAGCAAATTTGATCATTGGGCGTTCAAAAATAATTTGACCATTTTTAGTGCAACATTGTTTGATAGAACAAAAAAAATTATTCGGTTCACTTCATTTAAACTAATTTTCGTTTCACTTCGCAAATTACTTTTTGCTTTTTGGTTCACAATAATTTTTAACACTTCATTTCATTTTGCCAACTCCTATTTATTATATCAGAATTTTTGGAAAAAAAAAAGGAAGTAGGCATTTTACAATTTCATGGCCACCATTAAATCCCCACTAAATGAATATTATAATTTTTCTGATACTTCTTAACCACAAAAATGACTGATAGAATAAATTTCTAACTTATTTGCTAAATAAGAAAAATAAAAAATAAGCATTATCCTGATCTCATCAACTAGTCACGAAGGAGAAAAATATAAGCACAGGTGAGAAAGAAATTGTAATAAGATAAGATAGAGTACGAAAATTGATTGTGAATTACAACCTAACCTGGACAGCCAATCAGCCACAAACCTCTCCACCAATTAGATAGCCAGTGGCCACTATCCTCACCAAACTTCATCCATTATTGAATTTTCTGGTCCCAACTCTTAAAACATTATATATCCCTTTAAAACAAAATCCAACGAAAATATGAAATTTTACTAATAATGATTTGGAGAAACAATTATTTTGTTAATTAATACGTTGATGTTTTAGGCAATACTAATTTATTTTCTTAATCATCATATTTTTTTTACTGGTTCATATTTTTTAAAACTCATTATCATCATCAATCATTTTTAGGGTTTACACATGATTTATATTTATATTTCTTTTTTTGTTTGTTCTTGATTTTTTTTGTTTAATTTTCCCAAATTATTACAACTTATATTTACAGTATTCCGGAAACTATTTTACAAAAAATGAATACATTTCCAGAGTTTAGAATACTAACTCATTTAAACATTTTAAAAAATTATATTTTTAAGCTGATCAAGCATATATGAATTACAAAAGTACACACATAAGAAAACACAAATAGAGGCATATTCAATTTTGTGGAGCGTTAGGTTGGTTTAAGACATGCATAATATACTTGTTCAAATGAGCATAATATACTTGTTCAAATGAATAAATTACATTTTGGATAAATTTATCTCCAAATGCTCTTAACAAATGAAAATAAGTTTTCCAAAAAAAATAAATAAACGTCAATAAAAAAATATTTGAACATGAAGAAGTTAATTTTTTAAGTTAATTTAATATAAATTAATTAACTTATGCAAATTTTTTTTTTCTTCTCCTAACATATATTTATAGATAAATTATTCCAAACATATCGCAGTTCTTAAATGTTTTCGCACAAAATTCAATATCATATAATGTTTTTGGTCGGCTCTTTCAACGGTCTTTCCGACTCCAATGAGGTATTTTTTTCATATAAATCTTATTCGTTTACTAACATTTAAAAGGTAATTTTTTCTTTAATTTATAAGTTTTAATCTGTTTCTGTTTTCAACTTGTTTTACTTGTTACTTTTATAAACAAAATGTTCTACGTAAGTACACGTTTTAAAAGTTTGCTCAACATTGTACTTTAGTTTTCTTCAAAATTAAAAGTTTTCTTTTATTAAGGGAAAAAAACATCATACTATGTTTTTCTTTTATGACTTCTAACTTTTATTTTCATCCATCACACTTAATTTTAGTTCTTTTTATTTTTTATTATACAGTTTTTCTGTTTTTATATACTACAATTTTGATTACTTTAAACCTCTGTTGTCATCACAGAAAATTTTTAACATTTTTTTCTTCCTTAGCTTTATCATGTTTTTCCTCCTTAAACCTTTTTAAAAAATTTGCATACTCATTTTAAAGATCATCTCATTCTTTTAAAATCCATCGTACCTTTTTATCATTGTCAATCACTTTTACATTTTTTTAATCGCTCAACGTTAGTATTTTATCTAATACAAAACTATTTATATTAGAAGTTTAATTATTTTCAAAATCACGGTTTCATTAAAAAAAAACTATTTCACAACTTTTTTTCTAAACTGTTTAACTGATTTATCACATTTAATTGAAAACATATTTGTAACTGAATTCTCTTTAAATTATTAATTAATGTTACTACAATATGAATGATGTATTCATTTCTCCAAAAAAAAAAAAGTAATTTTGATGTTACGCTTAAGTTATAAATTAGTTACTATACATTATATATTGTCTTACAAGATAGGTCATATATACATATATTAAATTATGATCTTAAAATGAATCAATTCAATTTTTTTAGGTCAAATTATTACATCTGAGATAAAAATAAATAAAAAAAAGTCAGTTCAATCCAATATTTTAATTTTTGGAATAACAAATTTTCAGATTTGACCCATTGCATATGTTAATAGATTAACTCACTTTCACTTAAGTATGTTTCTTCTTTCAATTTATTTATTAAATATTTTTATGAAAGTAGTTAAAAATTAGAGTGTCATCTTGTACAATTTGACAATAGGGTGACTTAAAACTTTGAGAGACCTAAAACAAACTTAAATAACAAAATATCTTATTTAAAAATTATTTTTCAAATATTTTTTTATGCAAATTATTTATTAAATTGTTAAAATTAATTTCATTTAACATTTATATTTCAATAAGGGTAATTTGTTTTATCTTTTTAAATGTTTATAATCATTATCCTGAGTTGAGGATTAAACTTATTATCATTACTAACTTCAGTTACTACTTCTCTGCCTCTATTGTTGCTTTCATATATCCTTTTTGTGATGGAATTAAAGCCTCAACTTTTACTTTGAATGTTTGAATAGTCTTGATTCAATTTTTTTAGTTGACATTCTATATATTTTTATATAAAATAAAAAATTATAATATATAAACACTACTAAAAATAAGTATATGAAATTAATGAGTTAAAACAATAAAACTTGGTTTTGGTTGCCAAGAAAGTAGATTCGATTGTAAACTTGTAAGTCCCAAGTCTCTTTCTCTTCCTCAAATCTCAATTTTTTCATATTTTGAAATTAATCATTAATAAAAACAATTAAAAAAATTATGTTCTTCTTAGCTATAACCTTAAACCCTAATCCCTAAAGAAAACTAGACAAAAGAAAAGTAATTCTAATCCTAATACAAATTCAGTAAATAGAATAAAAACAATATCAACACAAATAAAAAGAAAACATACTAACCATAAATGGGAATAACTTAAACTATAAGAAAACAAGAAGATGCAGGAAGGTAAATTAGTAAATGCAAAATCATAATAAAAGAAGAAAATAAAATCAAAATTAAGATCATATAAACATAAAAAAATCAAAGTTGAAGTCACATAACTATGACTATAAGATCTAGAAAAGATAGAACTAAAATTGAAATCACAAGTAGAAAAAAAAAATCAAAATATATTATAAGAGAATAAAAAAAATAATCATTTTCTCTCTTATACTAAATTATAATTTATTAAAAAAAGTTTAACTCATTAAATATTTATTTTAATACCAATAAAAATAACAGTCAATAATAACAATTTTATTTTATTTTATTCTCAAATATAAACTTATTTTATTTCAATAGACTTATATTAATATTAATTTTTGTAGGCTTTCTTTATCTTACAAATAATTTGATAATTAATTCAATAAAAGTACATCAACAATGCTTTTTATTTATTTTTTAAAACATAGTTTAATAATTAATTCAATAAAAAATATTAGTACTAAAAAAATTTACTGAAGACCTAAGACAATTTCTTAACAAATAAATAAATTAAATATTTAAATTATTTAAATTATTATTAAATAATATTTTAATGTTTAAAAAATTTAAATGGTCAACCGAAATAATAAATAATTATAACAATACTTATGATAAATGATGAAAAGATAATAAAGGATTGCTGTCAATAAATTATTGCCAACTCCATCTCTAAATTGATTCAAACCAGTTTAATTTACTAATTATGTGAATCAAATTCAATTTAATTTGATCCACAACTATAATTGTTTTCCAATTCAATTTATTAATTAAGTGAATCAATTTTATTTGATATGATCCACAACTACAACTTTTTTCCAATCTAACTTTGAATTCTGGTGTGCGAGTAACTTAGAGATTTTGAATCTTGTTTTCTTTTGAGTTGTAGGTTAAAGTTATTTTTAAAATTTCAACTATGATTTTATTAATTTCTAAAATCAAGATAAAAATTAAATATATAATTGTGTATTAAATTTAAATATGTAATCTATAATTAGTTTATTCTTAAAATTTGAATGTAAATTATATGTGAAGTAATATTACGTTCGCATAATGTATATGATGATTAGATATGATGTGAACAAGATTATACATAGGTGCAGCATGATGATACAGTGATGATTTGAGATATTAGAATCAGATTAAGGAATGATTACACTTACATGAGTGGCAAAACATAGACTAAAAATTGATGGATTGAAATATGTTTGAAAAAAAAAATGTTTGCAACATCATTATGAATGTGAAATATTATAAAATAAAAAAAATAGAGACTAAATTATTATATAAAAATATTAGATCTGAAATAAAAAATGTAGGTGTGACGTGGAGGGAATAGAGGGTGTCGTAGCCACGCGGAGAAGACAAATTGTAAATAGGAATAAGAGTTGGAGTCGAAGACAAGAAAAACAAGGAATGAAGGCGGTGACCAAGGCCCACCCAAAACGCATAAATTAGGTCTCAACCTTTTTTCTAATTCCCTATATTTCATCATTCGCACCAATCCAAACCCAAGAAAGAGAAAAACAGAAAAGCTTCGTTTAGGAAGAACAACAAGAAGCTCTGGATTCCGCCTCTTCCCGTCCTTCGAGACGGTTGTTATGCTGCGTGCTTTTCAGGTCTCATCCTCTTTCCTTCTCTCCCTCTTCTCTCAGATCCGATCCGATCAGATCAGATCCCTTTCGGATCCTTTCGATTGGCTTTTCGCTTTAATTTTACCGTCGTTTATGATTTTCCTTTTTTATTTCGTTAGGCTTTTGACTGTTGACCGTCGACGAATTCAATTTGTTTGTTCAATTGATTCTGGTTGTTAGGTGATTACGCGTTCGTTGAATTTGACTTTCTTGATGGATTTTTCGCTTTTGTTTTCTAGGTTTTGTTTTCTTTTTGTGCTTTGGTGTTAGTTAGGGATTCGAGATAGGATTCTGGTTCTCGAAATTCGTATGGATTGTAGTTGATGTATTATTCTGTCATAGGTGATAATTTTTTGTGATATTAGATTATTTATGCTTCTGCTTTCTGGAATTTTAAGTTTTATCCGATGGAAACATTAATAATCAATTCCTAGAACTGCTTGTAGGCTATTTTACGCGTTGTAATTTCGATTCCGGAATTTAGTTCCTTGACTGATAATTTTGCCTTTTTTTTCCTGGAAAACTTGCAATCTTTGCACAGGATTTTCGAATTTTAATTGTTTGAGGTGAGTGTAAATGCAATTAATTTTACTTACTTGGTTAGAGACTCTGAAACTTCATCGCGGATTTGTTGTAGCATCTGAAACTAATAGTTGCCTGACTTCAGACGTCATTCATGTTTTTTGTTGATTTTTTTTCTTTGTATTGGTCGTGTAATGTGAAAGAAAATTGAATATTGAATTTTTATAAATCTAACCCTCAAGCCTTCTCCGTGTTCTTTAATCGTAGGTTGGTCTGGGTTTGAATCTAAAGGATCGTGATTTATATTTTGAGACATGGAGGGAGTTTGTTTCTGGACAAATTGCTACCAGTATCGGTTTTTTGCATTCCAAGAAGTGCTTGATTGGCGATTTTTCATCCTTGGAGATTTTCTTCGGGTTTCCTTTGTTAATTGCACTTAGTGTTCTGCTCCCGTTTGATGATCAGCACAGGGTACGTGATGCTACTTTCTTCTGATACAGGTGCTGCATCTTTAGTGCACTTGTGCAAGTAAGCGCTTATTCTTTTTCTTCTTTGCAAAACACCAATCCCAAAAAGAAGTTTCTTGATAAGTGTTCTTTGGCAGTGCATTGCTGACCCATCATTCTGTTAAAACTTCCGGTAAATCCTCTTGGGTAAGGTTTCTAACGTGAAGAACCTCTAGAACGTCTTTCGTTTCTACTATACAAATATTTACTAGCCTATTTTTTCTTCTACAGGGCTGAAACATATAGATCCGTGACTGAATATTGGATTCTGCCTGCATATTTTGAGTGAAGCATTTGCATTGAATCTGTTCGAACTGTAGTTATTGAGATAGCCTCCTTGTTGCTCTTCATGGGTATTGTTGCTGAATAACACATCAGTTGCCCGAAGATTCTGAAGCAAATCCTACTTTGATTAGATGAAGTAGATTATATTGTAGTTCTGAAGTCTTGGGTCACGGTGATATTAGCTAGTGGGAGAATAATGCTACTGCTTTGATCAGTCATTATAGTGGGACCTGAGAAGTGTCAGTATGATCCCTGGTTCTTGTTCATTTCCACCACCTTTACTCTGCAACCATTTCGAAGCCGTGGGTCTATTAATAAATAAAGCTGTGCAGCCCGTCCATCTGAAAGTTTCTGCTTCTATGCCCTCTTTTGCTACGACAGAAAATTGATGGTGGATTTTGCTGGACCAGCAGGAACCTGTTAATATTTTATACAGCTCTGAGCATCATCTACAGGAGATAAATGCCATTTATCCTTTGCGTTTTTGTTTACATTTGTTGAATAAAGAAAGTGCTGCTTAGTGTTCCCTGGGAACAATGGAGAGGTGATTACTTTTTCCCTTTTTTGCAGAACTTCCCGTTTCCTCTTTTGTTTTCTGTTAAATTTCTTAATACATTTCACTGCCAATACAGGTACAACTTAATTAAGGAAGTTGGTGATGGGACTTTTGGGAGTGTGTGGAGAGCTATAAACAAACAGACTGGTGAAGTTGTAAGTATGCTTTAACTTACATGATGGAGTTGCTCTATTTGAAGTCGGATGAGGTCCTAATAAGTAGTAAAACTGCAGGTTGCTATCAAGAAGATGAAGAAGAAGTATTACTCTTGGGAGGAGTGTGTAAACCTAAGAGAAGTCAAGGTTTCACATCTTGCTTATCTTTCTTAAAGCCTTTTTTTTGTCATGAATTGTTGAAAATTTATAATTAATCTATAATTTCACCCGTGTTGGCAGTCGTTGCGAAAAATGAACCACCCAAATATTGTCAAGCTGAAGGAAGTTATTCGAGAAAGTGACATTTTGTACTTTGTTTTTGAATACATGGTGAGTGATTAAAGTTCTTGGTAGAGAAGTACTTGGTTGGATAATGCAGGATCTTATAGACTAATTTTAGTGTCAATTTGGGGTGATGTAGGAATGCAACCTATACCAGCTTATGAAAGATAGGGAAAAACTGTTTTCTGAAGGTGAAGTTAGGAATTGGTGTTTTCAAGTTTTCCAAGGTCTTGCTTACATGCACCAGCGTGGATACTTCCATCGTGACCTGAAGCCCGGTACTTATTCACAATTTCCTCTAAAATCTGTTAGATTATGCTTTTTTGATTGAAGGGGAGAGTTAGTCTATAACTTCTATAATTATATTATATAGAAAGGAGATTTTTTTTTTGTATATGTTTTATTTTCCAATATATCCTTTAAACTATGTAAAACTACTTTATTTATTTTCTTGTCGTTATCGCTTTTAAAATAACCATCCCGACTTATCCTCTCACTTTCTGACTCCATTTTGTTTTTTTTAAGTTCCAAATTTTCTACCCCCCGCATCCCGACGGATGACTTCAATATTTTATCTCAAATTTAAATCTCTTAAATAATTTTTGAAATTTAAACTAAGCAACAAAAAATAAATATGTATTAAAAATATATTAATTTTGGAATTAATATACACATTAATATGTAGAATAATAGAAGTTATTACAACAATTAAATTTTGACTCAATAAAATAAGACGGACTGATAAGAATGCAGACACGTATGTGCTAATACGCATGTGGTGTTTTCGTTATGTTATAAACTATATATAAACTATATATGAAGACATTTTTGTTCACAAAATATACCATTTAATCTAGGTAAAACCACATTATTTATTTTCTTCTGCCTTATGTCCTTCATACTAACTGTAAAATTATTCTTTCGTACTCAGGTTCAATCTGTTTTTTGTAATTTCCCCTTCACAATAACTGTAAAAAAGTATTTTTTTCATAATCAGGTTCTATTTGTTTTAAAATTTCCATGTTCTTTACACTCATATTTCCCATTTGTTCTTTCTCTAATTGATGACTTTAAATTCCTTTCATATTAATTCTAATTCTAATTTTCTTAAGTGGTATCTCATATCTAAACAAAACAGCATAAAAGTAATTTAATTAAATAAATATATATTGGAATTTTACCCAGTAAAATAAAATAGTACGTGTTTTCACTAGTTTCTATTACGTGTATCATGTAATGTATATTTTGCTAGAAGTTTCTTATACTCTGTTTTTCTCTGGTTAACGTGGTTATATGCATTTTCTATTTTGACTTGTTAAATGCTTCATTAGATGAACAGAACTCTCTATTGTGAGACATAAATAAACAAACTGACAGCATGGTCTGCTGTTTATATCCTTATTCTGTCGCAAATGTTTCTGCTTTGAACCAATGAATGCTGATATGGTGCAGAAAACTTGCTGGTTACCAAGGATATCATCAAAATTGCTGATTTTGGCCTAGCCCGAGAGATCACTTCACAACCACCCTACACTGAATATGTCTCCACACGATGGTATGTGTCATTCACTTTCAATAGATGTTTCACATTCTGTTTTAGGTGTGCAATAACATGCGTGACTGCCTTCCTGTTTAGGTACCGTGCTCCTGAAGTGTTGCTTCAGTCTTATATGTATACTTCTAAAGTTGGTGAGTGGTTGATTGGGCAACAATTGTCATTTATTTTTGTCACTGATATGTTTTTTCAAGTGACGACTGTTAGTACCTCTTTATTAACATTTTTTTCCCTTCTAGACATGTGGGCAATGGGTGCTATAATGGCTGAGCTTTTCTCTCTACGTCCCCTTTTCCCAGGTGTCAGGTATTAGCTTCTCACTTGCTGCG
>Ga0214544_1009369_pt1 | contig 15415 bp, 9 predicted proteins | sample CNSS3metaG_FD_160074 | JGI IMG/M metagenome (GOLD analysis project Ga0214544, IMG submission 160074) | Root nodule microbial communities from cowpea collected in UCLA plant growth center, Los Angeles, California, USA - CNSS3 | ecosystem: Host-associated > Plants > Roots > Nodule | place: USA...
AATAATAAATCTTTCATCTTGCCCTTCCACAAATGATAATTTGTACCATTCAAAGCAACCATCTTTGCATTTGCCTCCATCATTCAAGCAAGTAAATATAGCCCAACCAAGAGCTCTGATACCACTTTGTCAGGTTTTACAGAGGGGGTTTCACCGGGGAGAACAACACCAATGAGACCTGAGCCCAACCACATAAGACATTGACACCACTCTCAACCCAAAACCTTAAGGCAATGGGTTTATGGGCCTTGATCCTTATATAGTGCTCTACTCTCTCATTTCTAGCCAATGTGGGACTTAGAATCACACTTGGATTCCTAACACAAAGTCTCAAACGTATGTAGCTTATGTAACAAATATACATAGGAAGAAGTTATATTTTCCAACCTAAGTATCTATAATATGGAAGTTCAACAAATCGATTTAAAAGATTCCGAAAATCAAATTTGGAAAATTATGTGGATGGTTGTGATGATAGCTATATGACACCAAATAAATAATATTAATTTTGGGAACGAAAAGATAAATGATTTGGAAAAATTTTGGAATTGGATTATTAGCAAGGATGGTAATACGAGTTTAGACCATCGGCCAGCCTACAAAAATAATGTGGACGGGCTAAGATAGTGAATCCTTAGGTCTGTAGTGGTCTCGTTTACATAAGTTCGTAACCCGTATCCTTTGGGTTGGGCTACAAGTCCACATAAAAAAAAGTTGCACTTATATATATCAGTTACTTATTTTTTCTGGATTCTTGCAATAACGTTCTAAATTTTTGTATGACCGAAAAAGACAAGTATTATATATTTTTTAATGTACTAAAATTTGAAGAATACATCGTGTATGTCAAAATACGAATATGATAAAAATGTTGAATTATCAATTTATCATTCAACTCTCCAAAGTCTTTGCTTAATTTTGTGAACTTTTGAAAGTTTTCCAATTTTTTTAACATTGAAAGTTTTTATCAAAAAAATAAAAACAAAAACAGGATGACATGCGGGTCTACCAGTTTGCATTTATGTTGAACAGATCAAACTTTTTAGTCCACGTTAAAAAATACAAGACGAGACAGACTGGTCCGTGTTATGTGGGCCAAATCCGAAACAGACTGAACCGACTCGCATTGTAATCCCTAATTATTAGTAACTATAGTTAATTTCTCTCACTCTCGTATTTTTATTTTAAATCTTGTATTTCCAAAATTAGTGCACTTTTATATAACGGGATTACAAAGATTTTTTTTTAAATGAAAATTCAATACACAATTTTATTTAAAAATAATCGAAACTCAATTTTACAATCACCCACCAACCTAACGTTGATTTTTAAAATATAATTTAATTGCAATTAACCACCTAGGGGACTGAGAGCTAAAGATTGCGTGACACGTGTGATGATAAGAGATTGAGATTGTGGAAAACAAGATTTAAAAGAAAGTAATGAATTAAAAGGTGCAATGGAGGACTTTGGTCCTTGAGCGATGGCAACATTTAAGGACTTTTGCGACCTTAAAGTCTTTGATGTCCTTGGAACCACAATTTATTTGTGGCCTTGCTCTAAGAAATTACTTAGCCAAACAAAGTAGTCAAAAGAAAAATGTAGAAATGAAATGTTGTTGAATTGGGACCATTTTCATTGACATTGCATACGTACAATCTCTAAAGTCTGCACCAAAATATTTAATATGTGACCAAAGTATATTTCATAAAGTTACGTCACTTTCCTTCTATCAAAACTTTTCTTTTCTCCTCCTACAATACAAATTACACTATGACAATTTTTCATGACGTACAATGAAATTTCCGTAACCTAACGTGATTTCTTATATGTAACCAAATATAATTCCCTTAAAAAAATAAATTAACTCGGAAAAAGGAATATACAATGGAAGAATGAATATTCCACCTATTTGTCAAGATTGGAAAATAAATACATTGAACACTATACTTGTCATACGTAATTTATCAATTTTAATAATTATATTATACTCAAATTATTTTATATTTTTAATCAAGTTTTTATTAATTGGTTGACGTGATTATTATTATTATTATTATTATTATTATTATTATTATTATTATTATTATTATTATTATTATTATTATTATTATTATTATTATTATTATTATCTTGTTATTTTATTTTTATTAATCGAGTAATGTGATTATTATATATTATTTTATTTATTTTATTTATTTAATTTTACATATTAAAAAGATATGAGTTTTTTGGTTAATACAAAATGGTTAAATATTATACAAATGAGTTTTATTGTTTTATTGGATAACGATATTCTCATCCTCGAAATTTAATATAGAGCTTAATTTTGTTATCGTTATTTGAAATTATATTGTAAACATTTACAAACTTATATGAAATCTAATCATTTTTACTATCTTAATAATGGCACCTTGTTTCAAAGATTAAAAGTCATCAATAAATTTTAACAATCGAGTCAAAATAAAGTTTTTAAAAATATTTAGGTATTTAACTACTCTTACCATATGCTGAATTAGTGTTTTTATTAATTAAAATTTTCAAAATCATATTTAATACAAAAATATATAAATCGGTGTTACTTTTACTTTATTAACTTTTTTAAAAATATTGATCACGGAAAAGTTATTGATAGTTTTCAACAAAAAGTAATATTTATATTATTATAAAAATATTTAATTACTCGGGGCATAGGTGTGTCAATTTGGTACTCGCTTTTAAAAAGGTATCAATTGCATCCCAACTTTTGGAAATGTGCTTCAATTAGGTCCCTTTCAGACGGATTGACTAACGTCGTTAGTCAACGTGTCACATGTCAGTATGTAGTTTTTTTAATTTTTTTTTAATTTTTTTATATTTTTTATTTTTTTGAAAAACAAAAATAAAATGCCACGTGTCAAGTCCCTATGTGTGACACATGGCATTGTCAGTGCCACGTGGTATTAGTGTCACTATCAGATGTGATGTCATTGTGTTGATTTCGATTTAGTCCTTATATATGTCTTTTTGTTTCAATTTAGTACATACTATCTGATTCAATTTTGTCCCAATTTTTGTAATTTATTTTTTATAAAATTAAAACTAATTAAGTATAAATATTTTTACAAAATTAAGTACTAATATTTATATTGTTTCTCTCAATTTTAGACCAAATTTATTATTTGTATAAATGTTTTACTAATATTTTTTATTAAAAATGACTTTTTAACATATTACTTTATTAATTACTTTTTTTTATTAAGTACTCGTGTTTTGTTAATTTTTTTTTTCAAAATAGAACAATATTGTCTCTTACTAATTTTAAACCGAAATTTCTATTTGTAAGAATGTTATACTAATTTTTTTTTAAATGACTCTTACCACTAAATTTTAATATAAATATCAAATACTTAATTTTTGTAAAAATGTTATACTTAATTACTTTTAATTTTATAAAAAATAGATTTTAATTATTAAAAAAAATTAGGTTAAGATTGAATCAGATATATATAAGTAAGTACTAAATTGAAACAAAAAGATATATACGGAGACTAAATCGAAATCAACACAATGACATCTGATAGGGACACTGACACATGGCATTGTAATGCCACGTGTCACACACAGAGACCTGACACATGGCATTTTTATTTTTTTGCCAAAAAAAATAATAATAATAAAAAAAACCACATATTGATATGTGGCACGTTGACTAATGTCGTTAGTTAACTCCGTCTGAAAGGAACCTAATTGAAGTAATTTTTTAAAAGTTGGGATGCAATTGACACTTTTTTAAAAACAGGTAACAGATTGACACACTTGTACCAAAGTGGATACCGTCCGAGTAATTAAATCTTATAAAAAAATCATTTTACTAAGTATCAAAATTAATGGTTGGGTCTAGCCTCTTAGCCCATCTAAAAAGGAAAGGGATATGTTACTCTATTTTCACTTTATTTATCAAATTCATTAACTTAATAGATCAAAGTATAAGTCAGTTCGTTGATCATTTTTAAAATTAAAGATTAAAAGATGTAAATATATAATAATATTATAATTTAAGTTATTAACACTTACAAATTAAATTTTAATTATTAGTTATAATAAAGTAATTTAACGTATAAACATAATAATTATTTTGATTTATCTAATTAAAGTTATTAATTAATTAATTAAAAGTTTATGAAATATTTCATATGATTAAATAAGTTTTTAATATATATATATATATATTAAAAAAAATTGAAAATTGAAAATAAATTAAAAAAAACTAAAAAAAAAATTAAAAGGTGATGATCGGTTCAAATTGTCTCTTAAATCCATTTTATACAAGATAGAACTATTACGAGTGACCTATTTTGATTTGATGATCCAATCTAACCTGATTTAAACAGACCTAATCAAAACGGGTAAAACACTTACGATAATCATATAAATTAGTTATATTAAAATTAAAACCTTTTATTGGTATATAAAGTTAATTACCTTGATTTTCGATGTGGTATTTTTTTACACGTTGTACTTTGCAAATATGTGCTAGTTGTGTTGGTATATTGCGTTTAAAAACATTTTTTAAACCTAAATAAAACGTCTCAATTTGGAAAGATATAAAGTAATGATTTACAGAACTAGGAAGTTTGATTTATTTTTTTTTAGCAAATATTTTATATGATCCTACATATAAAATCATTATATGACTTCTAAAAATTTATAAACTGTTCTTGTCTATATTATATATATATATATATATATATATATATATATATATATATATATATATATATATATATAACCCCACCTATAAAGTATATGATTCCATATTGAAACACCAATTTCATGTTCAATCTGTGCATCAATCTAATACTAAAAAAATATTCATGCATTTCAAATACCCATTTTCACTCCAATTCAGCATATACACAAAATCTTCCAAAACTGAAAGTATAATATGCCAGAATTACTTCCTGTTTTTTCTTTTTTTAAGTCTTGTACACTTTTTAACATTTAATTAAATATTGAGTTATAATACATGAACCAATAACAAGCAAAATATTTTGAAGATATCTGATAATGTGACCTATAATATATTATTTTATTATTTAATATTTAATACAAAAATCAAATATTATTTTTTTTAACGGAAGTATTTTAAAGAGTGTATTATTGTATTCATGCTTTTTTTATTTTTTTTTTCTGTTTTCAGTTTTAATCCGTGTCAAAATTACCCATTTCTCTTTTTATTTTATTAATTTATTTTCTGTTTCTCTCTTCCTCGTATGTTTATACCTTCACATTCTGCTTTATGTCTATACACCTTCACATTCTTCTTTAAGAACCTGATTTCTTGACACTATAATTATATGCTTTTATAATTATAAAAAAGAAAAAAGAAAAAAAACAAAATATGTAAATTAGTTATATTATATGAATTTATTGTAGGGTGAGAGAAATAAAGTATAGACTCCAAAACTAGTTGAGCGTTGAAGTTTGATGAAAATTAAAATTTTCCATATAAAAAATCAAGGTTAATGTCTAAGATAAACTTTCATATTTGTACTATAAGATGCCTATAAATTCTTTTATTTCCTTTTGTGTTTAATATTAGCAATGATGATACATGGAATGGAAAACTTAATCTTATGTATATCTATTACCTACTTGATTTTTTTTTTATTTTTCTTTCTATTTTTACTCTTCTAATTTTATATTTTTTGACGTGATTTAGTATTGAACATTGATTTTTTTTTTAAATGAAAGATAACATTACATTAATCAATGTTCCATACTATTAAACTCCATTAAAAAGAACAAGATTAGAGTTAAATTACGGGAGTCAAAATATGATTTTCCTTTATCGGATCATATAACTCGTAAATCTATCACTTTTATTCTTTATAAATGTATACTAAGTGTGAATATATAAATGATTTTTGTTTAACATTACGAGTAGAGTAGTTGAGGATTTGAGAGAATATAGTATCCGAAAGGAATGAAAAGCTTTAGCAAGTAGTTAAGGTTTCGTACGCCATCTTGGATCATGCAATATGTTCCTTCCATCATCACCAACTCATCTATATCTTTCAATTCACCTTTCTTTCCTCATTTCTCGTTTCTCTTCCTTAACTAAACACAAACGCAAAACAACTATTTCATTGCAAAAATCACTCTCTCTCTCCCTCTCTATATCATTCACCCTCTGCACTTCACCTACCATAGTAACAGCCACGCTCCAATTTTTATATATAAAAACATATTCTTATCAAATAAACAAGGAAAGTACCAGGTGTGTGTGCTTTCAATGTTGTCTGCATCTTCATTTTCTTCCTAGCCACCATTCCTACAAGGAACTTTGCTTCTGCTCTTGGTTTGCTCAGATGGTGCAGTTAACTGTTGCTATCGACTAAGTTTGTATAAATTTCAGTTTTTGTTTCAATTTTTCACTCAGCTTTTCTTGCTTTAGTCAAAGGATCAAGTAACCATATAGAGCCACTTTGCTTTTCTGAACTAAAACAAGAAGTTTTACTATCATCATCTAGGTTTATATATCTCATTCCTTTTCTATTTATATGGGGTATCTGCGTCGATGCATGTGGGTGTTTCAAAAGTGCAAGCTATTATATATAAGCATATCAAGTGACATACATGTATATATATATATATGGAAGCTTGAAGGAACAAATCAAACGAATGATTCAAATGAAAAAATAATTAAAATCATCTGGACCGTGATGTAATGTTGTAAAACTAAGATTATAACTCTTCTCAACTCCTGTGATGTTCTGACATAGATATGCATCGTACATATATATCACATTATCATATAATTAACACATGTTTATTGTTTTATATGTACAAGAATATACTACACATAAGACACAAGTCAATTCGATATCTGACAAACTCTCTTGATTGGTTTGGTACCTCGGTTGTGTCGGCTAGCCAGGGTTATTCTCAGAATCAATTTGCAAAGGTGACATGAACATGATCATGCAAAACTTGGTGGAAAGACTAAGATCCCTTGTGGGTTTGAACGGATGGGACTACTGTATCTACTGGAAATTGAGTGAAGACGAAAGGTTATACATGATTATCTGATTATTCTTATTTTCTTCTGTCTTTCTCTTCTTGTGTTCAATTATAATTGTTGCTATAGGTTTCTGGAGTGGTTGGGTTGTTGTTGTGGTGGCACTGAAAGCAACCAAAATGGTGGTGAAGAACATCTTTTCCCTGTGTCTTCTGTGGTTTCATGCAGGGATACCACTTATCCTCACCCCAGAACAAAGCCCTGTGATCTTCTTTCCCAACTTTCCACTTCCATATCCATAGATAATTCTGGGTTTGTATTTTTTCATCTTATAGAATTCCAATACTCCCTTTCCCTTTATCTATGGTGTTCTGTATTCTTACCCAGTATACTACAATCAACAGGATTTATACACAGACCCTATTAACAAACCAACCCAGTTGGGTGAACTATTCCAATAGCTTGGATTCAAGCATTTTGGATGTAAGTCAATTGTTTTATTTATTTTCATTTCATTCCAATCCAAAGGAATTTACTTTTTACATCTAAATCCTTACATATTGAGTTTATATATATTTTTGCAGGAAACAATGGGGACCCAGGTTTTGATTTCAGCGCCAGGTGGACTAATTGAACTGTTTGTAACCAAACAAGTACTGTCATATCATATGATATCATATAATATATACTTATGTGTTCTTGTTGGCAGCATTTATAGAATGTATAAATAGATTAAACTTTTTTTTTTTTCTCTTTCTCTAACAGGTGCCTGAAGATCATCAAGTAATAGATTTTGTCACAAACCAGTGCATTGAAGCGGTGAACCAGTCGATGAGCTTCAACATTGACGTGAATGCAATGAGCAACATGCAACCAAACCCACTTTTAGGCGATGAAAACGAAGGGAACAACAGCAGGAACACTCATTTTCACCCCTCAGAACATGTCATCACTATGGACCACCGCATCGGCATGTGCAGTTCTCCACTGAACTTCATGCAGCAGTTCAACTACAACCAGCTGAACAGAATGAAGAGCGATGCCTTTTCTGAAGAATACCAAGGTTCCTTCCTTCACGACAAGCAAACCAACCCAGAAGACGAGCACGACGCGTATCAGAAAAGCCTCATGACAACGGATTCACAGTACATCGAGTCTCTGGAGGCAAAAGAGAAGCAAGAGGAGGACAAGGAGTTGCTGAAACATGTTGTTGCTCGATCCGATTCAATGTCGGATTGCAGTGAGCAGAACGAGGAAGAGGAAGATGGAAAGTATAGGAGGAGAAATGGGAAAGGGAATCAGTCCAAGAATCTCATGGCTGAGAGGAAGAGAAGGAAGAAGCTCAATGACAGGTTATACAAGCTTCGTTCTTTGGTTCCACGGATCTCTAAGCTGGACAGAGCCTCTATCCTTGGAGATGCTATTGAATACGTAAAGGATTTGCAGAAGCAAGTGAAGGAGCTGCAAGATGAGCTTGAGGAAAATGCAGACACAGAAAGCAACTGCATCAATGGGAATAATGATAACAACAACAATAATAATAATAATAATAATCAATATGTGGGTGTAGGTGAACTGTGTCCAAACTCTGAACATGCTAAGGGCCAATCTGGGTTGCATGTGGGTACATCAGGGAATGGCTATGTATCAAAACAAAAGGAGGATGCAGCAGTGATTGACAAGCAAACCCAGCAAATGGAGGTACCTATATATACATATAGCACAAAACCCACTTCAATTGTATGCAAAAGATCATTACTTTATACTCTATCATGACTAATCTTTACGTTTCTTGTTCTAGTTTAGAGATACGGTGTTATGTTTTGGATATAATTGTAAGATTTGGGTAATTGCAGCCGCAAGTGGAAGTGGCACTGATAGATGGGAATGAGTATTTTGTGAAGGTGTTCTGTGAACACAGGCCTGGTGGGTTTGTGAAGTTGATGGAGTCGTTGAACACAATTGGCATGGATGTGGTGCATGCCACGGTAACCAGCCACAAGGGTCTGGTGTCAAATGTTTTTGAAGTGGAGGTGATTAACTTAGATGTTTTCTTGTATTGTGTCATGTTGAGCAGAAAAATTACATGGTTATTCTGTTTTTGAATGTTGAGCAGAAAAAGGACAATGAAAGTGTGGAGGCTGAAGATGTAAGAGAGTCGCTGCTGGAGCTGACGCGGAACCGTTATAGAGGATGGAGTCATGAGGTCACAGCAACTTCAGAGAATGGTGTGGGAAGGGATCAACACCAGATACCATCCTATTCCCACCATTTTCATACTTAATTTCTTTATGTTAAGTCTTTTCTCATCAACTTTGTTATTCAAATTTTTAATAACCTTTCATCAGTTGTATTGATGCAAACTTGTATAAACTTTAATCACTATATTATATGAGTAGAATCAATGCATGAAAGGATGTAGCAGAAGAAGACTCTTTTTTATGCTTCATTTGTGAGTGACAGTAGAAATAAATAATCAAATCACATACGTAAGACAAATTCACCAAAAATAATAGTTGAAGAGAAACAATCCTAAAGGAATAGAATTGAGAAATACTCTCCATCTTTGAGATACAAAATAAGTGGTACAAGAATTATCCAAAGGAGCTGGTTCAATTGATGGTGGTTGCATCATTTGCAATGCACCATCTTTGACTTCAATTCCAAACCTCATTCCTCCATAGCAGTGCCCTGCAAAGTTGCAGATGAACCAGTATTTCTTCACCTCACTCAGAGCCACTTCATCTTCTCCACTCTCATACTTAGCCAACACTCCACTATCTGCATCACACGATCTGAAACTCTCTTCTGTCACTTCATACACATTATGTTGCCCTTTAATGTACCTGAAAACTGAACCAAAACAGCACCAGAAAAAAACTCAATTGAAAGATGATAACATCATAGGAATGAATGCCTTGAAAAGAAAAGACAAATGTTGAATGAGATACCAAGAACATCACCACGGCTAAAATTGTATCTCCCTGCCCATGAAGCATAATTTGTTTGGCTACTACTCCATTCATCTTGGTCACCAACAGTGTAAACACTAGCCATGACATGCTTCAAGGGAAAAGTAATGTGCAAAACAAAAATTGAGAGCATGAAGGTGCAATTTTTTAGAAAATTTGTAACCCCCATGTCTGTGAAAATATAAGATGTCATTAAGTAGCGGCTGAAATGAGGGTGGATATAGTCACTTTGCTTGTGTTTGAAGAAGCATTTCAATCTAATGTGTGAAAGTGTGAAGTTTGTTCTGTCATGATTTGGCATTCAAAAGATGCTACCATTACAAAATGTGCATAATAAAATACAGAAAGAAAGTGCCTAATGGACCAAAAAACAGACTTCAAGTTTTACAAGCTGGCAGAATGATTGTTAACTTCACACCAAAGATACGTTATGTATGTGTTGTAGTTTTTTATGAAACTTTAATGGAAAAAATTAGTAATTAAATGCTGATGGTGGAATTGATTCCCAAATATTATGGCTTCAGAGTTGTTGAAATGCTGCTGCAAACTTAAGAATTTATAAATGAGTTGTGGAGACTCATGAGTCAATTATATTTGTTGAAATGACAACAAGTTATTTTCAGAACTAACAACCAAACATGTTTTCCAACAACTTAAAAATGTTTTCCAACAACTTATGATGGTAGGTGCGGATGTTCTGAAAAAATGGATCTTTATGATATGAAAATGACAAGCACTTCGAAAACTCTGAATCTACTTGCTCCCCAATTTTATCATAATTTGCACTTTATTTTCTACCATGCATTAATTTTTCACTACCATCCAAATCTAACAGACTTTTGTTACTCTATCTAGTATTATTTAATGTAAGAGCGAATCATCATTGTAGTCTAATTATGTCAAATAATAGTTTTAGAAAAAATATAATTATTTTCTTACCTAAATAAGAGTTAGTCTCCACATTAGTCTTCAACCCTATTGATGAATAAAGTAAGAGAAACCAGTGAATCCAGTTTAAGTGCTAATTCATGAAGCTTACCTTTGATTTGTTTATACAATTTAATTTAATGGTGGAAGCAACTTGAATAACTAAAAACAAAATCAAAAGTTCAATTTTGATGGATTTTTAGAAGAATTTTCATCAAGGAATTCAACAAATTTGAGTTCAATTCACCAGAAATTTGATACTATCTTTAACTCAAAAAAATGTTAATTTGTGTTTTTTTTTTTAATCTTATCTGATGCTAAATTTTTTTCAATTTTATACAACATAAAACTAAACTCGTGAATCTTTAAAAAGAATTCACTGGAAAGATTCAACAACTATAAAAACCTGAACCAAATCTACGTGACAAAAAATTATATTACTTTTAACCAAAAAATTTAATGTAATGAGTATATGATTTTTTTTTTTATATATTATGCACCTTTCTTATTTTTATATAATATAAGATTTAAATTAAAATTTTATTTCCAACAAAATTCTTAGATTTCTACTAGCCGTTGGCAACCTATTCTTTTATGGATTAAGCATGTCCATCAATATGATCGCAAGAGTGATCACCATGTGTGGGATGCATTAAGTGGCAACACATCAGTTTAAAAAGAATGCATTATATAATTATCTTAAATTTTATTTGATTCCTATTGGTTGTTATTTTTTTATAACTTTTTCTTTTAATTGTAATTTAATTAGTTTAATTTTTTCCATACATTTCCTTTGTTATTTGTTTATTTTATCCGCTAAAAAACAAATATAATTGTTCATTTAAGTTATGCTTGATGGACATGTTAGAATGGGACACATAAAACATGTGAATTTTATTTAATGTTCGGTGTGCCAACAAATTAAAAAGAAAATACCTATGCACTTTAGTTCCATTAAAAGATTTAAAATACCGAGAATATAATGAATACATTATTTCATTCACTCACTTAACTCTGACTAATTTGTGAATGAGAAGAAGAAAATGAGTAAAAATACATTAGTTTTAGAAAAATAATTGAAAATATGATAAGATAAAATGTTTTTCTTAATTAAATAATTGTTCATTTTCTTTAGTTCATATTTCTTGAATTTATAATTTTTAGGAATAATTTTTCTTGTAATTTAAGGAATGCAAAATAAACAAGAAGTATATACCAACAGTGTGAAGTTTTTAATCAGTTGGTTTACTTCATTTCTTCTCTTTCTCTATTATTCTATATATTACTTGGTTTATTAATTTCAAAGTATTATTAACTGTTTTGATACTAACGATAGTGCTACACGTATTTTTCAATTCTGGTTAACTTTAAGGGGCAAGTGAAAAAAAAAATAAGAAGTTTCTTTTTTTTTAGGTTAAAATATCTTTTTGGTCCCAATTTTCGTCAAATTTTTTCAAATAAGTCCTAATTTTGGTTTTGTGTTCAAATAGGTCCCAAATTTTGTCAATTTTGTTCAATTGGGTCCCTTTTTTGCTAACACCGTTTAAATCATTAACGGCCATGAACAGTGACTGCCACGTGTCATTTCATGGTTTTTTTTAATTTTTTTAATTTTTTTAATTTTATTTTTAATTTTTTTATTTATTTTTAATTTTTTTTAAATGTACACGTGTCAACCCAGGAACGTGCCACGTGTCCCTTCGTGGTTTTTTTGAATTTTTTATTTTATTTTATTTTATTTTATTTTATTTTTTTTAAATGTCCATGTGTCAACCCAGTAGTATGCCACGTGTCAAAGTCAATATTCTATATCCAATTTGGTCCCTATATTTGGTATTTTTGTTCAATTAGGTCCCAATTTTTGTTAACATTAACCAATTTGGTCCCTATTGAAGATGTGACCAAATTTAATTTTTATATCAAAGTTATAATGATGTTAATTTTAATATATTATATAAAAATATTTAATAAAAAATGTGAATTTTAATATAAAAAATAAATTTAGTTTTAATTTGGAGAGGGACCAAATTGGTTAATATTAACAAAAGTTGGGACCTAATTGAACAAAAATAACAAATATAGGGACCAAATTGAATTTAGAACATTGACTTTGACACGTGGTACGCTATTGGGTTGACATGTGGACATTTAAAAAAAATTCAAATTTTTTTTTTAAAAATTCAAAAAAAATTCAAAAAAACCACAAAGTGAAACGTGGCACATTCCTGGGTTGACACGTGTACATTTAAAAAAAATTTTAAAAAAAATCATAAAAAAAATAAAAAAACCACGAAGTGACACGTGGCAGTCACTGTTCATGACCGTTAATGATTTAAACGGTGTTAGCAAAAAAGGACCCAATTGAACAAAATTGACGAAAATTGGGACCTATTTGAACACAAAACCAAAATTAGGATTTATTTGAAAAAACTTGACAAAAATTGGGACCAAAAAGATATTTTAACATTTTTTTATAAAGCATTATTTTCACTAAAAATATCTATATTCCAGATTATCTACTTTCTTTTATGTCCTCTAACTTTAAATGTATTTTTATATTTTTCTTAACACGGTCTAAACACTATTTCTCTCTATGCTATTCAACCGCTTAGAGAATGAACATTTCAACATTGTCTAAACTTATGAATATTTTTCACGTTAATTCTATTCAAAAATTTTGTTATAAACTTAAAAATGTTATTATTATTTTTTTCTAAATATCTTTTAACATAATATGTATTTAAATATAATATATCACTATAAGAAAATCTTGAATTAGAAATCAATTTTAGAAATAAAAAATAATTAGTCATTATAATGATTAATTTAAATATCAATTTACAAGATTGAAAATTATTTGTTACTAAAATAGTCACTATTATAAATAACAAATTATAATTTGTTACTAAATTGATCACTAATTAATTAGAGATTAATTTACAAACTAATAAGTCATTTTTGTAGCCAATACCTATTTAATTAATTTGTAGTGACCAATTTCCTTTGATAATCAAAACCATGGTAATTACTTTTAAAAATCAATTTAGTAACTAATCATATTTTTTTATTCATAATAGTGATTGTTTATAGTAACCAATAATTTTTAATTTTGTAAATTAATGATATCTATATTGGTCAGTATAATTAATAATAATTATTAATCATTAAAATTGACCATTGTTTAGATGAAATTTTCTTATAGTGTATATTTACTAACATAAAAAAACACACCCAAAAAATCATCAAATGCACATATTTAAAACTAGTTTACTTAAAAAATAGATGCACATGGTGTTTGTTTTCCACTAACAAAAATAGTAGAAACAAACTATCCATCCACTAACAATAAATGTACAAATTCCTAATTTATTATCTACTACTCTATAATACAATCACACTTTTATGTTTTCAATTTTACACACACCGATGATTTCTTTAACATGATTTTCGTTTAAATTAGTAGACATAAAATATAAAATAATCATACATACATTTTACTTGATAAATATGTAAAATTTAAAATGATATAATTATTAAATTTTGATTCATTTACATAAGATAGTAGAGTAAAGAATTAAGGCACATTTGTTTAACTAAACGCATATTGCATATACAAGTTAAAATTTGATATTATTTATATCTCTCTACACATTACACATGTTTTCTTTTAACTTCAAATAAATAATCTTTAAATTATACTTTAATTTTAACCATTTATATTTAAATTGTTTTATGGTAAACTTTCAAATTCTAACTCTTCATCCCAACTAAATAAATCATCAGGTTTTACTGGACATGGTGGTGAATTTAGTTTGAGACGAAGAAAATAACAAATATTTTTATAATATTTCAGAAAAATCGATAGATAAACCCAAAAAAATATGTATGTAAATTTGAAATATAAATTTTGAATTTACTTTTTTTTTTGTTATAATTTTTATATTAATATAGATTTAGATATTTAGACATAATTAACATTTTGTTTTTCAGATAAGAGATTTCTTAATTTTGGTTTTCATGTTTCTGACTTCCAGTCGACAGATTGGAATAAATTATTAAAATATTTTTAATAGTAAATAATATATAATAATATAAATTAAATTATATAATAATAACAAATTTATAATATCAATAATAAAAAATAGTAATAATAATTAAAATAAATTTATAAAATAATAATAATTTGTATTAATATGAAATTATAAATAATAATAATTAAAATACATTTGTATAGTAAATGGGGATAAATGATTTATAATCATTATTTGTATACAGTTAAAAAAAAACTATGAATTATTTGACCCTATCAATACAGATGTGAATCATTATTTTTTAGTGGACACAAAATAAACAAATGTGCAAAATAAATAAATATAACATTCACACAAAATAAACATGGATGTGCACATAAAATAATCATGAACATTTGCACAAAAAACAAAATAAATATGAACATACAAATAAAATAAACATGGGAATAAATTTAAACTATGAGAATTGTTTCATAATATAT
>Ga0214544_1009373_pt1 | contig 15408 bp, 6 predicted proteins | sample CNSS3metaG_FD_160074 | JGI IMG/M metagenome (GOLD analysis project Ga0214544, IMG submission 160074) | Root nodule microbial communities from cowpea collected in UCLA plant growth center, Los Angeles, California, USA - CNSS3 | ecosystem: Host-associated > Plants > Roots > Nodule | place: USA...
TATTTTTAATATAAATATATATATAAAAAAGCACACAATTGTTATATATATAACAAATAAATTCGGTAATATATATATTGTAATGATAATATATAATAACAATTTTATATATATATATATATATATATATATATTATAATTATATATATAATTTTTATTTTTTAATAATAATAATAATATTGAAAAAAAATAATTAAAATAATTGTGATTTTGTAATATGTTATATGTAAATTTTTTTAATGAATTAATTATATAAAATGAAATAAATTTAAATAGAAGTAGAGATATTTTTTGTTTGTTAAATTAAATAGTGTATATTATAAATTATTTTAAGTTATCAATGAAAATATTAATAAATTATTTCAAGTTATTAGTGGTAATATTAATAAGTTATATTTTTCTAATTTTAAATATATTTTTTATTTTAACATTATTTTTCTTATTTATATTATATTTATTATGAAGGGTAAAATAGTAATCATATAATTTAATCTATTAAAAATAAGTATTTATTAAATTTTATCAATGGTATATAAATTTTCACAAACTTTGTATTCATATCTACTTAAATTATATTATCTTTTCCTTAATTTATACACTCTCATCTTCACTTATAAATCAATGTAAATTCACTTTTCCAAATTCTCGCTTAAATCCACGCGTACCATAAAATAAATTCATATTCATGATTTTGATATTATGTGAAGATGTGAATTTTAAATTTAATTCAACCTCGTAAACTTATCTTGTAAGATGATATGTGTATTTATTTATATGTTATAAATTTGTATATTTTTATTGAAGAGTAATTCTTTTTAGCATCCCAAGTAGGGATGTCAACGGAGCGGGTAGGGTACGGGTAGTAGTTCCCCCGTACCCTACCCGCTGAATAAATATTCGCCCCATATTCATATCCGTCGGATATCCGTTACGTGGGTACCCGTCTATTTTTTTCATATCCATGGGTATCCACGGGTACCCGCGGGTATTTACAAAAATATTTAAAAAAATAATTATTTAATCATAATTATTGTTTGAATCAACAAGTCCCTTTCTCCGATTGATTCTTGAAAAACAAACAAATAAAAAAGCATTACCAATTTATATTGTAGTTTATTCTTGAATAAAATATTAAAGAAATTACTAACTTCATCAATGTCCACCTCTTGTAACATTGTATAAAGTTTCATGTTGTCCAATTTTAATCTAGAAGAGCCTTAAAACATAAGGAGTTCAGTAAAAATTTATAACAATCACTTAATTAAAATATCTAAGTAAAAGTGTTAATTTCATTACCTTCCATGTTGGTCCATAACTAGTCTTAGAGTGACACATCAATGCCTCCACAGTATATGAAAATAATTTACTCATTTGTGGGGTAAGAATCTGACCACCATTATTGAATGAAGACTCATAATGTTTTTACTAATATATATATATATATAATTTTTCTGAATTAAAGTTTTTACTAATATAATGAAGACTCATAATGTTTTTACTAATATATATATATATATATATATATATATATATATATATATATATATATATATATATTTTATATAATTTTTCTGAATTAAAATTTTTACTAATATAATGAAGACTCATAATGTTTTGACTCATTTGTGGGGTAATAATTTTTCTGAATTAAAGTTTAGCGGGTACGGGTATCTACGGGTACGGATACTATGATACCCGTACCCGCCCCGTTAACATGCGGGTATCAAAAATACTCATACCCACGGGTAGCGGGTATCCATTTTTAATATTCATTTCCTATCTGTTACAAATTTTATCCGCGGATATCCACAAATACGGATTTTTTTGACATCCCTAATTCCAAGTCTATTCATCCCAAAGGCACAAAATCTGCAAGTGAAGAAAGGTGTTGGGTAGACTCTTACATAACAAAACTGACATTTCAGAGCTCCACACTCATTTTCGAAATATTTTCTCAAGTGGACAATTTGTTTCTGAATAATCGTAAGAGTTAAGAATGGTACCTATGGGAATTTTCTCAACCATGCTAACCAAAAACTGGTCTTAAAAACACTGTTGCCAGATCTGACCGGATGGAACCTCTGATTATTAAGCTTAATTGCTTGTAACAAAAGCTACAACTTACCAAGGATTTTCTTCATCTCAAACAAATAGTGCTCTTATTCACCCTGATTTCTATTTCTAAATAAATAAAAGGATATTTTAAAAGCCCACAATTCAAAATGTTATGCGTACTATTTAACAATAAAAATGTTTACATATATTAAATCATTCAAAACCAAAGTGACATTTTAATAAATTAAAATTAAACAGATAAAAATTTAGATATTATTATGCTAAAGAACTTTTACAAATTAAAAAACGATATATAAAATTTGAGGAAGAAGTGAAGTTTTTTGTTTTATTTATCTTAAAATTCTTCGTGGAAAAGTCTATGCAACATGCCCATCATGTTTTTAATCTCTATTCGTGTCAAAGAACGTAGGTTGCCTTTCTTAACAAAATTCTACATTTGCCACGAAATTATATCTGAGAATAATTTAGATGATTAGTAAGTGTGAATCTGTTATCTATTGTGCATGGACAAGTCAGTTTTGCATAGTTTGATTTTACAATTGTCTATGTTTTACCTTTGTAATTGTCAACTCAATTGTTATCATTTATGTTTGTATTATTTCAAAGGATTAATATTTTGGTCTTTTAACTTTTAGTAAAAATTGAGATTAGTTTTTTTTTTTAATTTTAATCAAATTTAGTCTCTCAATTTTAGAATTGCGTAAATTTAATCTTTTTAACCAAATTTTGTTAGATTTACTTTATGTTTCAAATACGTTTCATGATAATTTGTTATATAACATTAAAATTAACATGTATCAAATTGTGTAAACAACTAAAATATTATCATGCATTTAAAACGTTAAATAAACTTAACAAAAGTTCATTAAAAGAACTAAATTCACACAATCCTAAACTTTGAAACTAAATTGGACCAAAATTTTAAAAATACACTAATTCAAATTTTTATTAAAACAAAAAACATATTTAACCCTATTTAAAATTCAAAGTTGGACACAAAGGTTTCGGTTTTTGTTTATCTATGAGTCTGGAGCACGTGATTTGAAGACTTATTTGAACATCCTTCATATATATCAAACGTAATTCACTGTTACCTAGCGAGTCCATACTTCAGCTTCAATCAATTATCATCATCACATAAGTGTTCGTTTTCAATCACATTCACCAAAACTTGGTCAAAAGAACTACATATATAGTTAATCACTCGTCTTACCAATTTTTTTAAATACTAGTCATTATGTGTTATAATCAAATAGCGTGTGTTATAATAAAACACCAATATAACCTTGAAATGAATTTACTTTTCTTATTCCAAGTTGTTTGACAAGAAAAGATAACGTAGGCATTAATAACAACGTGTAACACAACTTTATTCAGTTTCAAAATGTAAGAGGTTTTACGGAAGAACTTCTATTAATTTAATAGTTTTTTCAACGTAAAATTGTACGTTTTGAATTTATGACTACAAATGATAGGACAATTTCACTTATTCTATGGGTTTTAACGGTAATTACATTCTCTTTTGTGGATATTTCACGAAAAGCAATTCGTACCTACTAATTTCTAAAAGAAATAAACAAATTTATATTTCAAAATAATTTTACTTTGACATCCAAGTAAAACCAATTCTTCTAAATTTACTTTTAAGAATAAATTATTATTTTTTTAACTTCAATTCAACAAATACTGATTCTTTCAAACATAATTTTGCTTATAACTTAATAAATTCATGGTGTATAAAGAGAGGATTACTAGGAAAATATAATAGAAATGAAACATGAGTTCAATTCACATATAAATACCACTTTTAATCCAAAATGTCTTTTGTCCTTATATATGGTGGTCACTTTTTCATTTTTACTTAATATGACACAGTTTTTTCATAGATATAAAAGGCATGTTACCTATTTAGCTAAGTTATGATAATCCCACATGATTTGAATTGGAAAAAACAAGAAAAATTTGTTTCCAAAAATTTTTTTTTTCTTCCTTAAAAATATTATATCTTTATTTATAATGGATAATGATACTATGACTTTTATTTGTTTGACTCCCATCTTTTACTTCATCCATAATGTGACTTAGTGTGGGTCATTGATTAATGTATCACTGTTTTTTTCTTTGAAAGATCAATGACTCACACTAAACCACCTAAAAAAGTAAAATATAGGAGTCAAAAAATATGAGTCAAAGTATAGTTTTGATACATTTTATTCTCTTGCTAAAATAAATAGTAATAAGTATAATAAGTTTGAGGGTGGTGGGTCAAAGTCGTTGCTCCATGTTCCTTTGTCCACTCTTCTCTTTCAATGCTTTATAAACAATCCTTTACTACTTATATATGGTTGGGCATTACATACATCACAAAAGATAAATTGTGTCCTCACCATTTTTGCATTAGTATTCATTTCAAACCTAACCTATCAGTATTTTAGGCCAGTGGGGACTTTTTCAACTAAATGATATAATTTAGGTGTGTATATCAATCTACATCAAAGTTTACAATGCATATTTGGATCAATTTTTTTAAAACTATGTTTAACTCTCTTTTTTCTAATTTAAAATTAATTTATGTCAAATTCAAAATCTAATTTTGAAAAATTTATATGAGAATACTTCGTCAAAATAATTTGGGTGTAAGTTAATTTTACGTTATGAAAATAAATATTTTTCTCAATAACTTTTGTTTAATTTTGTACAAGCAAGGATAGTAATAAAAATTTAACAAACTTTTTTGTTAATTAAAAAGTATTAAAAACTGTAAAATTAAGGGAAATAATAGCAAAATAAGTTGTGAACTTCACAAAATTTTGTCCTTTTAAATGAATCTTAATTAATAAAAGACATTGCTTTGTTATATTTTCATGTTTATACTTGCACGTATGTATAGCTTGATTTGTTTACTTGTATTTCAGGTTTGGAGCTCGCTGTAAATTAAACAATAAGATTGCCCCCTGATACGAATATATATTCTAATAGATTGACCCATGCAATTATTAAAGAAAAGAAAATAAATAAATATTGACAAGGGTACGTGATGCATTTGTGCAATATTATTGATTTGATAAGTGTATAAAAATGACATGTTTGAATTAATTAGCCTATGTTTTACTATTTTAACTTTTTCAAAGAAAAATATTTGAAATATAAGTCAAACCAAACACCTATACATTTACTTCACAGAAGCAACATAATAACTAATGAAAATAAGATGGTAGATAATCATTACTAATTTTAAATTATGGAAATTTTATTTTTCGTTAGTTTTGAACCTTTTATTCTTATTATTACTTGTAAAAGTTCATTGTCCTTTATTATTTTATATATCTGTAACATACCGAATAATCAATACTTTATACTAATAAAATAATAGTATAAAATAATTTGCTTTGGAGGAGTTAGATACATTAGCTAAATTTATTATGAAAATTCAATTATTTATAAATATTAATGTCATTTTTTTTATTTATAAATATTAATATTCATTTTGCTTACTTGTATTTCTTTTTATTGTTAGTGGTGATTGTAATTATGGTAGATAGCATGTAAAGAGAGAAAATATCTATTGTAAACTTCAGATTTTAAAATGAAATAAGAAATAAGAATCTAACTTTTATTTATAGACTTTATTTCTTGTTAAAAATTTATTATTAAAATATTATCCGATCATATATATTGTTTACAACGTGAGACCCTAAAATAATAATAATAATAATAATAATAATAATAATAATAATATAAAATAAAATAATTAGAAGAGAAAATGGGTCTTATGAGATGGGTATACAGATTTTATCATCAATCAAAAACAAAGACAAAACTATAAATAGAGATCTTTAGTAGAACTACTTCCATTTTTCAAAAAGTTTATAACTTTATAGTTATCTGGTAACCCTCTTAAATATCTCTACAATTTTGACTGTGTTTCTCATCTTCTTAAAGATTTGAATACGTTTCTATGATTCTAATCATTCCAATCGATTCATTTCAGCTATAGAGTAAGTTCTAATTTTACTCTATTTCTTGAAATAATTTGTGTTTGACTATCATGTGACTATAAGGGTGTTGCATGTGTCTGAAACAAACTTTTTAAAATTATTGATCCTCTAAAAATGCAAAGGTGTATTCAAATCATTAATTCAAAACTTTTATTTATGTCTTTAGAACTATTGGAAGAAAGTAGGACGCAAAAGGTCGAGGGTTCAAATAGAGGTAAGGGAAGTTACTTTGATTTGGCATTGCATAATTGTTTAAACAAATAGTTTACAGTTGATGATGTCAATTGTATTAAATGTGTAAAAATTGAAGATTTTTTTTGTCTGTGGTTGTTTGATTGGTTGCATTAAGTTAATTTGGTGAGAAATTGTTTGAAGAGTTTGAGATTTGAGAAATTAGCCCCTACTGATACAGTTTAAATGCAAATCTTGATGTCAATTCATAAATTAAAATAGAGTGACAGGTACTAGAAGGCATTACGAAATTGTTTGCATATAGGTGTACATATCATATGTACAAGCGTACAAAAGTATAATTGTTCAAAAATAAATTATTTCTAAGTTTATTTCTAGGTTATATGGATGATAAATGATTGTATGAAGAGTTGTGAAGTTAGTTATTCCCAAGGAGAAAAACTATAATGTTAGTTTGTGGTTTATGGTTTGTATGAGATGTATCGACGATAAGGTCTGAAATAGGATTATCCTAACTCTACTAGTTCTTGAAATCAAATAGAGAAAAAGGGTTAGAGGTGAGAGTTGAAGGAGATTCTTGTCTAGAGTGTCGATAGAAGTCAAACTTGATAGGCATAGAGTTGACCTTGTCATACTTTATGGATCAAGAGAAGTCCGAACATGTTATAGTTATAGCTCTTATGAAATAAAGGTAACTGAACAATGACAGGTGCAAAATCTTAGGATGCTAGTCAATACATGAGTCATTGAGCAAATGATAATGTAGGTGTGGCAAATGAGTAGTTGTGGGAGTGATTTGGAAGAGAAACTAAGACTAGTAGCCAATTTTGAATAGAGAGAACTCATATCATGATGTGTTAATTTTTTATTTCAACTACTTTTCTTTTGAAGTACTTTTTAAATTTTATTAGAATTGAAATGGCTGTACATCATTTTAATGATTTTGTTGTGCTCATGCCATGATATAATTATATAATTTTTTTTTATTAGTATTGGTTAGGGATGTCAACGGGGAGGGTAGGGTACGGGTAGTAACTCCCACATACCCTACCCTCTGGATAAATATCAGCTTTGTACCCGTACCCATATCCATCGAGTATCCGTTATGCGGGTACCCGTTTATTTTTTTCATATCCGCGGGTATCCACGGGTACTGCGGGTATTTACAAAATTATTTAAAAAATAAATATTTAATCATAAATTCAAATAAAATAAAATAAAATACATCACTGTCATAAATTTTAAATAAAGTTCAAACAAACTCAAGTTCATACAAGTCCAAATAATTATAAAAACAAATATAAAATGACGTTCAACACAATGAAAATTCTTTCATTAGTGTTTTGATCAACAAGCCCACTTTCTCCGATTGATTCATGAAAAATAATCAAATAATAAACCTCAACTACCACGTGCCAAGTATTCTTATTTTGATTCCATCATTTGACAACAAGCATACCATAAACATCACTATTTATATACCTAATTTCAAAGAAGGGAAAGAGAAGAATGTCAAGGGGTGTACATGGAAGAAGACAACGTACCAATACTTGACAGTAGAAGAATGAAGACAGAAGACCAGATGTGCAGTTTAGAAAAAATTAAGTCATAAAGGTTTTTACTAATATATATATATATATATATAAGGGTATTTTTGTGAATTAAAGTTTAGCGGGTACGAGTATTCACGGGTATGGATACTATGATACCCGTACCCGCCCCGTTAACATGCGAGTGTCAAAAATATCCGTATCCGCGAGTAACGGGTATCCATTTTTAATATTCGTTTTCTACCCATTGCAGGTTTTATCCGTGAATACCCGTGAGTACGGATATTTTTGACATCCCTAGTACTGATAAAATGCTACAAATTGGACTGTTACACACAACAAAATATATTTTTCATTTTAATTTTTAATTCTCAAATAGATACTGATCAAATATTTATTCCTATCACATCTGGAATGTGTTATGCTTTTTATTTTTGAGTTGTCTGATCTCATCATTATTGTTTATCTTTACTAAATAGGCAATAATGAAAAATCAACCTATAGTGAATAAATTGTTGCTTAAACTTTAGTTATTCATGGTCTAATTTAGTGTAGTTTAAATCTTAAATGTAATGTTGTAGTGATAGGATTTATTCGTAATTTAAGAAACCTTCATATGATATTGTATTTATTGTTTATTCTTCTATCATTTGATGTAAAAGTTCAAATTCTATCAAGAAATCATCTTTATCCAATACCGACATAAATAAAGTTGTCTTACATCTACCATAAAATGGTTTGTATGTAGTCATTTTAATCCTTCTCAGATAACTCTTATTACATGTAAATTCCTCTAAAGAATATAAACTTTTTTTAATTATAATAAAATAGTTTTAAAATTTTTTACTTTACTAGCTTTTTCATCTAATGTGGTATATGGTAAATGAAGAGAATATTAAAATGACAGATAGGGGATATTCAAGTAAAGTGAAAAAGTTTATTTCATTTACCGTTGATAAAAAATATTTTAATTCTTTTTAAAATTTTGAAAAATAAAGATATAATTGAAATGTAGACCATTCATGTATTCTTGAAGAAACATAAAACAAAATTTGAAGAAAAAAATGAAAATTAAAAACTTACTATTTTCTCCTTAAGAATGGTTTCCTGACAGTATTGTTTATTGGAATGTGTTAAATTTTGACACACTTTTGAAAGTTATTTCCTGAAATATTTTAAAAAAACTTACGTTAAAATTTTAACAAATTCAAATAAAGTGACTTCCAAAAGAAAGCTGTATTTAAAAAAATATAAACAAAAGATAAGTATACCGGTAAAAATAAGGTTAAAATATTTTTTGTCTCAATTTTCGTCAAGTTTTTTCAAATAAGTTCCAATTTTGATTGTGTTCAAATAAGTCCAAATTTTCATCAATTTTGTTCAATTAGGTCATTTTTTGCTAACACCGTTTAAATCATTAACGGTCATGAATCTATCACGTGTCACTTCATGGTTTTTTTGAATTTTTTGAATTTTTTTTGAATTTTTTTTGAATTTTTTGAATTTTTTGAATTTTTTAATATTTTTTTATATGTACACGTGTCAACCCAAGAGTGTGCCACGTGTCATTTCGTGATTTTTTTGAATTTTTTTTAAATGTCCACGTGTCAGTCCAGTAGCGTGCCACATGTCAAAGTCAACGTTCTAAATTGAATTTGGTCCCTATATTTGTTATTTTTGTTCAATTAGGTCCTAACTTTTGTTAACATTAACCAATTTGGTCCCTATCGAAGATGTGACCAAATTTAATTTTTATATCAAAGTTATAATGATGTGAATTTTAATATATTATATAAAAATATTTAATAAAAAATGTGAATTTTAATATAAAAATTAAATTTGGTTTTAATTTGAAGAGGGACCAAATTGGTTAATGTTAACAAAAGTTAGGACCTAATTGAACAAAAATAACAAATATAGGGACCAAATTGAATTTAGAACATTGACTTTGACACGTGACACGCTACTGGACTGACACGTGGACATTTAAAAAAAATTCAAAAAAAAAATTCAAAAAAACCACGAAATGACACGTGGCAGTTACTGTTCATGGTCGTTAATGATTTAAACGGTGTTAGCAAAAGAAGACCCAATTGAACAAAATTGACGAAAATTTGGACCTATTTGAACACAAAACCAAAATTAATTAGGACTTATTTGAAAAAAAATTGACGAAAATTGAGACAAAAAAGGTATTTTAACCTAAAAGTAAAATTGGTCTTTTGCTTGTTCATGAGTTTGCTTGGTTTGACTATTGCTCACGGGCTGTTGCTTTTTGTACACCCGTAAAATTTCTATCTCCACCACCCCCATCAAAAAGTTTTTGGAAAAAATTTTCCGTAATACGGGCTGATTGCTTTCTGGAATTGTTTATGTTGTTCCAAAAAATAAATATGACAGGGTGCAGGAAGCAACAGTCTTTCCGAGGCCCAATTATGCCTTTCAATGGGCCTTCTTGTTGCATGTGGTTTAGTTACAGAGTTGAGGGTTTGGTTTTATGGGCCAAAATTTTTGCTGTTTATTTATCGTCTAACACAAAAGAGCTAAACAAATTTGAGCTAGTTTTCTATCATTTCACCCATTTATCGTTTCAATATTTTTATTTTCCAAGATATAACACTGGGTCCTAGTGTTGTTGTTGATAAGAATAAATTCTCGGTTTATTCTAGCAAAATAATTGAAGTCAATAAGAACTAAAAGAAAATCCCAAAAGTTGTTTTGGATAAACATAAAATAAAATTAGCATTTTTTACCATTTCCTGAAAGGTTTTACTTTATTGATTCCTTTGCTTGTTGTCAAATATAAAATAAGTTAAGGCCAAGGTTGATCCTTAAAAAAAGGTTAAGTGTTTTCTAAAATAAACTGATAATTATTTCAGATTATTTTTTATTTTATTATTGCGAAAATCTCTATTTGCAGAATGCACATTACAGCTTGGTGATCTTTATTTATTTCTAGAAACATTTTTCATAAAAGAATAAATATGAATTGTTAGTAATAATTATTTTAAATGCATTTCCTATTTGCCAATTGTAAAAACCATTATAATCTTAAGAAACACTTGAGATACGAAGACTTGCCAATTATTATTTTCTTAAATAAATCTATGACTTTTTTTTTGTTTGTAATTTTATAAAAAAGAAAAAAAAATCCTTCATGTTTTCATAAAAGTTTAAGTAAAATATGTTAACACTTGTCAGTATTTAAAGAATTGAGCCTTTGAGATTCTCATTGCACTAAAAGAAGTAAGAATAAAATTCTCAACAGTTAATTTAGTTTCCTATTTGTTCTAGAAAGGGATAAATTTTAAAAACAATTTTTTAATATAAATGAAATCAAATGTATGAATAAACACAACTGATTGATCACATTCAAAGTATATATATTTAATTAATTAACCTGTAATATTGTAATATAATAAAATTTAAAGATTAAATATATATTTTGTATAAAAAAACTTATAGATATAATTTAATCATAGAGATGTTGTCCACGTTGCATTATTGAGAAGGAAATGCAAAATCCTGAGATAATCTTGCGTCGGTTGAAATCACGTGACAATGCTGTCCACGCAATTTCTGCCATTTTGTTTTTCTTTTCCATATCACCCACGCGCCTTTCATGCCAAACGCCACCTACCATTTCTTCTTTATAATGAGATCTTAAAGAATATCTACTCCTTTTAATATAAACATTCAGTATAATAAAATATGATGATATTTTATTATTAATATATCAACATAATTAAGTAATTATTATCTGTGTTTATAAAAGAAATTAATTTTGTGTCATGTATTTTTTATTTATAAAATTAAAAATAAACACAGTAAATTTTATTTAGAATTAGTTGTATATTAATCTTAATTTTTCTTTTAATGAACATGTTTGGTAACTCTAAAGATTGTCCAATTACTTCAACTATTAACAAAATTTAAATGAAATTAAAATTTAATATTAAGATAACAATTTTTTTTATCGTAAAAAACTTAAATATGTAATAATTATTATATTGAATCAAGTATTTACCCACGTATTTAACCCTATGAATTTTATAAAAGAAAATTCAAAAGTTAATTTATAAATGAAACCAAAATATTAATGTCAAACACTTAAAATTATCTTTATATCATTGACTTTATATGAGTGCGTCTTAGGATGAGGTGAATTAAATATACCTCAAGCTTAGTTTAGTAAGTCTTATTCGTGCAAAATCAGGTCAATTCAAGTAAAGTTGGATTCAAATTGGGTCCCAGTCATTTTAGGTCCACGTTAGGCCAAGTATGGACAAATTCATTGAATTGAGTCATCCACATTGGGATCACGGTAGGCCAAGTCAAGTTGAGTCTACCTCGTGCTTTATTGAGTAAGACACACTTCAAATCGAGTTAAGTCAAACCGACTTCAGGTTAAGGCAAGTCAAGTTTGTGTTAGGCCAAGTCAAGTCAAATTAAGTCATAACTTGTGTATAGTCAAGTCCACCTATGGCCAAGTCAACTCGGACCCACCTCACACCAAGTTAGATTGGACTCGCTTCAGACTGAGTTCATTTGGACCTAATTTTGGGTCAAATTTGAATCATTCCACCTTGGGCTGAGTCAATTTGAACTCATATTGGGTCGAATTAGGTTGGCCCAAACTTTAGCCGAGTAGAGTTTGACCCATCTCCAACCAAGTTGTGTTAGGCCTACCTTGGGCAGAGTCAAGTTGGGTCCACCTCTATCCAAATCATGTCAAGCTCTACCCAAGTTGAATTGAGCTCAACACTTCAACTCGACCTCTGACCGAGTTGAGTTAATTTCACTTCATGCTAAGTCGAGTGAGGCCCACCTCTAGTCGAGTCATGTAGGCCCACCTCTGGTAAAGTCATGTTGGGTCCACCTTTGGTCGAGTTAAGTTGGGTCTACCTCTTGTCGAGTCATGTCAGGTCCACTTCTAGCCAAATCGGGTTAGACCGAGTCAAGTTGATGAACCTTAGACCCGGTCGAGTCAAGTCTACCTTATGCTAAGTCATGTTTGGATCACCTTAAATTGAGTCGATTTGAGCCCACCTTGGACATAGTTGAGTCAGGCTATGTCAAACCAAGTAGAGTTGTATCCATATTAGGCTGAGTATTAGGTCACGTTGGATCGAGTCGCTTAGGCCTAACTAGTCCCTCATAAGACATAGTTGATTTAGCCACATTAGACAGAGTCGAGTTGGACCCACCTTTGATTAAGTTAAGTAAGGTTGTTGTTGGGTGAGTTGAGTTGGACTCACGTCGAACTAGGGATGACATCGGGGCGGGGCAAGGACGAGTTTCACTATCCCATATCCATCCTTAGAGAAAAAAATCCATCCTCATCCCCATACCCAAACTCGAAGGGTATCAAAATTTTGTCTCATCCCATCTCCACTGAATACAAAGTATATACTCGTATCGGTACCTGTTATCTTACTATTTCGATATCAATTAATTAATTTTCATAAAATAATTAAATATTATGGTAAATGAAATATAATATTATCAAGTATTCAATATGAAAATACTGATTGTTTCTTCAATATCAAATATTTATAAAGAAATTATAATAATATACATTTCAAATTAGAATACCAAATAAAATTTCATGAGAACCAAAACATTTATTAAATTTATAAACGGTATAATGAAACCTAGTTGATAAAATTTAAAAAAACCTTTTTAAAAATATAAAAGGAAAACAAATATTCAAATTAAAAAAATACTGTAAATGCCAATTTACTTCAATTTTTGTAAGTTATACTGAAATCTTCTTCTTTTTTTATAACTATAGCTAATAAAAGTTATAATATATCACTTGTTCAAAATCACCCAAAGAACAAAGATTAAACTAATAATAATAATAAAAATTTAACATAGCTCTTTCATCTTTTGAACTTCAATATATAGGTAATAAAAGAGGTTATTCGCAATTACATTAAATTATTATATTATAGTAAATAAAATTTATTTACAAAATTATAATGAAATTATAATGATAAAATTATGCGTATGATAATGAGTTAGAAAATAAATATATTTATATAAAAATATAAAAATAGTATTCTATATGATAAAAATATTAAAAAAAAAATCAAAAGTTGGTCTTAAAAACAACTTGAAAAACCATTAACGAACCCGCACAAAAGAAATAAATGTATAATTAAGTACATGATAAAATAATAAAAAAACCCTTAAAGATTTAAGAAAACTTTTCAAATATCAACCTAGTTGATGGTTAAGAGCTAACAAAAATTATTTTAACGAAACAAAAGAGTTTTTCAAATGAAACAAAAAATAATAATAATAGAATAAAGAAGATCAATTTTTTATATTACATATTAAATGAATGATTTATGCTATTTAACACTTAAATTGAGAGTGTTAAATATTCTCATATGAAAAAGAAAATATAAAATAAATAAAAATATTAAAAAAGAGTATAAATATTCAAATGTAAGATATAAAAAATATTTAATTGACATATATTAATTGAACATAATTACATAAAAGTTGTGATAAAATAAAAAAATATCTTAAAAATGCGAATGAATTTCATGACAAACAAAAAATAGAAAGTGTGTAATGTGTATGTGTGTTTATATATTATATATATATATATATATATATATATATATATATATATATATATATATATATAAAATAAAGTTACTTAATAGATTATGAATATTTTAATAATCTAAATGGGGAGAAGATATGGCGTTTGGGATGGCAATGCAGGCCGACCCCGCCCGTTTAGGCCCGACCCATTGCGGGCTGGCCCGTCCTGTCTTGCACAATTTATGCGGGTTGCAATCACTAGCCCGCCTCGCACATCACTTGGCTGCGGGCTCATGAGCTGACCCACTTTTTTTTATTTTTTATTCTTATGATAAAAATTTCAATGTTTAAAAATTGAGAAACGTTAAGAAGTTCACAAAATTAAGTAAAGACGTTGGAGAGTTCGATGATAAATTGATAATTAAACATTTTCATCATATTCTTATTCATACTATGACATACACAATGTATTCTTTAAATTTTAGCACATTAGAAAATATATAATACTTGTCTTTTTTAGTTATACAAAAATTTGAAACGTTAATGCAAGAGTCCATAAAAAGGTAACTAATATACACAAGTGCAAGTTTTTTTTTTTGGCTTATGTGGATTGGGCTACTGCGAGCTTGCAGGTTCACTACGCTGGCCCATCTCGTGTTTTTTTCGTAGCATGCGGGCTGACCCCACGAGCCAGGACCATATTGTCATCCCATAATGGCGGGGATGAGTATTATGATGGGTATGGAAACGAGTATTAGGACTAGAGATGGCAAATAAACCCGTCTTTGTGGGTATTGCTCGAACCCGTCCCCATTTTGACGGAGAATCTCCGCATTGACTGGGTATGGGTATGGGTACGGGAAATGTCCGACTTTTTCAATTAGGTATGGGGATGGTTATGGGGATGTACATATCCCCGCCATATCTCTGTCATCATTTAAATTATTAAAATATTCATAATTAATTAAGTAACCATATATATATATATATATATATATATATATATATATATATATATAAAAATATATAAA
>Ga0214544_1009374_pt1 | contig 15404 bp, 10 predicted proteins | sample CNSS3metaG_FD_160074 | JGI IMG/M metagenome (GOLD analysis project Ga0214544, IMG submission 160074) | Root nodule microbial communities from cowpea collected in UCLA plant growth center, Los Angeles, California, USA - CNSS3 | ecosystem: Host-associated > Plants > Roots > Nodule | place: USA...
AACGTAAAATACTTTTACGTTTGAAAATATCCATCAGAAAGAGAACAGTAACATCTCATACTACGTGCTTCCATGGATCCTTCATTAGTTCCAGGTACACAATTTTTAACTCATACTTGAATATATTATATTATTGTATCTTATGCATATATTATTTCTATCACTGATATCATTTTTTTAGTCTTCTAGTCTCCTTTCACTTTTTCTATTATTTTTTTCATGAAAGTTGGAAACAATCAATGCTAGAATTTAAATATAATTGGTTAAACTTCTTAATCATGTAGTCATCTCCAATATCCTCTCATAATTTTGTTTCATAACTTTGTTTTGTTTTTGTTTTTTTTTTCTCAAACCACCTCAACTTGTTATATCTCCTCAGTAATATTTTTCAAACCTAATTTTCTTATCAACATTTTTCAAACCTTCAAGGATAGAGTAGGTGATATATTGATTAAATTGTTGAATGAATTTTGGTTTGACAAGACTGTAAATAACATTTGTTTGTGTTGAATTTCCAACATAAAAACATGTTTTAGGATAACGTGAAAGAATTTAATCATGGAGAGGTGTTTTAAGAATCTATCTACGAAAATAATAAAATTCAATGACAGAAAGAATTACAAACACTTAAGGTTCTATTTTTAAAAGTGGTGAAAATTATGATTTCTTATTTAAACAACTGATACTTCAAAAGTGGTAAATATTACATTGTTAAATTTAATAATTTTAATTAAAAAATATCTATTTCTAATTATCTTGTTATCATGAATATTTTAAGATTAATACCATTACAAGGTTAAATTTATTCATATTTAAATCTATTATGCATAACTTAATTTTCTTATATTTAAATTCAACTATATTACATGAAATGAAAAGTTTGTGGCAAAAGGTAATATTGGGTGTATCGATTCCCACTTTCCTTTTCAACAAAACCCAACATAAAATAAAGTTAGGTTAATTAGGAGTCCATTTGGAGTAAAATATTGGAGTTTGAGCAATCTTTCAGTGTTCTTCAAAATCTAAATATATAAAAGAAGTTATTAAGACAAGAATACTATTTTAAACTATAACTTAGAAAGTGACATGTCATAAAAATTTAAATTAAATGCTTGCATGTCAATATTCATGACATATGATACAATAATGGTTCTTTGAGAGCAATATATTAAATTACAAGATGATGACAAAAATTAATGACAACTCATAAAATCAAGTAATACTATTAATTTAGGGCCAATTCTAGAGGTAAAGATGATCTAGGATTTTGACAAATGTATATAAACACCATTTTTTTTACTAGCTAAAATGTTCATAAAAATTGGGTATAGTTGTATGATCTAGAGTGAGAAGCATTGTGATGATTTCATCTTTTTTGGAAGTTGAACACTTTGATTCCAAAGGCAAAGATGAGTGCAAACAAAAGTGAGAAACCAGCCACAACAATTGCCACCACTCCAAGAAAATCATGTTCAAACCCAAAATAGTTCTTCACAAATTCTTCAACCCTTTGGCCATTCTCAAGCTTGTGCATGTCATCTCCATATTGAGAAGCCACCAATCCATTCAAGGTCCATGCAACAGGGCAAATCCAATAGTACCATTTCCACCATATTGGTATTCTCTGAAATTGTTACAGTAAAAAAGAGTGTTTGTTATGGCATTGGGTTGTGTATACCAGTAGAATTGCTTGTAAATATGCTTCAAACTCTTACTTTAAATTCACAACTTCTATGCTTACAGGGTGTTTGATAAAAGAAAGCAAACCCAAGTAACCATTAGGAAGTGGCATTTTGTTTTAGAGTGAGCAGTGACATATAAGAAAAAAAAAATTTAAACAAGGTTGTGTGACTCACAGATAAGGGAATGACGAAGCCTGAGAAAAGACTCCATATTGCAAAGAATGCACTGGACAATATGGCAGCAACATGTGCATTGGGGGTGATGGCCATGGTCATCATACCATATAAGGTGAAGTATAAGAAAGTGAAGAACATGAAGAAAAGAAACCACAAGAACTTTGATGTGGTCCAATCGAATCCCATCATGGCATACACTATAATCCCATACATCAGGGTCTGAACCAAGATGTGAGGAAGTTCAATAATAACCTGCAAATACAAAACAATTATTAGAGTTCAACTTTTACAGTTCAATGATCTATTAGCTTTTGTTGTTGCTTTGCAGTTTGAAGTATGACAGATATGTATGCATCAAAAAACTCAAAATTTTAATCAACAGTGTGTGGAGTAGAAAAAGTGTGTTACTACTTTACCTGTGCAATTGCATATGGCAAAGCTGAATACATTCCGGCAGCTCTCTCTCTGTAAAAAACTGTTCTCTCTACAGCTATTATAGGCTGCACTGAGGTAGCATTTTGTACTCCAATGAAGGTAACTGCAGCATACATTGAGCCCATAGCATTGAAAAGATCTTGCTCTTTTCTCCTGTGATTTTCATTATTATGCAGTTATTAATAACCATCTAGGTGATAGATAATATTTGTTTTGAATTTCATTTTCACATCACTTTGTTTATATTATCTCCATGCATTGTTTGCTTTTTCACATACCTTTTCAGGCCAATGTCCCAAAATATGATCCCAAATAACAATGCTATTAGTATTGTGAATAGGAGTCTAACTGCAGTATATGATGTATTCCTCCAGTATGATAAATGTTGTTTCCATAGACAAGCTTTACATTGGGCTACCAAAGTCTGTGAATACTGACTATCAAAGTGTAGATCTTTTGAACCTTGAGGTGGTATACTAAGCTCTTGGACCAATTCTTTGTTTCTCCTATACAATTAGAAGCATCAGTAAGTGATTGATCAAAATCTTGATAAACAACCACATTAAAATCATCAACAATTGAGTCCATTTACTTTGAGAACACACTTGTGTTCACTTTCCAAACAGATGTTTGGAAAGGGGAACCACACAAAAGAATGATAGTAATGTATATAAAATTGAAAAGAGAAGGTTGAAACAGATAGTGAGAGTTAGAAACACAAAAAGGAAAAGTGAAAAGAAACCAAACAGCTACTGATTCTAATATGTGAGTGTTGGAAGTCTAACCGATATAGTTCTGAGTTTCTGTACACATTGGTGAAGTTGACCTTAAGACTTGCTTCTGTTCCTGCTGATGTTACTTCCAACATCCAGGTTGCAGGGTTATAACCATCCTTGATCTTAGGAACTCCTTCAATAGCCTATATCAATCATGCACTATAGTGAATATGCTATATTTATAATGCTAAAGAAGCAACTTATGTTTATATGTGTGTTGTGTGTTGAATCTCATTTACACCAGATATTCACCTCAAAGTACTGAATCAGATGGGAACAGTGGCGGCCTAATGGACCAGCATATATTTGCTCTCCTCCCAATTTCAAGAGTAGCAGCTGAAAAAGTGGAGATGGAAATACTTTATTCTTTGAAACACAGTTTCCAAAAGGGTGGCTTACACTGAATTTTACCTCAATGTGAAGACTAGTTAGTACTTACCTCATCAAATGCATCAAATATATCAATACTTGGCTGGTGGATGGTGCAAACCACAGTTCGTCCTGTGTTCACAGTGTTCCTCACAGTTCTCATTACAATTGCAGCTGCTCTAGCATCAAGACCTGAGGTTGGCTCATCCATGAAAATTATTGATGGGTTGGCTACAAGTTCAACTGCAATTGTAAGCCTCTTGCGCTGCTCAGTTGAAAGACCAGTCTCTCCTGGTAAGCCAACAAGTGCTCCTCTTATTGAGTTAAGCTCAACTAGCTCCATGACTTCCTCCAAGAACATCTACAACTCAGTGAATGCAGTTCAATTTTACAAGATGTTATGTCTTTATGCATGATGTGATGACAACAAGTGTACTAAATCGTTGCAAGTAATAAGATATGGAAGAGAGACGGTCAATATTGAGGAAACTTCTTCATAAACACTTCTACAAGAGAAAAGTACGAAGAAAAACCAATATTAGTTTCACCTTCTGTTAAAACTAGATTATAACTTCTACAAATCAATTTATACATGAATTGATACGTAGAAGTTATAAGCTAATTATAGCATACCGAAACTAATTTTAGTTTATGGATGATTTTTCTTTCTTCTTTTCTTTGTACTTAGAGAAGTTTTCATGAGAGAACCTGATCATTCTTCCAGGACTTAAGTGATGAGTTTCCTGTTTCAATTTAGACAGAAGAAAGTTCTACCTTTCTAGTTGCGCGATCAACTTCACCAGGTAAACGAAGCCAGGCCGAATATAGCAAAGATTCATAAACTGTAACATTGGGTGAGTGAATATCAAATTGTTCACAGTATCCTGAGATTCTTGCAAATGTTTCTTGCCTCTTTATGTATCCAGATATTGTGATGTTCCCTTCAATATATCCACCAGTTTTCCTTCCAGCTAGAACATCCATCAAAGTAGTCTTACCAGCACCACTTACGCCCATCAGAGCTGTTAGTACTCCTGGCCTAAAGACACCACTAACACCCTTCAAAAGTTCTAGACGTTCCTCAAAAACTCCTTGGTGTTTCATTTCCTACAATCAATACAACAGTTCTAATTATTTTTCCACAAATATCAGACAAAGTTTAGTGCTATAGCAATTTCCTTGTCCACTTGGAGCAAAAAAAGTTGAAGTAGGCTCTAAAATATAAATGGGAAGATTTCACTTGAAAATAAAGTACCTGTGGCATGTCTATAGAATACTTGATCTCATCAAAAGTGAGGGATAAAGGTTGAAAAGGAAGAACCATACCCCTCCTTCCACTTCTGTTAGTCTTGTCATCACTAACTCTTCCAGAAAATGACCTCGATGACATACTTGCTTCATCTACCATCTTTATTTCTGACTTGTCATCACATTCAATAGGTTATGGCCTCAATACACCAAAGCACAAGCTGAAAATGGAGAAACTGTAACTTGTGCTCAAGGACTCACCAGAGGAGCTCTTTTCATTCGTTAATTGAATTAACTCTTCACTTGTTGAAGCATTTCTCTCCAGCAATGTCTCTTGGGATAGCCCTGCTTGATCCTTTCCAAATGCTGCAGAAGAAACATGTTCAATGAGAACAAATTAAGTCTGTGGTTATATAAAATGATCCAAGTAAATTTCTCAGTTAAAAGATGCATGAAGATGGGACTTACGACTCAGATATTGCAAAGCCAAGGTGAACAGAAAATTAAACAGAAATACATAACCAATTAATGCTCCTACTCCAATCCAGTACCAATAAGCTTCTGGAAAAAGTCCACGAGTTTTCAGTATCAAAACTCCTAATGTTTCGTTGGAATTTGGAGCAACCTACGGCATCAACAAATCATCTCATAAATATATATATCTAACTTTCCAAGGCTCATTGTTTCTCATGAAACATGTTAACCATTGCAAACAAAGAGTGTTACCTTTTTCCAACTATGACCAAGAAACTCATTCACAGCTATGGCATTCTGTCCATACATCAGAGGTGAGGACCAGTAACCCCACACAAACCATTTGTGCACATCCTCTGGTACAAAGAACAAATTTATCATAAAAAGGTTTCATTACATAAACCAAATTTCAAGTTACCATTTTTCTTACCTCGCGAGATCACAAATCCTCCCAAAACCAGAACTACAAGTAACGCAAACCCTCCAACAGTGTTTGCAACTATAACATCCCTTCCTAATGCAGCCATCAACCGAAACATCGAAGATGCCATCAGATTAATGCACAGAAGTATCAAGTACTGCTTCAAAAGCCTGCCAGTAGAACTTCTCATTAGATTCCAAAATGAATAACCAGAAGCTTAATTGATGATGTTGTGGCTTCTTGCCTTAAAAAATTTGGATCAAAGCCAATGGCATAGTAAGAGATTCCTTCCCAAATAGCTACTTCTATAAGGGTTATAGGTATTTTGAGAATCCATGGTGGAATAGAATAAGCCCATGCAGGATAGAAAAGAAGGTCCCTTTGCTTGTAAAAGACAGGAAGTTTCATAATGGCCATATTTAGCTCTGATATTCCATTGAACATTGCTACCGTGACTGCGAAGAAAAGAGCACCCATGTAAGTTCCTCCATCCTCCACAGTCTCGTGATGCATCTTAGTTCGTAGAAATAATGTTGTTGTCATGACAGCTAAATAGACAAGCTGAAAACAAAGGATCAACACATGAATAAGGATCCAAAAGAAAAAGACAAGAAGAAAAGGAGACACAAAATTTTAGTTTCAAATCAGATAATATGAACAGAGTTAGTGACTGAATGTTTCTCACTTGTGTGACTTTGAATATGTAGACAAACGAATTTCTCTTCATAAGCAAAAATTCTCTGCTAGCACAAGCCCTCAGCAGCTCCTTCTTGTTAACACCATACTTCTTTGTGGTCAATGCATTTGGATGGCATTTAGACTTGTCAAATGGAGTGGCTAGTTCCTCTCCTAGTTTTTGACCTATGTGAAATAATTGGAAAGATTCAGCGAAATCCTTGACAGTGACAAAGCTGTAAGGTTCATCTTTACGTGCCCAATATTGCCACTGATCCTTTTTTGATGTAACCTGTTGCACCCCCACAAGAACAAAATTAACCTTCATTCCATAAAATACGAACAAGAAAATTTTAAAACGTACACCAAGTGAATCACACTCATACTTCTTGTAGGAAGTCAGCAACTCCTTTTCTTTCAGGACACTTGAAACCCATAGATTCAAAAAACTCGAGTACATTTTCTCTTGGTCCTTGATACACAATTTGCCCATCTGTTAACAGTATTATATCGTCAAATAGTCCATAAGTTTCTGGTGCTGGCTGTAGCAGAGAAACAAGTGCAGTTCCATTCAGAATATGGATAGATTGTTGGATGGAGTTCACTATCTGAAAAGTTGTGGAACTGTCCAAACCAGTTGATATCTCATCCATGAACAACACCTTTATAGGTCCAACCAGCATCTCCCCTTCATTATTACGCAGAAACTTTTAGTAATCAAGCACTTTATAGGTTCCCAATTCTTGATTTAAGTTATTTTTCATGCTGTTATTGATAAACAGAAACTACCTGTTGTGACTCTCTTTTTCTGCCCTCCTGAGATACCTCTAATCATTCCATCTCCTACTATAATGTCGGCACACACTTCAAGTCCCAAAATCTACACCATTTAAAAAGGGAAAACATGAAAAATATTATGCTGTTTCTTCAGAAACCATCAATATTTTCTTTATCTGATGAATCTGAACTCTTACCTTAAGAATGTAATCAGTGACTACCCTCGTTCTCTGTCTTCCTAGTGCTGCAGCCTACACAATATGATCCTATGAGTTCAGAATTTCAAACAAAGTTCTTTGTCAAACCTTTTTTTTTATTTTCTCACCTTCATATAGGCATCAATATCAGGATCTGGTTTAATCTTTGCTTGTTTCTCTCTTCTTAGTAGCTCAGCCAACATTTCTGTAACGAAGTTAAATTCAAAACTCTGATTTTGAGAATTTAAGATTGTTGAGATGATATTCGGTTAAAAGGTATTTTGTATTGCTTTTTTTAACTATGATTTTATTCCTGAAAATGAAGCAACAAACCATAATTCTGTCCAACCCCTTGACATCTAGCTGAGAAAGCCAGTGTTTCTCTCACAGTCATTTCTCCAATGTGGTTATCATGTTGACTTATATATGCTGATGTCCTTTGTGGCACAAACTCTTCAAGCTCATATCCGTTGTATGTGACTCTCCCATAATGCTGAGGTTCCATCACCAATTATATCAGTCACTCAAATGCAAGCTATAGTAGTAATAATTATTGAATTAGGGGAGTTATTCTCTCATAGTTATCATAATTAAAGTTTGTTTTCTTACTTTCAAATCTTTACCAAGTTTTCCAGCCAATGCCAATAGCAAAGTGGTCTTTCCAGAACCTGGTGGTCCCAAAAGCAATGTCATTCTGCAAAAGGTGATAATTTAGTAAAATCAATACATAATCATACAATGAAAAAAAAAAAAACAGTAAGTGTTGAGTTCACCTTCGAGGCTTTATGATTCCACTGACATTCTGAAGTATATGTAACGGTTTCTTTGGACTTGGAATTATGTGAAGACAATGTAAGAATCCCTTGGCAAAAGGAAGAGGTGGTTTCATAATTAAACGACCAGAGATAAACCAAGAAAAAAAACACTACAGAAACAGCATGTGTTATATCGAAATACCTCAATTACATTAGCGAAGAAGTTCAGCATTGAAGGCAAGGATCGTCCTCCAACATAAACCTGTGCTTCCACATTAACATGCTCAAATCTAACTTCTATTGTCGGAATATCAAGCCCAACTCTGCATATTCAGTCCAACAGATCAATCACAAGCATCTCAAATCTCAATATAGTCTCAAATCCACCGAGAATCAAGGCTTTAAATTGCAGTTACTGACACAGTTTTGTAGCAATCCTTGATACTAAAGGAAAGTTGCATACAACACCGTGACCCTTTTGAGATATTTTCAGAAAGAAACTATGCTTCAATAGGCCATGTTTTCATTTTCAAAAGGGTAAACAAATCAGCTTTTGTTTGAATGCATGCTGCAAAAAAAGTGGTGCTTTCATTCAAAAACAAAACTCTAACCTGTCCATTCTCTCTCTGAGTTTCAGCAAGAACCTTTCATTGTCCTCTTCTGCTATCTTCACAAGCCTCTCCACAATGATCTTCCTCTCTGTGAGGCCTAGTTGTTTGATGTCAACCTCTCTCCCTTTACCATCTTCATTGTTGAGAATACTTCTCTGAATGCGAAGATACGTGGGGAGTCTCTCTATTGCTGCCCATTTGAGAGCTTCTTCATCATCTTCACGTTCAGAAGTTGAGAAAACATCCATGCTGTTATTCCTCCATATCTTAGAACCACTGCTTCTTGCACTGTCAACTCTGGATATGCCACTTCCCTCCATTGATCTCACACAAACCAGAACTTAGCTTTCACTGATACCAAACCTTCAGCATCTTCTTCTTCTTCAATCTCATGTCACAAGATGATGTTTGTTCCTCTCTCTGAACAATGTATTTGCCTTGGTATTTAGTTATTTATGCAGCACTATCACTTCACTATAACATACTCTACATACACTTTCTAAAGTTCACCTTACTTTTTCTAAATATGAACATCCCCCTATTTCGAATATAAAAAGATCAATTGATATTTGATACCCACCAAAAAATAATTAGTAGTACTATTTTTACTTTAAAAAATATATTTTTCTTTAACATGTAATGTAAAAATAGAAGAGATTCATCTACAAGAAAATGGCAATTGAATAAATGGCATTTTAAATATGATTTTTGTAGATAAGACGAATTTAGTTTAAATTTGTTAATATTTATAATAAATACCTAAAGTATTTTTTAAAATAACTAGGGACTTTATTTCATACTAAAGAATTCTAAACTTGGTATTTGCATATATTTTATATGAGAAGATAGGGTAAAGCATTAGTACCTTACCTCTATTCTATTATTTTGGGAGAATGTCTTGGTCTTACCTAAAAGAAGGCACTAAAACATGACTTTTATTATTATTTGATATTTATAAAAGTAAATTTAGGTTTAAATCATTATTAGAGATAATAATTTAATGGGGTAAGGATAGATTCTATTGTCCCATCTCATCTTGAAGTAAAATTTTATTCTCATTTTTGTTAATATTTTTTTTTCTCATTTCCATAGTCAGTGAGTAATAAGTATGTATCCATAACCACTTTTTTTATCAATACCAATTAATTAATTTTAAAAAATAAAAAACCATAATAAAAAACTATATTATATTATCGAGTATTAAAAAAATATAATTATATAAATTTTAAATAAAAAAGAAATATTAATTAAATAAGAAAGAAATAACTTTATAAAATATTGCAGATTACACAAATAAAATTTTGTGACAACCAAAACATGTATTAGTTTTACCATTAATAAAACAAAATTGATAAAGTTAAACATATTTTTTAAAATTAAAAAAAACTTAAATATTCAAATTTAAAAATATTTAGTCATCCAAATAATAACTCTCATCTTTATACATGATGTTTTAATCACATTATAAATAATTAAACCTTTGTATTATATTGAAATTAGAAGAAATGTATGTTGAATTTATGAGCTTTAGTGTAAAAACAATTGGTCAAAATAAATAAATAAAATGTCAATGGATATTTTCCCATCAATTTCTTATACAATTGATATAAATTTAATGATGTTAGTGACAACAATATTTCTCTAACTCGTTTTTAGCCTGCATTCTTAAGAAAATATATTAAATGAAATAAGTATTTCAACTGCTTCAGAATCCTAAACTTAAAAAAAAGAAAAATATCTATATACACTATTAAACAAAGAGAAAGTTTATCTATTACAAAACTATACGTTTTTCTCCTTTTGAATCTTTTTAAGATGTTTTCCTTCATCAAAGCAAAAAAAAAAACAAAACTATATCATTTAACTAGTTAAAATTATTTTTATTATATTTGACTTTTAGAGTAATATTTTATTTACAAAAAAATTATAAACTAATTATAAAATTTTTATATTTTGTTTATAAAATGCTAGAGATTATTAAAACAGATATTAAATATGTTAAATGTTAAACTCTATATTTGGGATAGTTAAAAAGCGAGTGATACAATAAGTTCTATAAATTATATATAATAAACTTAATTCTAAATTAAACATAAGTCAACCTCAAAAGATAAAATTGTAAGTTTATAAGAAGTTGGTTGTTGAACATTATCTCCCCATAGCTATTTAGTATACAATTAATAATTAAGTTTTCTTGATAGTTCCTTTCCATCAATTCATTATCTTGAATTAATACATTTTCATTTTATTAATTAATTAACTAAATATTAATTGGCAAACCTTATGGTCAAACATAAAGATTAATTTGATACAACCAATTGCACATACCAATTTTTTTTCCCTTGTTTGTTTTAGGAACTCAAATACTCATTTTGTAGTGTTTCTCTGAATTTTCTTTCTCTTTTGGTCAAAGAAAAAAAAGGAAAGAAAAATATGTGACAATGAGTATTTTTTTTATATAGTAATGATCTCCACCCATTTGTTCTGTTTCTTTAATTTTGGCTAAAATACATATTCATTATTCACTTTTCTTAAAGAAAGAAAGACACTTTTGAAACATGTGAAGAACAATTGGAAGAGGCAAATCCATGAAGTGTGAAGGTTGTTAGAAGGAACCTTAATCATGATTACAAGCAAGAAAAAAGGGTTTCATGGAGGTTGGTACACCTTACAAAGAAACAAAGAAAGAAAACCAAAACTCTATGAGAAAGTTAAAAAGTCCAAAACTTTATAGGGTACATAACGCGAACACTTGGTGTGCATTATTCATCGATCGCAATTGTGTTACGTGGATTCACACTGCACATACAAATTCTAGTAGTTATAATAGTGAATGTTCCATAAAAAGTGCAGCTTTCATGTTTTTGATTCCAAAGCATTGTTCTCATGTGGAAGGCAATTATTGTTCCACTGGCACAATGACATGCCAAAAGAAAAGGTTAGAAAAAGAAAAAGAAGAGGTAAAGAACATCATCAAGAACCCCACATGAATGCACTATTTGTATTCACATTATCTTATGCAAGCAATGCGTAATGTGTGTGTGAGCCTGATGCCAGAAAGAACTTCAATTTTGCCTGTGTTGTGTTCTGGTTGAGTCTGGGTTTCATGAAAAGATATTATCCTTTCAAGCTGATTTTATTATTTAAAAAGCGTCTAAGTTACTTAAAATAATTATATAAATACAGATTTGGAGTATCATGATTTTGTATTTTAAAAGTGTATTGGAAAATGAAAAGAAAAATAAATATTCGAATTTTGTTTGACCAAACTCAATATCAATGTAAGACTTCTTGAGTGTATAGAATAATTTGTTTTAATTCTTAACCAATGAAACATTTAGAAACTACATTTTTAAGAGTTATAGAATTTTGTATTTGAAAACTATCTTTTATGTCCAATTATTATATTTTTATAAATAATTTTGATGAAATTAAAATAACATATTTAATATATTTAATATATATATATATATATATATATATATATATATATATATATTATTGTTGTTTCTTTTTCTTTCTATCGAAATTGTCATTTCCTATGTAATATAGGTTTAATAGTTCTTTTAATCTTAAATTTTGTCAAAATTATTTAATATAATCTCTCAATTTTTATTTTTATAAAAAATAGTCAATATGACCGTTAAATCAATAATATGATAATATAAATAATAATATGGCACCAAAGTGTTTATATTTTTCAGTATTAAGTTATATAGTGTCACATGTCATTTTATATATTAATATGGACACCTTTTAAAAATTGTCTTAAGATCATGAGAAAATCTCACATTGATACATTCCATTAAAAGCAAAGATTACATTGAAACGAAATTTTTTTGAAAACTTTATTGAATAATTCTAACAAAAAAATTGAAACAAAAGAGATTATTAAACTTTTAATCTAACTATAACTATAAATTTTTATATATTTAAATTCTTATATTTTAAATATTTTTTTACCAGATTAAAATATGTTTAGAAACCAATTTAAAGACTAATTTTTTAATTAAAGATCAAATATATTTGATAATTAAAAATTAGTTTATAAATTAGTTACTATAAAAGATTAATTATTTTTTATCATTATTTGATCATTATTAAAATATTTTCTTGTAGTATATAAAAAAATATGCATAAAAAACGATGGAAATTCATGTTTTAGAAATTTTATATTATAAGTTCTATGTCAAGTATGGCATAAAAAAATTAGTAATATTTCTCTCTTCTCTTCAAATATATAGAACACGACATTGGAAATTATTAGAAAAGATTACTTTCTTGTTTTAGAAATAAAACGTAACAAATGAAAAATAAATAAAAATAATGAATTTGCATTTTTATATTAAATAAACTCAACAAATAAAGAAAAAGAATATCTTTTTTTTTTTTTCTTATACATTTCACCTTCTTTTTATTCTTTCCTTACATCATAAAATAAAATTAAAAATTCTCTCAATCCAATTCATATTATATACACGCACGTACGTATGTATGTGATGCAAAATTTTAATAAATTTGTGGATGACCACGCACCTACTCCTGTAATCTTCTGTGACTTATTATAGACAATATTTTGATTAATATATAATTATGATACGTAATTAGATTAAGTGAGATTGGTGAGGTTTTGTTTAATTTAAAATTTATAAAGTTATTACCTAATACACTAAAAATATAATTCACCCCATTGATAGAAATATATAGGATTGATGTGAATATGTTTTTGATTATTACTGATTTGGACAACAACTATTGATGCTTCTATACATGTCACCAACACTTCATGCATTCCTACATATGTTGTCTCTGTCTAACCTACTTTGCTTCTTTTTTTTCCCTTTTAATCTCAATGGTCTCTTTTAACTTTATACACACACACATATTATTATTATTATTATTATTATTATATATATATATATATATTAAATATAAGAGTAATGTTTTGTTTAAAAAAATACGATAAGAATATTCTTTACAAAAGAGTAGTTTTATATGAATATTCTTGGTTTTTTTGTAGGAAAAACTTTTTAATTTAGCATTTTTTTTATCTTTTTTTAATTAAATTCAATACTTTAGGGAAAAAATATTTATAGTTAGGATTAACTTTCTATCACCAAATAAATTGTCTATTGTAAATCTTAAATTTAATTTGTGTTAGTATGTTGAACTGTATACTTAATTCAATTTGTCTAAAATTATTAAGTAATAATAATTGTTATAGTAACAGTGATATAGTGATTACTCAATTTACTTTGTTATTCTATTAATCGGATTTTTAAAATATTAAAGTATTCAAACTTTTAAATATTAAATTATATAATCAAATATTATGAAAGCTCTAACAAAAAGATGCTTTCAAAATAATAAAATTTTACAAAAATAAAATAAAATAAAATAATTTATAATTATAAAAAAATTATTAAAAAATAACTGATGTTAAAGACCAAAATAATTAATTATCGCGTTGACTAAAAGTAAAATTTTAGTTACAAGAGTCTAATTGTTTACTATTTGATTTTATTTTAAATTAATCTCTAATTTTAAATCAGAGACTAGTACACTACTTCTAGAGCTGTCAAAATGGATAATCCGGTCCGACTCGACTCGACCCACCACGGGTTGATGATTTAGTGAGTCAACCCAACCCGGCCCACTTTTTAACGAGCCAAACAATTTCGAACCTAGCCCGGTCCACCATGGGTTGGCGGGTTAAACGAGTTGACTCACGGGTTCACTTAATTAAAAAAATATTATTTTTTATTTTTTTTCAATCAAAACTAAATTGTAATTCTAATTAAAATCTAAATAAACTTTAATACAATTCAAATAAAAATCAAAATAAAAAAATACAAATTATTTATGTGTTGGATAAAAAAATAACTTAACATGACCCAAATGTAAAGCCCAATTTAATAAAAAATAAATAAAAACACTTGTGTGACCCTTTTATCTGCGGATTGGTGAGCCAATCCGGCTCACCACGGGTTCAACACAGATGAGCCAGGTTCTAAATGAGCTGGATCAAAAATCAACCCATATTAAAATTTATAAAAAAATTTCAACCCAACCCGGCCCGAACCCGTGGTAAGCCGGGTTGGCTCGCGGGTTCCAACCCATTTTGACAGCTCTAACTACTTCCTTACCAATTAATGCTACAATCAATTTAAAATTATATATAATTTTTTATTCATAACAATTATTTTCAATATTAGTAATTTTATTACCTAATATATAAATTAGTTGATTAATATTTAATTGACCAAACTTAAGGCAAACTGATTGATGAGTATGGTTAAATTGAGTTAAAAAGACATACAAATCTAATTGTATACACCCCTAATTGTCAGTAGATATGCAATAAAATGTTATTAAATATAATGTCACGTGCAATAATTGCAACAGTATATTAAAACTATTGACAGAGAAAAACCTAATGTAGCAATGTACCGTAAACAAATTGTACTAGAAACAAAAGTTTGCCAAGATCTAATGTACGGAAAATGAAAGCATTCTAAATAAATATTTTGTGCTGTGACCTTAATTATCTATGTCAACAAAATGTCATAAGTAATTAAATATCTTCATAATAGAATTGTTAGATTCAAGATGAACAAGTATCAGTTCAGTTTTAAATGTTGCAAGTTATGCTTAAATATTAATATGTGGTTCCTGTTTCCGTTTTTTTTTTCTTAATATGGTCCTAGTTGTTTTTTTTTCAATCAAACTTCAATTTTCATTAATTTTGAAAATTTTGATTGATTTAGTTTTTTACTAATGAGATTTAAATATTAACAGAATGAATAT
>Ga0214544_1009376_pt1 | contig 15401 bp, 10 predicted proteins | sample CNSS3metaG_FD_160074 | JGI IMG/M metagenome (GOLD analysis project Ga0214544, IMG submission 160074) | Root nodule microbial communities from cowpea collected in UCLA plant growth center, Los Angeles, California, USA - CNSS3 | ecosystem: Host-associated > Plants > Roots > Nodule | place: USA...
GTGACGAGTGTAATTGTTAAGAGGCCGAAGAAAATAAGGAGCAGGGAAGAGAGGGAAAAAGAGGAAGAGGTTTTGGTGATGGAAGGGATTGAGTTTGGAAGTGATAAATTTGTTAAGTTTGATGTTCATGTTGACGATGATGGAAAATGAGTGATCAATATTTTTGTCTCTTTGGTTGGAAGTTGTGGCGGTGAGGCCATGAAAGGGTTTATAAGTTTGTCTGCAAATGATTTTTATGGCGGTGAAGACAGAGAGGTCAGTGTTGAGAATGGATGTTAAGGGAATGAGGAAGAGAAGAAGGGCAAAGAATAAAGGTAGAAGCTTAGAAGGAGTGTTCATTGTTGCTTTTGCTTAACTTTTGTATGCTCTCAAAATTTGTCTCCATAAATAAACATGTAAGGAAGATAAGCTTTGAATGGTAGCCGTTGAGTGAGATACTCGCAGCAAACCAAACTGGTACAAATTAATTAAAGGAAAAATGATATTTTAACAATTTTTTTTTCTATGTGGTTTTGGAATAATAAGAATGAAAAATTGAAAAAATGGAGAAAGATGTGAAGAGAAAGTTGTCAAAATAGTTAAAAGATCATTTTTCTTACTTAAAATAATGTTTTAGGTGTAGTCGTCGTTACTACTAATACATATTATTATATTATTCAAATGTTTTTCTTAGGAAAATGTTAATCTCATTTTGGATAAGGAAAATTATTTTTTCATTTTCCTTTCCATAATGTGAAATCATTGGTTAGGTTTTCCATAATAATCGGTGAAGTTGAAAACCACAACTTTCTTGTATTTGAGGGTCTTTTTCAATTCAAATTTATAAGGATAGGTAAGTTGAATTTTTTTTTAGAATAGGAACAAGTCATTAGGGTGGAGGTGGAGGACGACATTACAGGTCAAATCGTCCTCCAGCCTACCGGTTTCATTTTTTTTTAAAGAAAAATCGTCATTTGTAAAGCCGATTTCTATTAATTTAAAAAGTGAAGTCATGATCCTACATGACGACTTCACTTTTCATTTTGGTTTACGTTGCAGTTATAATTTGTTTTTATAAGATGTACATTCTTGGATCAAGTTATCTTTATATTGTTAGAGTTAGCTTCAAATATTACCCATCAAGTTTTTTTTGTCATGTCATTAAATTAAATGATGTAAAATTCATATTATTTCAACATTTATTAATTATTTCCCATCTACAAACCATTTAAAAGAATTCTCCATAGCAATATATATATATATATATATATATATATATATATATATAACAAATTAATTTATTTGTGATTATTCCGTTCAATATATCTCATTTTAAAAGTATTATCGTAAAATCCAAAAGGATGAAATCCGAGCTTGTTCTTGGAGGTAAAAAATTGAAAAAGGATAAGATATAAACATGTGTTCAAACTTGAAAGGAAGAAAAGAGTTGCAGAATCGTAGGGTGTATAGAGATTCTGCTCCCTTTGTGAAAAATGCCTAAGTACCCCTCTTTAAGAGCATCTAAAAATTATAACTGCAACATAAAAAAAATAAAAATGAGAAGTGAAGTCGTCATGTAGTAGGACGACTTCACTTTTTAAATTAATAGAAACCGATCTTACACATGATGATTAAAAAAAAACAGAAACTGGCAGGTTGGAGGATGACTATTTTACAACAAAAAAAATTCAACGGACCCATTTATACAAATTAAAATGGAAAAAGACCCTCATATACAAAAATGCCTGAAAACCACACTCCAAAAGAATCTTCAACCTTAATAATTAAATTATTTTTGGTTATGAGACTAATAAGTGCTACAAGGACATTAGTTAAAAATAAATATGTATTGAATTTAAAAAAAAATCATAATTAATTATGATATTAAATGCAATTTGATCAAATAATTATTATTATAGTTTTATTTTATTTGAAAGATAAAAATGTTCATAAGCATTATACAGATATATTTAATATTTTATTTAATGCTCATAAAAAAGTTAAAAAATAATTAAATAATAGAATAACTATATTTAATGTTGTTAAAAGTTAAACTATAATTAAACATTAAAAAGTTTAAATTAACATAAAAAACCATGTTAAACGTCTAAAATATTTTTAAAAAATAAAAAATAATTAAAGTATCAATTTGAGATTTCGTTCAATTTCTTTTCTATGGACTTCTCGATAACCTTTTGTCTTGTTCCTCTCAACTTAACAAAATCTCTTATATTAAAGAAACATACAATATTTCAATATCTAAAATTATTAATATAAATACATAAAGCTAGTTATATGTCATAGAGATTTTTTTTTTTTCTTGTTTTTTAGTAAAGACCTTATAAATTCTAAAATGCTCATTTTGTGTAATAGAGTTATTGCTTAAAAATTTCAAAAAGTATTTTTGTTTTTGTAAAATTTGTCATATATATTTATATTATTTTAATTCATGAAATTAATTATTTCAGCTTTCAATGTAAAAACAATGAAATCAATCCCTTAGACACGGGTTAACCTTCTCCATTATTTTTTGACATAATTATCCTCTAATTTCAGACCAATCTCATCTACTAACATGACAGAGAGACGTTTTTTGAAATGAATCCCAAATTAATTGAATTATTAATTTTGTAAATTAAGAATCATAAATATTGTTGGGAAAAATACATCATCAATTATGAACATTATCATCTTTACCACCAAGAATCACCCCATAAATAGAAAAATAAGATAAAAAGGAGAGACACAAGAATAGAACATAGAACGTATAAACTCCAAATACACAACCATAGAGAACACCTTCAACCTTTTGACTTCAAGTACACCCACACCCACCAGGGCAGGAATTTAACTATATCTCACAACACTCTACTATAAGAGAATAAGAAAAGTCAAACACTAACTCAAAGTGTCTTTGACTTAGAGCTCATTATATAGTCACTAACACTCACCCCTTGGTTATCCTAGGCGATGTGAGATTTTTCAAGACGTGTTATTTCCATGTATACCAATTGTTAGGATCGAGTGTTTAACACTAGGCCAAAAACTATAGCTAATAGTCAGGACACAACTCTTTTTACTTAAGAGTGTAACAGTCTAAGCACCACGATTCAATTATAATTCCACTCACTTAAATTCCGTCACGAGACAATTGATGTCACATGCAACAAATATTATATATTTTTTTCTTTTCATGTATATACTAATAATTTCTATTACCACATAATATGTTTCTAAAGTTTTATTTGATATATATATATATATATATATATATATATATATATATATATATAATATACAGAATTAATAAATTAATTGGGCATATTAAATTAATACATTAATTTATAAATTAGGATAATATTGTAAAAAAATAAATAAAAAGTGAATCAATTAACAAATGTTCTTGAAAAATTTTGCTTAAAAATGTTAGCTAAAAAATGAATGAAGTAATTAACTAACACCAAAAACACCAAAATTTTAAGATAGTGAGTAAAAGTAAAAACTCAAAAGATCGACAAAAAAGATTATATTGATTCGATTATCCTCATATTTAACATCTAATCAATCCAAACCATCTAAGTTGAACTTATTCAATTACAAGAAAATACATACATAACACAAACTAGAAACATCAATCACTACTTAAAACAATTCAATGATATAATTTTGTAACTAAATAATTATTTAATGTGGCTTGAGCTATGAATGATGCATTAGCAATTTTAAATAAAATATGTAAATATTAAATAATAATAATAATAATAATAATAATAATAATAATGTGATTTAAAATATTATATTACAAACCTGCATGTTATAACATAGTGACAAGGATATGGAAGTGGATTGTTTAAGAAGTGTGCAATTAGCATTGATATGCTATAAAAGGGTTTAGAAATGCCATGGCTGTGGCAAGCTGTAATCCATAAATACCACAATTTCCATTTTAGGTATGAAAAGTTACAAGTTGAAAATGGCCACAAAAGGAGTATCATGAAATACTCCTAAAACACCTAATTCATGTATGTATGGTCATATAAATCAAACTATTCGGGGATAGATTCCAAACACACTTATTATCCATTGTCTAAAAAAACGAGTAATGATTTTGACACACTTGACAACTATTTGGCATACAGTAAAAAGTAATTTTTTTATTTATAGATAAAAAATAGTAGAGGACAGTAAATAATAATATAAAATGAGTTGTAAAGATTTGTATGGTTCAAAGTATCATTATTAAAAAAAGGTTAAATATGTTTTTTTTTCCTCAAGTTTAAGTGAATTTTGGAATTAGTCTCTTTTCGAAACTTTATACCAATTTAGTCTTTCATCTTTAAAAATGCGTAGATTTAATCCTTCTTACCAAATTTTATGAAGTTTATTTAACATTTTAAACACATTTTGTAATAATATTTGAGTTAACATTGAAGCAAAAATATTTCAAACGGTATAAATAATTCAAATACTATCCTGAAATGCGCTTGAAACGTCAAATAAACTTAACAAAATTTGGTTAAAAGGACTAAATTCATGCATTTTTAAATATGAATGACCAAATTGATCAAAAATTTTGATGAGAGACTAATTTCAAATTTAGCTGAAATTTGAAGGACCAAAAAGATATTTAATCCAAAAAAAAATTGTGTCGGTGAGAGACATAGGCAGACCTAGTTTAATGATAGAAAACTGTGCCACATCCTAAAAGAAACATAAGAAGATGATAAAGACGTCACTGAAAAGTTGAACATCATTCAAATTCTGAGACCACAAAACAGACAAACATATTAATTGTCGTTTAGAAAAACTTAAACAGAAACTTTTGTTATATGAAACTCGGTCCAACGAACAACTTGTTATACACTGACTAACGTTGAAATATCAATTTATAACAATAATGTTTGTGATGATTACAACTAAGATATGTTCGGTCCGATTAAGGATAAAATAGATAAAACATTTAGTTTAGATCTTTAAAAAAAGTTTAAATTTTTTTTAGTATTAGTATTTTTTATTAAATTATTTACAAAATTAGATTTAAGAAAAAGGTCTCAAAATACTTTTTAGTATTAAATACCTCAATTAAATAAATTAATGTTTAAGAAAAAATATTAAAAAATTGTTAATTCTAATATACTTATATTAAATTAGTTATAAGTTTATATAAGAGAATAAAATTTAATTAAGTTATTATCTGTGTTTGCAAATTTTTAATGGTATTAAAAATTATATTTAATGAGTTAAAACACTTTAAATAAATTATAATTTTGTTTAGGAAAAACAAATCATGAATTGTTACTTTTATTATCTTATAATCAATTTTGATTTTATTTTTTTCATTTATCTTTATGTGACTTATCTTAAAATTCGTTTTTAGGATTTTGTGTAACATCTTAGCCGAAAATTACTTATTTAAAAATAAAATAAAAAAATATTAATAAACTTGAATTTATTAAAAGTGTATTTCCTAAAAATACAAAAAATTTAAATCGTTCATTTACTCGCAACCAAATTCTTAACGTGAAATAATAAAGTTCAAAGGCATAATTTAAGCCTCATAATATTATTGTTTACAAATATTATAAAACCAGAAAGTAAATACTCAATAATAAAATTCCCCAAGGCTCACTCCGGACCTACGCATCCACTGACTCACCTGCATCCATATCTGCTCACATGTAATGAATTACATTATCATCGCCAAAAAAACACACAGATAGGGTAAGCTCAAAAATCAAATAATTACTACACAAAGCAATAAAGTAATTTGAAACTATAACCCGTGTTAACACCCCAATCCTCAATCCTCAATCCTCAATCCTTTGCGGAAGACCATGATGTGCTCGTTACGTTGGTACCTCGTGTCGGAAAAGGAAACGTAATCCTAAGAAACATCAAAATTCAATTTATTCCAAGATAGCTAAAGAATTAATTAAATGAAAATTATATTTTGACTCTTTTTTTAACTTCCATCCTCTACTATTATATGATGTGGTTTAGTGTGAATTATTAATTTTTTACAAAAAATAACATTAATCAATGACTCACATTAAGTCATATAAGAAAATAAAGAATGAAAGTTAAAATATGAAAATTATAATATTATTGTCCTTAATTAAATTTCAACTCTCCATAAATTCAGGTATTTTAAAGTGGATTTGTGTTAAATTTATGTGAGTTTATGTATTATTCAAATTTTTTTATGGAGTGATATAGTTAATATTTTGTCCACATAACTTATTTGTTTATATGTATTATTGTTATTATTTGTTTATAGGTTAAAATATTTTTTTTTTAATCTTTGTTAAATTTTATTAAATCAGTTATAATTTTATTTTTGTGTTTAAATAAATTTCGAATTTTTTCAATTTTATTCAATTCAATCAATTTTGTTAAAGATAGCCGGTTGTAGAAAATTAAATTCGCAAATCGCAATGGTTATAGCCGCATGGTAGCAAAAGATTCATCATAATTCAAGCTCTGGTGATTGATGAGCTTGCGATGGTTTTAAGACTACGTAACTTTTGAGTTTCTAGTGATTCAAGCATGTTTATTTATTTATTTATGAACACTTAATAATGAAAAACCGTTGCAATAGTTTCAATAATTTTCAATTGAAGTATTAAGTATACAAAACTAAAACAATAATAATTATATTAATTAAATAACTATTAATTGAATAAATATAAAAATTAACTTGTATTTATCTACGTATCTTTCTTGCTTGATTTATTTATGATATAAAATTATCTAAAGAAATATGATATTGTACTTTTATAAATGTATTAATAATATTTATAGTTTATGATAATTTTAATAGAAATATTAAAATAAAACAAAAATAAAGGTTATCAATTTTAAATAAATATTTACAATTAAAATTATTTTTAAAAATGTTATACATGTTTAAATACATAAAGTAAATATATAAATAAAGCCAATAAAATACTTATGAATACTTTTACGAAATAATCTACATTTAATTTTTATGCGAAAATTTTAAAATAATATAAAGTTTACTTGACTTTTTTTTTCCGAAAAAATTATGCACAAAAACATTCACTACTAAAAAGGGAAAAACATTAGCGAGTTCTTTCATTTTCTTAATTTGTCATATAAATATATATATATATATATATATATATATATATATTTCTAAATATATTTATATTATATTCTTGTGAATAGTTTATTATAAGAAATTTTGCAGGTATTTCATGAAAAAAAAATATTTGACTACAAAATTTCTAAAGATTTTCTAGCAATTATAATTTGTATAAAAAATCAAATGAATTTTCTGCCAAAGAAAATTCAAAGAAAAATATGCATGAATTTCTTGCAAAAATATTTTTATAAAAAGATTTGTTGGTAATGAATGATTTTTTAGTAGTGACTCCTTTAATTTTTGTACTGGGTTTATGTATAATTTGATACCTGCATAGAATGTACAAACACACACTGCTACACTAAAATATTTTCAGCCTTGGATTAAATGAATGAGTCTCCATTGATATTAAAACATAGTATAGGACATTGATATTAATCCAAAAATGAAAATATTAAATTTGATAATTTATGTTTCTTCCGTAACCATGTATTTAAATGTGCCATGCAAAGATTTCTTCATAACTATATTTTTGTGATTTCAAATGGCGTGTCCATATAATTGCTATCCATTAAACCTTCCATATTTTGTTGTGTTTGCCATTCAATTGTGTTAGATAGAAGAGTTGGAAATGGGTTTTAGGTGAGTTATGGTTCACTCAACTAACTCTCACCCACCTATCACACAAATTTCATACCTATTATACTATTTTGAAAAAAAAAAATAGGTGTGGGACATTTTCATTTTATTCATTTTACCGGTCCTCTTTTCTCAGCTTACTGAACAGTAGGAAATCACATTTTTCTTTCATTTTTACCAGTCCTCTTTTCTCGATTTTCAGTACATTGTATTATTTCGCATGACCTAACAGAGGGTTTCTTCACTTCATCTCTTTCGTCTCTCGATTTCAGCAAATATGGTCCTCTCAATTGTAGCTTTCGATTTCTCTGCTTTTGTCTTCTCCGATCGGCTCAATCACAATTTCGAATTGGTAATGGCTTTCAATTTTTCTTTCACTTTCATCTTAATTTCTCACTTTCCCTTTCATCAAATTCGTACTACGTTGTGCAATTGCAGGTTCAGCGGCTATGATCTGTGCGTTGCCTTCAGGTTCAGTAGTTTGTGTTTTTTCAAAGTTGTGTGTTGTTTCTCGTGTGCGCAGTTGCTTCACAGGTTTTCTACTTGAAGTAACCTAAAGCTATTGAAACAATTGAACTTGTGTGCGTAGAATTATTTCGTACGAGTGAGCCATGAAAATATTAACAGGATATTAGAGTGCAAGAGAGGATGGGAAGGGGAAGAGTGGAGTTGAAAAGAATTGAATTTCAAAGATGAGGAAAATTTATGTCACTCATGGAAAACACCTATTCTATTGTTATAGATAATTAGCTCAGATCGCTTTCATTTTCTTTCACAATCGAGAGCGGAATAAAATTTCTTTTTAGTTATCAACATAGTAAAATAAACATAGAAACTATACTATAATATTTAAGTTCAATGTAGTCAAGCCAATTCTGCGTTTTCTTCTTCTTAGAAACTAGACTAGAAAGTTTTTTTAACCTAACAAAATCCATTTCAACATTGCATTTAACATTACAAATTTTGGTCATTGACTTGATCCTGCTATAGTTGACATAGGTATATAATGTTGAATCAGGCGTAACTTTTTGAACCAGAATATGATGTTTAGTCGCTGATAGCAGCTCATGGATAGAATCATCAGAAACTGCACCACTAATTTTACCCCTTGATGACAAGTTGTTTTCTATTTTCAAATTTGGTGTAGACTGAAAAGATCTTTACTGTTGTGTTGTTGCTGCATGAAGCCTAGTTTCTAGGAGTGTTTTTTGTTACTACATAATAAAGCCTAGCTTTTAGGAGCATTTTATGTTTCACTGTTATCACGTAGCTATTTTTATGTATTCAGTTATTATTCCAATGTATTCGGTTACTGGCTATTTAATAGCCTAGTTGAATTCAATAAAAGCACTCAATTGGCAGTAGTTTCAATATACATTCTATTCCTTACAAACCGGTATCAGAGAGCCCCCACTAGGCTTGATACATAAGCCGTAGCTTACTGTGAGAAAAGAAACTTACGACAATGAACAACGACAAACTCTCAAAAAATTCCTTACTTTGATGGCCAACATTATGACCATTGGAGTGAATTGATGGAGAATCTTCTACGTGCCAAGGGTCTATGGAATTTAATTCAAAATGGTGTTGAGGAGCCTATCGAAGGTACTGTTTTGACTGCTGCACAATTAGAGCAGTTGGAGAAATCCAGAATTGAAGATCACAAAGTCAAACATTACCTTTTCAGGGCCATTGATAGATCAGTTTTCGAACAAATTCTGGATAGGAGCACATCCTAGATTGTTTGGGAATCCTTGAAAAAGAAATTTGGGGGAAATGATCGTGTGAAGAAATCAATGCTTAATGCATTGAGAAGGGAGTTTGAGGTGCTTGAAATGACAGAAACAGAAACCATCATGGAGTATTTTGCTAGAGTCATGACAATGGCAAATAAAATGCGAAGCAATGGAGAGCTTATACCCGATGCAAAGGTGGTTGAAAAAATCCTTTGAACTTTGACAACACGATTCACATATGTCGTGGTTTCGATTGAAGAGTCCAAGGACACAGAGTCAATGTCTATTGACGAACTTCAAAGCTCTTTGGTGGTCCATGAGCAGAAGTTTAAAAAGGTCTGTCGAGATAATGAGCAAGTACTTACATAGGAGGGAAGAGGCAGAGGAAGAGGAAGAGGCACACATCGAGGTCGTGGACGGGGAAGAGGAAGACAATATTTCTCAAAGGCCACTGTGGAATGCTTCAAGTGCCACAACTTGAGACATTTCCAATATGAATGTCCCCAATGGAACAAAGAAGAAGCAAATTATGCAGAGTTAGATGAAACGGAAGAGCTTCTTTTGATGACTACGGTTGAAAATGGGTCCAAAAGGAATGGCGAATGGTTTCTGGATTCAGGGTGTTCTAATCATATGTGTGGTGATAAAGGTATGTTTGTAGAAATGGTATCAGGAGATCAACACTTTGTCAAATGTGGAAACAACTCTCGAATGACTGTTGTTGGCAGAGGAAGTGTGCGATTGATGTTTAATGGCACTGCCTTTCTTATTCGAGATGTATACTACGTCCCAAAGCTTCATAAAAATTTGTTGAGCATGGGACAGTTGCAAGAAAAGGGTCTTGCTATTCTTATACAAAATGGAATATGCAATATCTATCATCCCTCTAAAGGATTAATTGCACATACAAAAATGAGTATCAACCGTATGTTTATTCTCTTTAATGAAAGATCTAACCCTAATGCCATTGAAGAGTGTCTATATACCTCCTCTGACCTGACTTACCTTTGGCATCAAAGGTTTGGCCATTTAAACTACAAAGGCTTGAAGACACTTTAAACACAACAAATGGTTCATGGATTGCCTGAACTCAGCACCTCAAGTATTACGTGTGTTAATTGTTTCACTGGCAAACAACATCGTAATCCAATTCCTAAGGTGAGTGAATGGCGTGCTAGCAAGGTCTTGGAACTCATACATGCAGATATTTGCGGTCCAATAGAACCCATTTCAAATAGTGGAAAAATGTATTTCTTAAGCTTTGTTGATGATTATAGTCATAAAGGTTGGGTGTATTTGCTATCTGAAAAATCTGAAGCTTTGGAGTGCTTTAAATCCTACAAGAAAATGGTGGAAAAAGAAGTTGAAGCATCATAAAATGCTTACGAACAGATAGAGTAGGAGAATTTACCTCTCTTCAATTCAAGTTGTTTTGTGAAGAACATGGAATAAAAAGGCAGCTTACCACGGCTTATACACTGCATCAAAATGGAGTCGCAGAACGCAAGAACAAAACTGTTATGAATATGGTACATTGTTTGCTCTCTGCAAAATGGGTTCCCAAATTTTTTTGGCCTGAAGCGGTCAACTGGACATTTTATCTGTTGAACCATTGTCCAACACATGTTGTGAGAAACATCACTCCACAAGAAGCTTGGAGTGGAATCAAACCTTTAGTAAAACATCTTCGAGTTTGGGGATGCCTAGCTCACGTGCACATACCATAGGCAAAAAGAGGTAAGCTTGATGATAAAAGCTTTCCTTGTATTTTATTGGGTGTTAGTGATGAGTCAAAGGGTTATCGATTATTTAATCCTAAGACAAAGAGAATTGTTGTTAGTAAAGATGTTATATTTGAAGAAGTAAAAAGTTGGGATTGGGGTTCAACTTATAAAGAGCAAATAGAAACTAAGTTGGTGTGGGGTGATGATGAGTTACATAGTGATGACTCTACGGAGGAAAACATCCGTGAAAATGGTGAAAATGGGTTTGCGGAAGATGTGGAAGATGATAGTGATGGTGCGAATAGTGAGCATAATGAGGGTAATGAGGATAGAAATGAAGCAACAGTGAGTTCACAAGAACACATGATTCAAAGGAGAGAAAGAAGGAGGCCAAGTTGGATGGGAGAATTTGTCACTGGAGAAGGATTAAGTGAAGAAGAAGAAGTTGATATAGCAGCATACATAGTACAAGATGTCATAAGTGATGATCCAATTCTATTTGAGGAAGTTGTCAAACACGAGAAGTGGAGAAAGGCTATGGATAGCGAAATAAATTCAATTGAAAAGAATCAAACATGGGAACTAATGGACCTACCAGTTGGAAACAGAACCATCGGAGTCAAATGGATTTATAAGACAAAATTGAATGAGTTAGATGAGGTTGATAAATATAAGGCAAGGTTGGTCGCTAAGGGATATTCTCAACAATATGGAATTGATTTTTCTGAGGTTTTTGCCCCCGTTGCACGCATGGATACAGTACGGTTGATTATTGCACTTGCAGCATGCAAAGGATGGGACATATTTCAGCTAGATGTAAAATCTGCATTCTTACACGGAGAGTTAAGCGAAGATGTATATGTAGAACAACCAAAAGGGTATGTCAGAAAGGGGAAGGAGCATAAAGTTTAAGTTACATAAAGCCTTGTATGGTCTAAGGCAAGCACCAAGGGCTTGGTTCAGCCGCATAGAAGAACATTTCACACAAGAAGGCTTTCAAAAATGTCCAAGTGAGCAAACCTTATTCATCAAACGAAGCGTTGGAGAAGGCATATTAATTGTTAGCATATACGTTGATGATTTGATTTATACTAGCAATGACATAGGTATGATGCTTAAATTCAAGAAGTCTATGATGCATGCCTTTGATATGACTGACTTAGGAAAGATGAGATTCTTCCTTGGCATTGAGGTCTTACAAAAACCAGAAGGAATTTTTGTGTGTCAATGGAAATATACCAAAGATGTGTTGAAGAAGTTTGCAATGTTAGAGAGCAAACCTGTACAAAGTCCAATTGTTCCAAGTAGTAAGCTTAACAAAGATGTGGAGGGTACAGCTGTGGATGACACTTACTTCAAGCAAATTGTGGGAAGTTTACTATATCTGACAGCTACACGGCCAGATATTATGTTAAGTGTAAGCTTAATTAGCAGATACATGTCAAAGCCAACAGAGATGCACTTACAAGCTGCTAAAAGAATCTTGAGGTATTTAAAAGGCACTACTAGTTATGGGATATTCTACAAAAAAGGGGGAGAGGAAAATTTGCTTGCTTTCACAGATTCTGATTATGCAGGAGATGAGGATGATTGTAAAAGCACTTCTGGTTATGTATTTTTGCTAAGTTCAGGAGTAGTGTCATGGATGTCCAAAAAACAACCAATTGTTACCCTCTCAAGTACAGAGGTAGAGTTTGTGGTTGTTGCTGCCAGTGCCTGTCAAGCAATGTGGATGAAAAGAGTTTTGAGAAACTTAACGCATACTCAAGACAGTAGCACAATTATTATGTGTGACAATAGTTCAACAATTAAACTTTCCAAAAATCCAGTAATGCATGGTAGGAGCAAACATATTAGAGTGCGTTTTCATTTTTTAAGAGATCTTGTGCAAGATGGAGAAATCGAGTTGGTGCACTGCGGAACTAAAGAACAGGTTGCAGATTTAATGACCAAGGCTTTAAAACTCGAGACTTTCCAGACTCTCAGAAAAAATATGGGAATGGTTGATTTTTCTGAAATAAACTAACTGTGTACTGCTGTCAGTTTAAGGGAGGGAATGAAAAGATCTTTACTGCTGTGCTGTTGCTACATGAAGCCTAGTTTCTAGGAGTGTTTTCTGTTACTGCATAATAAAGCCTAGCTTTTAGGACCATTTTATGTTTCACTGTTATCACGTAACTATTTTTATGTATTCAGTTATTATTCTAATGTATTCGGTTACTGGCTATTTAATAGCCTTGTTGAATTCAATAAAAGCACTCAATGGGCAGTAGTTTCAATATACATTCTATTCCTTACAAGGTTTAGGATAAAAGAACTACCTTTCACTTAATAATTCTGTTGCAATGTTTGATTACATTCTTTTTCTGATTGATTAACTACATATGAATGTTTTTCTCAAATAAATCCTGCATGCACAAATTTTGAAGCATGAATGGCCAGTGAGATGGAGAAGCTTCATTCCGGACCCTGTTTCAGCAGCTAAAACAAGTGAAACAATTTGCGAGAATTGTATGGCAATATTAAAGGTATGTTCATCGTTTTTCTCATAAAGAATGTTCCTTTAGTCAATGAGTAACACTGCAAAATGTTCTTTCAGCTCTTGAGTGAAGAGGTTTTTGATTTTTCAAGAGGAGAGATGACTCAGCAGAAGATAAAAGAGCTTAAACAATCATTGAATAGGTAATAGCGATTGACTTTGTTTATAGGCTACACCATGGCTTTTTTTTTCTATTACATTTCTCTTTCTTGTACTTTGGTGATATATCGTTTTTTCTTGTTCTCTGATAGGCCCTGACAAACAGAAGGGATAATAAATTAATTAAAATAGAGAATTCTGAATTGAAATGCTTATAAAATACAAAATAAAGTGAATTTTTTATTGAAATGTGTAGAGAGATAAGCTTCTGTTGCTGAAAATATATATAGAGCCAAAGCTTACATTATAGAGTGTAATTGTCTTATAGTGACAAAATTATAACTGACATACTGAGAGGTAAACTATGAAGAATAAATTGCACAAATACATTTATCAGGAAAGGTGACAGGGGATAGCATTCTCTTTTGTGTTAGATTATTGGTGGAATTAATTTCTCAATGCTGGACATTGATTATCTATTTTTTTACACTCTTGATTTTCTGGCTCCAGTTCATTTTAGTTATTAAGGAAGGAGTACTTACATAATGCTAAGAATTATACGTGTTGTTTGCAGTGAATTTCAGCTCATACACGAGTTGTGCTTATATGTGTTATCAGCGTCCCAAAGAACTGAGCTCATATGTGCAACACTGTCTACATTGCATGCCTTCTTATCATGGATTCCTTTGGGCTATATATTTGAATCACCATTGGTAGGTGCAGTTTTCTACTTAAGTAGCACTGCAATTGAGTAATTCTGAAATCTTTTAGTTGTTTGTTCATTACAGCTTGAGACACTGCTAAAGTTTTTTCCCAGTTCCTGCTTATCAGAACCTGACATTGCAATGCTTAACCGAGGTATGATCCATCCTCTATGTGTATAAGATTTTACCTGGAACTTTCAAGATGAAATCACTATATTTTAATATTCACAGGTTGCAGCCTTCAGTTTCAGAATTACTTTGATGCTCATATTAAGATGTACAACATATTCATGGTTCAGTTGCAGGTGTGTTTAAATAATAATTTTCTGTTCAACGTTTTATTTGCCTATTTGCTTCATCATATTCCTGTATTTATTTTGTTGATAATGTGATAGTTTCTTTGGTTGATTCTGAGATAATGTTATGTTTAATGCAGAGCATACTTCCGCCCACTACTAATATACCTGAGGCATATGCACATGGTTCAAATGAGGAGCAAGTAAGTCTCCGTAAGCTAGCCTGATTTACTACTAAATTACTTGTGAAGCATCTATCTGACAAGTTTCCCCTCTGTTTAGGCATTTATACAAAATGTGGCACTGTTCTTCACATCATTTTTCAAGGCAAGTTTATTTTTTCAATTTTATGTTATCTGTGATTACAAGGAAGGTTTATATTAATGAAATGTAATGTGACCTGGTGAAAGAATGTACGATACCATGAACTGTTGTGCCGAAGTTTCCTTTGTCTTTCTTTTTGCTTTTGTATGTCAACTCTTCCTCCTATTTTTTCTTTCTATGTATATTTCACTTATTGATTTTTTGTTTGTTTGATGAGTGTTCAGGTCTTTATTAACAAGAATAGTTGTGTGGTGAT
>Ga0214544_1009377_pt1 | contig 15399 bp, 4 predicted proteins | sample CNSS3metaG_FD_160074 | JGI IMG/M metagenome (GOLD analysis project Ga0214544, IMG submission 160074) | Root nodule microbial communities from cowpea collected in UCLA plant growth center, Los Angeles, California, USA - CNSS3 | ecosystem: Host-associated > Plants > Roots > Nodule | place: USA...
CTCCATTATAATAATAAACTATTATTAATTAAAGCATTTATTAAATTTGTTTGTCGTTGAAGAATATCTTAATCGACTATCATATAAGAACAAATCCTTTATCATTATAATTAAGACATAAAACGAAAAAGATTTGAAATAAATCCAGTCTATATTTAATCAGCAAGTTGTGAGACGCTACAAGGCTGAAGCCCACGCAAAAAATTATGAATATATATGTAATTAAGCTTAATTATGAATTTGGTTTCATGTTGAAAATGATAAAATTGAATTATTGTAAAAAATTGGAGCACTGAATTGAATCAAATTTTCAAATAGAGGGACTAAATTGAAAACAACCAATGATAGCTTGACTCGTGACACAATCGTGACCTGCTACGTGGCAGTATATTTTTAAATAAAAATTCTTAAATTGACATGTGTCACAACCATAAAGTGACACGTGGCAGTTTATTTATTTTTTTAAATTTAAAAAAAAATTAAAAAAATTGAAAATTCCACAAAATGACACATGACATGTACGGAGACGATGTTAGCATCAACTTAATGGCAGGGACCAAATTGAACGTTTTTAAAGAATTAGAGGACCAAATTGAAACAAAAAATAATAAGAGAACCAAAATGAATCAAACCAACATATTAAGGAACCAAAATATTAATTAAGCCATAATAATAAATATAATATTGAGTCACTTTATAATACATCTTATAGATACATATTATAATGATGATGTAAACATACAAAAATAACACTATTACTTTACGAAACATGCAAAACCTAATTCTTAAAAATATGGATTTAGACTCGACATAGTCCAACCTTCATATTATTCCCTTCATTTTGATCATATTACTAGTTAATTTAATATGGTAGACCAAGTTGATGCACACAACTAGAGGTGTCAATTTGGCACCTAGCCCATGGGCCAGCCTTGGTCCACTCTTCATAAAGCCCCCTTTTAGGAAGGCCCCAAATGAGGGGGCCAAAAAAAAGCACCAGCCTCCAAAGCCCCCTCTCTAGTGGGTTAGGGCTAGGGCTAAAGTGGGTTAGGCCCCCCAAATAATACCACATAAAGTTAGAGTCAAAGATCTAGTTGAGCGACCCACACGGGTTCGAAGACCCAAACAGGCCCAACGAGCTAAACATGTCCAATCACCCAGACAAGTCTGAAGCCCCAAACAGGCTCGATGACTCGGACGGGCCCTAAGGCCCGAAGACCTAAATCAGCCCAACAAATTGGACGGGTTTGACGACCTAGACGTGCCTGATGACAACGAGAGGCCTGACGTCCCGGATGGACTTGACGACCCAGACAAACACGATGACCTGGACGGGCCCAACGATCCAGAAGACCTCGAAGAATTGGAAAGGCGCAACGAAACGGATGGCCCGAAAACCCAAACGAACCCACGACCCGAATGGACCCGATGATCCGAACGGGCCCGATGACCCGGACGAGCCTGACGATCTGAGCGAGCCCGACGACCCAAACAAGCACGATGATCTCGATGGGCCAAACGACCTTGATGACCCGGATGAGACCGACTACCCAGATGGGCCCGATGGTTTGGACAGGCCCAATGATCTGAACGGGCCTAACACAAGACTTTTTTCAATGTGGACTTTTTTGGCCCTAGCCCACATGGGCCAGGACCAAGCCTTGTGGGCTGGGCCAAATTGACACCTATACACATAACTTATGCATCATGTTTAATCAATCAATGTTATCATTCTTATTGCTTGTTTGATGTGTTGCCCATGTAAATCAATAATTATCATGTTTTGTATACCCTTGTTTCTGCATACATCACTAACAGCAAATTAATACATCACTAATAGTAGCTTATACAATTATCTATAAAACCCAACCCATATTAAGGTAGGCAAAAGGAAATGCTAGAAGTTTCTACCTTCAACACTAGAAAATAAGTGGTTAAGACCTTTATAAATTTTATACAAAAGATGCAAACAAAAGCACAATGCATTGTGAATAGTTGTCTCTAAACCATATGAAGGCCTCCCTAACTTATCAATTGCTTTCTCTTATTAACTTGATTTTCAAATTAAGTACATGTACCTCTAATTCAAATGACACTACAAAAAATAGTGTAAATTGCGATGGTTATTTTTGTAAAATGTGACGGTTTTAACTGCTCCAATTTACATATGTGGCGATTTTGAAAACAATCGCAATTTGTGTCGCCACAAAGTATAATATGACGGTTTCAAACGAACCGCCACAACAACTGCCACTTATTACATTGTAAAAAGTGACAATTTTTTAGAGTAAATTGTGACAGTTAAAATTGTCGTTATTTATTAAATGAAAAATAAATAAATTAAAAATAATGGCACTTAAATACACCACAATTCACATTATATTTTGAGGTTTATAATTGTCTCTTTTATAAAATGTCGTAATTTAAATATTTTATTATTTAGTGTTATCCATTTATATTTATAATTTCATAATTGAATAAAAAAAATTAATAATGAAAATTTAAAATATATAAAAAAGAATGATACTACAAAATAAATGAATAAACATTATCTTTCATTAAACATAACAAAATAATTAAATCAAAGTTTTTATCTTAAATATTCAAATATTCAAAAGAAAAAAACATTACAAGTTCATTATGCAATTCTACAACTAAAGCTTTTATCTTAATTCTAAAACTGTTTTCACCACTTGATCGGATAACATCACTTGAATATGGCACGTTACTCCCAGCACCGCACCTAGTGCCTACAATAAAAAGAGTAGGAGCATATAAGTATTTGAATTAGATAACAATATAATAAGTCTAAATAATATTCTTTTCTATATTATATTCATTAGCATTGAGATGTACCTAATTTAGTTCTTGACCTATACGCTCTTTTCCAAATATGATACCAGCCAGGTCATATAAAGATATGAATGATGCAATGTTGCAGATGTAATGTGTGGTAACCAAGTTCAATTTTTTAGCACCTAGAAAAAAAAGGAAAAGTTTATGTATCTTTAAAGTTTAAAATGGAGGTAGGAAAAGTGTGGTTTTTTTTTTCCATAACGGTGCAATGTACTTTTGTAATTACCAAAGGGGTGCAAAACTTTTAAAAATTCCAGGGTAAATCATGCCAAAATGGCAATATTTCACAATGAAGAAGTCATGTCAATATAAGACGACTTTAATTAAAATGATTTGAAATCGTGTCAACATGGAAAGACTACTTCCTTGTTGTTAAGAAGTCGTGCCAAATCGAGACGACTTTAATAAAAATTAAATATTTTTCTAGTGATATTAATTAGTTAAATAATAATGCGTATAAGTAGTAAAAAATTTCATGATGATTTTGTCCATTATAATAGGACATGAAAGTTATTTATGAGAGTGTGTGCCACAAGGAGGTCTTCTTCGTTGTCGTTTACTGGTCCAAATTTAATGTCTGACCCTCACATGCGACACAAAAGACCAAGAAGACGAACTACAACTCGTATCCACAACGAAATGAACTAGTCACTGCCAAATAAATCAAAGAAATGTTCCTTTTGCAGAAGTATTGGTCATAATAGAAGCAACTGCCCAAATAGACAGTGAAATTTTATTTTATGTAACTCTCGTAACTTTAGTTTACCGACTTTGTTGTTCATTTTTATTTTAATATATATCATCCAAAAAATTATTGGATTTCATATTTGTTATTAAAAAAACTTTTTCTTTTCTTTACATTTTTATATCTATTTTATTCTTCTATAATTTATTATATACAATAAAATTTTAACTTCTTTATTCAATTTAATATTATCAGAACCAAATAATTTTTTTTTACAATAATACGATTCAACTGAAGTCTTGCCATTATGGAAAGACTTTGCTATAAATTCACACTAAAATCATGCCATTACGCAAAACTTTCTTTGTAAATGAAATCGTCCCATTTTGACAAGACTTTTGCTTCCATAAAATTTTATCGTTCAAGCACGACTTTGATTATTCTCGTAATTATTTTTACCAAATTAAAGTCTCTTTAATTTAGCATAACTTCAGTCTGCTTAACTGAAGTTGTCCTATTTTCGCCCAACTTCTTCAAGACAAGACGAAGTTATTCTGTTTTCACACAACTTACCTCTATTCAGAATTTTAAAACATAAGTGCACCAATTTGAGAAATAAGGTTTCCAATTGCACCATTCGAAAAAAAAAGAAAAAACCGGAAAAGTGTTCATGGAATGTCAAATCAGCATGTAATTTTGAAAAATATAATCTATCTTTGTATAGAAAAATAAATTATTTTATATACCATATATTAAAATATTAATTAAATGAAAGGATAAGCATCGTAGAGTACAATTCACCGTCAAAAAAGTGATTCTACTAATTAATTAAGAATTTTAATCAAATTTGTCCAAGAAATTTATTAAAACTATAGTAAATGATAAAAGAAATAGAAATTTGGGTACCTTGCAAAAGCAAACAGCCCAAATGGACAATTATGAAGTTAAAATGCTCGTAATCAATTTGTCCAAAACATAATTGGAAAATGAAACCATTCAGTCCCTTTTTATGAAGATATCAATAGTCTACATTCCCGTGACCTTGTTGAACCAGAAATAAAAAAGAAAAGTAAACCTTTTTTTCATTGTAAGATGAGCATGTGGTATATTTGCCCTCCATAATCTTTACTTTTGGTGCACTTAGTTGGAATCTATTATGGGGAATATCACAAGACATTCAAAGTTATGAGAACAGAAAATATTTAAATTTATTTAACATTCTTAATTACATCTAAGAGAAATAATGTTTGGAAGAAAAGAACTTGTATCCTGGAGGAGGGGTATTCAAACAATTATACCCTCAAGGATTGGGCAGTGTTGCTCGTAGTGCTCCATCAAAGTCAGATCAAGCTTCAACCTTGTTTGGTATATGGAATTTCTGTATTAAAACAAAATTTGCTCTGAGAGATCATCAGAGCCCTGAAAAAATATAGAACGCAAGAGTAAAATAACTTGAATCCTTAAACTAGACACTAACATTTAAGAGGACCGATTGAAATTGTCTTCGGTACAATATTGTCATCTTCTCCGAATGTCAAATCACCGTAAGAAAATGTCTTATTAGTAACCAATTTTACTAACTAAAAGTTATTAGTTATTATAGTGACCAATTTAGATACCAATTTACAAAATTAAAATTTATAGGTTACTAAAATAGTCACTAATATAAATAAAAAATTATAATTAGTCACTAAATTTGTCACTAATTAATTAGAGACCAATTTAGTAACTAAGTTATTTTTGTAGAAAAAACCTAGGTAGCTAATTAGTGACCTAAGTTTTGGCTACCAAAATAACTTAGTTACTAAATTGCTCTCTAATTAATTAGTGACAAATTTAATGACCAATTACAATTTTTTATTTATATTAGTAACTATTTTAGTAACCAATCAATTTTAATTTTGTAAATTGGTCACTATAGTGACTAACAACTTTTAGTCACTAAAATTTGTTACTAATAAGACATTTTCTTGTAGTGTTACCCTCCCTTTGTTCATTCTTATCACTGCATAACAATACACCATGGTTTGAACTTCAATTGACGGAGAAGTAAAAAATATGACCCAAAACAATTATTCAATATGAATCAAACAATGATATCCCATAATTAACTCACCACAATCACTGATTCAATGACACTAAATTGTTGGGTCTTTTGAGAAAGGATCATTGGGGAGATACAACACCAATGAGCATAAGCTCAACCTACACATAAAGGATTGACATCACTCTTAATCTAAAACCTTAAGGCGATGGGTTTATGGGCCTTGATCCTTATATTGTGCTCAACTTCCTCATTTTTACTCAATGTGGGATTTAGACTCACACTTGGATTCCCAACCATCTCCCCCTCAAGTGTGAGTCCCTTCACTTTGGTACTTCCTTCTCGAGCTAACTATCGAGTACCTTTTTTCTGTATTGTTCTTCTTCTATTAACGGGACACACATACCTGACCCACTGTCAAGAAGACTTTCGATACAGGGCCTCGTTTAAGCCGGCCACCACACGAACCTAGCTTTGATACCATTGTTGGGTTTTTAGAGAGAGGATCACTAGGGAGATACAACACCAATGAGCATGAGCCCAACCCACACATAAGAGATTGACACCACTCTTAACCCAAAACCTTAAGGTGATGGATTTATGGGCCTTGATCCTTATATAGTGCTCAACTTTCTTATTTTTACTCAATGTGGGACTTAGACTCACACTTGGATTCCCAATACAAATTAAATCTGCAAAGCACCTTGCTGGTTCAAACTAGAGTCACAAATAAATGACGGTACAAAAATTAGAAATTGAAAAAAATGAATTAAGAATGCATATGAATTAGCATCACCAATAACCTGCCATGTCTAGTTTGTCTTCCAAGTGGGGAGTTAATTCCCACAATTTTGAGAAGTAGGTATGTAGTAGCTATATTTTATGATTGGGAAATAGAACAAATCCAAGAGTATCCAATTACCCTTTCTCAAATCCTGGAAGCCATTCTACCATTAAAAAGAACATGGTAGAATTTTCAATCAATCTTTTTAGTCCCAAAAAGATAAAAAATAGTGTAATCTATTTGAATGTTCATTCTACAAAGTTACAAATGAAACAAAAAAAAATAGCCACATTCTTAGAATGTAAGGAAAATTGGGTCATAGAATCACCCAGGTGCCATTGAGTGGAATCAAAATGGGCATTGATGGAATTAAATAGAACCTAACCAATGGTTACTTTATTTTGAGCCAACTAACAAATTTTTAATCGAACTAAATTAGGTTACTGCGATTCGGAGGAGTCTTTTCTAACGGATTAATCCGTCGGTAATTACCGACGGAGCAGTCTGTCGATAATTACTGATGATTCTTTTCGACAAATTATTCTATCGTTAATTATCGACGGATCTAGAACATCCGTCGATAAAATTTAACGACGAATGTTTCAGATATTTGGCCATCGATAATCCGTTGGTAAATACAAAATATCGATGGATTTTTGCCTTCACTAACGAATTACTATCGTCGGTAATTAACATTTTTCTTGTAGTGCGTGTAACTTGTTTAAATTTTAAATTTACTTTGTGCAATTATCAAAGGGGGTTAGGAAATATAAATAGGTTGATTTTTTTTTTGCAAGGGTCATAAGTTGTGGAAATAGTACATACATAAATGCCGCAAACAAGAAAAATAGCTAATTAATCCAATGTTGGTTGTTGCAATTTTGTCACTACTCTCATGGACTTAATTGACAAGTTGCTTTACTCTTCCTTGATAATTCAATTTCTGTTAGTTATTTTTTATTCTTTACATTTCAATGCAATTAATGAAATCCATTTGTCATTGCCACCCTATATATCATTTCTTGATTCACGATCTTAAATTTATACTTTATCCATTGTACCTTTGTTCCCATTTCCATTGTTACTAAAAAACCAAAAAAGAAACAAGAAAGGAGGATTGTGTTAGAGTGACATACACAAAAATCCTAATTGACATTCAAGTAAAACTAAGATTGAATTAGTTCAATGTTTGGGTGTGATTAATTCACAACATAAGTGATTTCTACATCAAATTGATCTGTTTGGAGAAGCTTAAAGAGAAACACCCTAGTTAGATTGAAAAATAAATGTTTGTTAGCCTCGTGGACAAAAAACTCTCATAAAATCGATTTAGTTTTGGAATAATATTGAGAATATGATTAAAACTAAATCCTCAAGAAACACAACTCAGTTTTGGTTGCAAAATGAAACATTGAGATTTAAACATTGTTAGAATCATTACCTTTTGGCTAATGTCAACTAGGTTATTTTTTTTAGGATTAAATATGTTTTTGGTCCCTCAAGTTTCAGTGAAATTTGGAATTAGTCTCTCTTCAAAACTTTTGACCAATTTAGTCCTTCATCTTTTAAAAGACCTGAACTTAGTCTTTTTAATCAGATTTTGTTAAGTTTATCTGACGTTTCAAGTGCATCTCATGATAGTATTGAAATTGTTTACACCATTTAACACATTTTAGCTTCAATGTTAACTCAAATGTTATCATAAAATGTGTTTAAAATGTCAAATAAACTTAACAAAATTTGGTAAGAAGGACTAAATTCACGCATTTCTAAAGATGAATGACTAATTTGGTATAAAGTTTCGAAGAGGGACTAATTTCAAAATTTATTAAAACTTGAGGGACCAAAAACATATTTAACCCTTTTTTTATTAATGGTGATTAGTGTTTTTTTTAAATTGTTACGATGATTTTATTTATTTATTATTATAGAGCACCGTTATTTCTTGGTTGATATTAATTAGATTTTTTTTTTTATATATTATAATATATATATATATATATATATATATATATATATATATATATTTCTTAATTATTATAATTTTTCAGGGTCTACAAATTAATAGTAACAATAAATCCATTAAAAAATATTAATCTCTTTAAGTAACAATAATAATCATTAGTGATTAAAATAACATTGATTAAGAACTACAATAGTAATAATTTACATTAATAACATAACATAAAAAAAATCAATAGAATAATTGTACCATAATCATAAGAATAAGATATTTTCAAACAAATATTTAGAAACAAATTTTAACATGATGTTGTCATTCCAAAATTCTCTTTTGACGGCTTACTATCGAACGATATACTGTGAAAATTGTAAAAAGTTTTAAAATACAACTCAATCCTCTCTTCTTGTGTTTTGACCTATTTTGCAGAAGAACTATTTTATCATAGGTAGGGTATATGTGACTAGGAGTTGGTTTGCTTAAGTTCTTCTAAGGGAAGATGGAAACATTGTAGTCAAACCGGTAATTATGAATCCATCATTTGTTTGATGTTTAAGACCCTTATGGAGTTGTTAAGTGGATATTCATTATGACAATCTAAGTGTTTGGCACCTTCACACTTGCACACTTGAAAAAGGATAAATTAGAAGCATGAGTGGAGGGGGTTATATCTTCATAGGATATGCTAAAGGAGTGAAGGGGAAAAACTTATAAACGTTGAAACTTGAGAAAGTTAAATGCTTTATAAGCATGGATGTCACATTCGATAAGACTCAAATGATTATGATGTGTAGAGATCCATAAAAAGGCAAGGGGAAAGATCATGTTGAGATGGAGTCTTCTGACATTGGATCAAATCATTTAGAGGGGTTAGACGATGAAGTATTAAACAATTGAGAATTGAGAATCTGTTAGAATCACGCAGTGAAATTTTCGCGTATGGACAAAAACCAAGAGAGGGTGAATTGGTTTAATTAATAAAAATTAACACTTTAAAATTTTTTCCAAAATTTACCATTTCAATTCAAAATTCTTTCCTTTAATGTTACTACAAATTAAAAAATAGAGTCAAGAAAAAGAAGATTAACATAAGATATTTATACTGGTTTGGATAAAAAGACCTTACTTCCAATTCTTAATTACTCAAATAGAGGGATTAACTTAATAACTAAAATAAACCACAATACAATCAAAGATAAGAGAGTTCAAAGGTTTGGAATACACCTCTCTTAAAGATACAAAAGATGAAGAACACTTTCTTTGAGTCACACAGAGGATAAGCAGGTTCCCTAGAGACAACAACACTACTCAATCACATAAGAACCCACTTAGTGAAAGTTATTCCTCTACCCACATTAGTATTTTCAAAGCCCTTTTTCAAAATACTTAGAAAGTTTCATTACACACACAACATTAAACTTTAAATTCACAAAAAAGGTTATTTTCAAAATGACTCTATAAATATATTTTCGAAAATTAGGTTAAGAATCTAAAAGGACGAGTTACAACTGCTAGAGATAGTCGTTTATCACTTATGATAATCGATTATTCTAGTGAAATTTTTGAAAACATTGTTTTGCGCTGATTATTGATTATGCTCTAGGATAATCAATTATTCCATAGGTATTTCTAAAAACGGAAAAAAAAAAACTTATGATAATCGATTGCCCCAAAATATCGCAAGCTTAATAAAATAGTAATAATGATAACAATAAAAACAACAATAACAACAACAATAATGATAATAAGAATAATAATAAAATGAAACAATAAAAATAAAAATAATAATAAAATAAAATGAAACAAGAATAATAAAACAATAATACTAATAAGATAAAATAATAATAATAATAAAACAATAAAAATGAAAATAAAGTCATAAATAAAATAAAACAATGATAATAATAACATAATAATAAAATTATAGTAATATAAAATAGAATAATAATAAAAATTATAAAATTATAAAATGAAATGAAAATAATAATAATAATAATAAAAGTAGTAATAAAAATAATAATTATTATTATAATATAAATAATAATATTAATTATAATAATAATAAAAAAACAAAATTTTAAAAATAAAAATAAAAATAATAAAACAATAATACTAATAAGATAAAACAATAATAATAAAATAAATCAATAATAATAAAACAATAATCAAGATAATAAAATCATCATTAAAATAAAAAATGATAATAATAAAAATAAAATAATAATTATTTTAAGTCAATGCACAATCATTCAACCAATTCATGTTTCATGATAATTCTTGTAAATCTAGGAATTTATAATCACTCATCATGATCAAGCATATCCTAAAAATAATACAATCAAAATAACACACAATTGGCATACCTAAGACTCAAACCCAAGTCCTTTCAACACAATCAAGTACCCTCAACCACTTGAGCTAGTACTTTTTCACATCATAAAAGTCGGGATTAAATGCCTTAAAGGCTCCCACTACCCATCTTTATTAAATAATTATTTATTTAATTATTTTAATTCCTTGGGTCTTACAACCCCCTACCTTATAAAATTTTTGTCCTCGAAAATTGGACTTACCTGGAAATAAGTGTGGATAGGACTGTCTCATGAGATCTTGCATCTCCCACGTCATCTCTTAGGTTGCCTCATCCTAGAGGACTCACGATCCTGATCTCCTTACCTCTGAGCTGCTTAACTTGAGAATCCAAGATCCTCATTGGTCTCACTCCCACCGTCAGGTGTTATCGCACCTGAATGTCATCCTCCTCCAGCACGTGCGTCGGACTTGCAACGTACTTCCTCAATGGTGACACTAGTGCAGCTTTAGCTTTTTAACTTGCGTTATAGGCCTCAGTTGTCGCTTAACTGAAGCACAAAATGACGCGGTGGCATTTTTTTAATTTTTCCAAGTTTTATGCCTCAGTTATAAGAAAATCGGTGCCAAAAAGTTGGTCAGAATTTCAAAAATGCCACTATGGTTATATTTGGCCTCGGGTGAAATTGAACCGGTGCCAAAAAGGGTTTTTTGCCTCGGTTAAAAATTGAACCGAGGCCAAAAAGTTGGCCAGTATTTCAAAACCTGCCCCTATGGTTATATTTGGCCTCGGGTGAAATTGAACCGATGCCAAAAAAGGTTTTCTGCCTCACTTAAAAATTGAACCGAGGCCATATCCTTTAATTAGGGTTCAAATTGTGAACACATTTCACTCTTCTTCTTCTTCCTCACACCTCCAACCTCCATTCTCTCTTCTCTCTCTCTCTCAGAAACCAGCATCCACCATAGTGCCACCATTATACTCCGACGAACGTGGCCACTACTTCAACGAGCCTTTGTGGTGCCTTCTTCCCCACTTCTAGCCACTATCGTGCCGCCATTTCTCGCAAGGGGTAAGTTGAAAATGCGTTCCCTTTTTTTCATATTGAAAATGCGTTCCACTTCTCTATTTCTTCCATCACTGATTGCCAGCTCTTGCACATCATCATTTTGGGCGGACCTTGATCTGATCGACGCACATCACTTTGGGGGAGGTTTGTTCCGTGATTTTCGAGCCCATTAACTTGGTTTTAGACAATAATAAAGGACGGGCTTAGCCTTCAACATCGCCTCTATTGAACCTTTCTGCCTCGGGTAACACCCGAGGCAAAAAACTTACCCTTTTTTGCCTCAACCTTATATGTCTCGGTTCTGGAACCGGGGCAAAATAGTAAAAATAACCGCTATCAAATACCCTTTCTGCACTGGTCTGACACATGAAAATTGTTATGTAAGTTTGCCCGATGCTGTGACAACCTGGGTTAATTTTAATGAGATGATGTTTCAGACTACTGTGGACAACTCGGGTTTAAGAATAAATATTGAGTTGAGTTAGAGTATTATGGATGAGTGTTTATATTATTAATTGTGTGTTTATGTTGATTTGAGCTCACCGTTTTTGTTTGTGTTTGGTGATGATCATGTGACTTATCACACAAAAGCAAATGATATTCCAGGTGATGTTAAAGACGTATAGAGATGGAGAAAAGGCTATCTTGGGAGATTTTTATGAAATATTTATGATTGTGTTATATAATTTTAAGTTAGTTTTGGAACTTGTAGTAATCGTTATGGATTTATGAATTTGAATTTAAGTGCGATGGACGAATTTTAAATTTTCCACGTTTTGGGAATATTAATTTATGACGATTTGAGTTTTATTTATAATTATTCATTTTATTAAGTAATAACCAGCTAGGATGTTACATTAAGCCTCAAAATCCCCAATATCACACAATACCAAGTTTTAAAAGAGTTATTCAATTGTTTGATGTATTGGCAAGTGCACCAAGTCATTTGTTGTACAATTGAATGTGGGTTATCGTATCCACATGGATTTAGCAAGCATATTGGCAATTTTTTTTTTGGGTTTTTTATATTTGAAAATATTAATGGTTATATATATTATATAGATTGAGTGAGTAGAGACTATTAGTGGATTTCATCTCATCCTCTTCCAATGCACCAATGTTGATCTTGTCTATGTAGTTATGCAAATCATTCGTTGTCTTGGGAATGCTCTTTAAATGTAACTCTAGGCCTATTCATGTCACCTAGAGCCTAAGATCATCAAACTTCAGTATGATTCCTCAATGACTTATTGAATAAAGCACTTGCACTAAGATCAGGACTCTATAACAACTAAAGCCTTAAATCTATTCCTAACATCTAAAAGTAGAAGGAGAATTAGTTGGACCACAACTTAGAACTAGTTCCCACTCAATCTCAAGCTGGTGAAATAAGATGAGTGATTAGTTCATCCAACAATACATACAACCTAATTCATAAAAAGATTGGATGAAATGAATGATAAATATCAAAGAAGTAAAAGTATAGAAAATTAGAATTGATTACATCCAACCTCGACATGAGAGAGATAAACTACTCATAGAATACTACAATGAAAATCCAATAGCATCTAGGCATAAGATTTATAGTAAAAGCATCTCTCTCGAGCCTCCACAATTGTATTCCTTCTCTAGTACTACATATTTAATCCTCCTATTATATGTCTCTTCACTAAATGCCTAAAATAAGGACATGAGGTTTGTATTTATAAATGGTCCAGGCCGAAACTCAGCTTCAACTTCAACGCTTGAACTACAAAGGTTTTATTCCAGATCTTTCCAGACCGCCTTTTCTAGGGCTTAAGCTGCATATTTTGGGCTCGAGCTGTAAAGGTTACATTCTAGATCTTTTCAAAGGTTGGTTCTTGAGGTTTCCTCCTCATAAGGGTTTCCCTAACTGCCTTTGTATCAGGTTAAATTTCATTTTGTATCCCTACTTCAATGCATTTCCTAAAAGGTGTACATCAAAACGATTTCCTCCTTGGAAACCCTTGATCAACACCAAAAACCATTTTACTTCACCCTTTTTACGTCAACATCGTGCATACCATAACTACACTCATCATATTTACATCTTACATATCAAGTAACCTCTTATCCAATTCCAAACAATAAAAGAAAAGTATTTGATACCGCCTAATGAGCCAAGAACATGCAAAACAAAAACACCATTGGAGCACCCAACAAAAACCCTAAACCTTAAATCCCAAATAAAGCCAACACAAAGAACTAGTGTATGGGTGGCACAGAACGATATTAGTGTCGCCCGACACTATACGAGAATTCCAAGTATCCCTTTTTGAGCTTAATTTGGGTAATTCCTCTTTAAGTTAATTCCCACTTGATAAATGTTTCAATACTTAAAATCTTTAAGTTTTTTTAACTCAATCAGTGTCATATTACTCAATTTAAGACTCACACAGAGGCATTCCCACACCAAATCATAATTTTCATGCATATCACACAACTCAATGTAGAATTCACAAACATCCAACATATTCAACAAATCAAACATAGTGCAGACCATAACAAGCTATTCTTCACAAATAAAAATCATAGCATCCGAATTACAACCAACAATTAGAATAAACACAACATATAAAAGCTAAAATGAACTTCCTCGTAAGACAATACAAACAAATTTAGATGTTAAAATGTCTTAAACTTCACATAATACTCTATCTATATATAAAAACATCATAAGGACGATTAAACCATATTATTATGATCACTTATGAGCAAAGACTCATATAGAAGACTTTACAATCACTTACAAGCAATAAAAACTCACATGCAAAGAGAAGAACAAACATACCAAGAAAAATACAAAAAAAAATCTACTTACTCTAATTGATAAATTGATTGATTGGATTTGAAAAACTTGTCGCGAAAATCCTTTGATGGTCTCATATCTTCAAAAAAATGAACAAATAATGAGAAAGCTCAAAGAAAAGGTAAAGAGCTCTATAAAAGTAGTGTCTAAAGAAATAGTATGTTTTAAAGTAATAAAACTCGTTTATAAAATTTTTACCAATATTTAAACATTTTTTAATTTTAAAATAATCAAATTTCACTATTTCAAAAACATCATCAATTCTGAAATATAATTTTCTAGGTCCTTACAACATCCATTTAGAAAAAATAATATTCTACTATGTTTATCTTACGAATTTGTTCAAAAGGATATTATTTAAGAAAATTTAAAGATGTGAATTTTGTAATATAATTTATAAAAAATTATTACTATAATATTGGTTTATATTAAAAAAATATGCTTAAAATTTTATAACATTAGATTATAAATATTTTCTATTATAATGGTTTTATTTAAATAAAATAAAAATAAAAAATATAATTTTAAATTATATTGCACTAAAATCATAAATTATTTTTATATTTTTGCTTTCCCTACTTAAATTTAAATATAATATTTTTATTAATTATTTTAAATTACTATTTCATAATTTTAATTTTAACTTTTTAATTTTGTTCTCCATTTTGAAAATAAAAAATAGAAAAAAAAATCAAATATGCAGGTAGGAGAAATATAAACCTATTTAAAAAAATAATGTTACAATAAATAAAAATAAACAAATTTTGTTTAAAAAAATATTACTTTTTAAAAATCTCCGGTTTAGACACGTAACGGAGAGTTGATAGTCAATATGTGGTACAGAAACAGAAACTGTTCCA
>Ga0214544_1009379_pt1 | contig 15395 bp, 4 predicted proteins | sample CNSS3metaG_FD_160074 | JGI IMG/M metagenome (GOLD analysis project Ga0214544, IMG submission 160074) | Root nodule microbial communities from cowpea collected in UCLA plant growth center, Los Angeles, California, USA - CNSS3 | ecosystem: Host-associated > Plants > Roots > Nodule | place: USA...
TTATGACAAGAGCAAAACCATAAAGTAGTACGCTTTGGTACTAATAGAATTAGTAGTTGCTAATGACGACTGCATTAAAAATTAGTTGAAGTATAATTAAAATGGAAAAAAACTATACATTATAGAATGAAAAATAAAGATATAATTACTTATCTATATATGAAGCAAGGTAAACTTGTTTCTTTCATTAAATTATTGAATTAATGATGTACTTTTTTTGATTTTTAGTTCCTATTACCCGTTGAAGTCATGAAATAAGGGTCTATGAACCGATATGTGTAATCATTTCTTGCTTCCAAACACAAACAATAAGTACCTAATTTGATAATGAAAACACACATTTAATATCTACGAAGGTAATGAATATAAATGATTTAAAACTTTATCTTACATCATCCATAATTGCGAAACAAATATATTTAAATCCTCATTGCCTATTATGATCTCCATCAAATCATATTTATATATGAACAATGGAAGCTCACTAGCTTTGCCAAAAAAACAGTGGCATCTTGTAAGACCCAGGAAAAATAATTATTAATTCGAAGGTGGTTTGTGGGAGTGAGGTATTATTTAAATAAATAAATGATTTTATAGAAGTGAAGCATAACATAGTTGGTTAGAGTCTTGTCATGGGTTGGTGGTCAAGGGTTTGATTCTAAATGTGTGTTTTATAATTGTTTTAGATATTGTTTTATAATTGTTTATATTTAAATATTGTTTTATAATTGTTTTAGAAGTGTTTATGTGTTATATTTTATAAATTATTTATAACTTATTGGCATGTTTACAATTTATTTTCTTGAATGCATTAAAGGTTTGGATATCATTATAATGTTACTTGTGCGTGTGGTTGACAAGAAAAGGTGATAGTTAACATGGTTTGGAGTGTTGGTTTGGATCTTAGAGTTTTTAAGTTCAAACCTTGGCTAAAACAAAAAGGCATAAAAATTTGTTTTCGTTTTGGTATTTTTTGTGGTCTTCTTAGGAAAGTTAGTTGGGTTAGGTATGGTTGGTATTTTTGTTGTCCTCTAAGGAAAGTTAGCTAGGGCATGTTCTCATTATTTTTTTGTTGTCATCTATTGAGTTTTGTGTGTTTTGCAACATGAAATTGTAAGGGAAACACAATTTTCATATTCTTCTCATGGATGAAAAATTTGTTATTTAATGGTGGGTTAAGTTGTTAAATTTAATATTTTCTTTTATGGATCAATCAATGGTGGAATTTATGATATCTAAACTCCGCCTTATTACCATGTGTTTGTGGTTAGAAGCAATGAGTGTAAATGGTATTTGTTCTTTTGGAATGATAATTATTGTCAAGGATGAGTATGGTTGATCAGATGTTGTGATGGATCAATGGTTTTTTTGGAAGTGCAGGGGTTGAGGTAAGTGGTTTGGAGTTAATTTATTTTTAGTGTTGATGATTGAATTTATCTCTTAGAAAAAAAATGTGAAAAGTTTATATGTGGTATATTCATTATTTATCCTTGGTGTTTGGAATTTTTATGCTATTGGTTCATTGGAATTTTTATGTTCATGATTAGGGATTAAGATCCAAGAGCACGGAAAACTGGGGTTTTTGGGTGGAAGAATGAGTTAGGTTTAAATGGTTCAATTAGGCAGCTGTTTTTTGTCTTTTTAGTGTTGAATTCATCTTTGTGTACAAGTGTGAGTGACTTTATGGTTATATTACAATGGTCAATGTGATATTTTATGGCATGAAAGTGTTATCAGGTTGGTAATCTCTTTGGAAAATTGATGATTTGTTGTTTTGGGCTCAAGAGTAAGTGCAAAGTTTTAATGTTACTTGTGGTTACATGTTTTGATCAATGTGTGAGTTTTAGAAGGTGGAAAATATTGAGTAGGTGCAGGCCTCATTGAAATCAAGTGCAGAAATTCCCTTACGTCCAAATTGGTCAGTTGAGTGAATCAATTATGTTGTGTTGATGTTTGTTGTACATGCCTTGGAAGGATGAAAGGTGAGAAAGAGAGTTATTGTGCATGAGGATTTCTCAGAAGTCTTTAAATGTGTGTATTTTGTTCCGAGAGAAAAGCATCTGGTAGTGGAAAGTTTAGAATGTTTTGTGCATGATTTTTGTTACTGGAATGTGTGAAACAAGTACCATGTGCATCAAATCATTATTTCTCATATTGTTGCAAAGCGTGGCGCACTAAGCGTTGACTTCCTAGCACTTAGTGTACTATTTTACAAGGCGTTGGGTGTTAAATGCTAGTTTTTGGTGCTGAGTGATGGGTTTACGAGGCGTTGGACGTTGAGCATTGGGTTTCTAGCATTGTGCAGTGGTTTTTATAAGGCAAATGGGGTTAAACAGTAGCATTGAGCATTGGGTTGTCTATTTTTACTGTTTTGCTTGGTTTGAATGATATTATAGGTGCTAAGGTAACGGTACATGCATATTATGGATGTCATGATATTATGATGTGATGATGATGTGTGGTTACCTATCTAAAGTTGTGATTACATGCATATTTGATATATTTGCATGATGAGTTGAGGTATGCTTGATCATGTGATGAGATGTTGTATATATGTGTATAAATATTTGATGGAACAATATGAATTCTCTAATAGTTGTAAAGCTAGAATGGTTATTTTACCTAGAGGGTTATGTCTAGTAAAGGTAAAAGGGTTTCTTTATGCCATAAGGCTTTCGCATGAGCTTAACAAGAGTGTTGTTACCCAAAACCTTTTTGAGTAGGTAGAGTTGTTGCTTGTAAGTCTATGGAAAGTAGGTGAAATGCCATTTCGAAGAGTCGTTGTTGCACAACAAAGGTAAAGTAGTGGGTTATGAGAGAATGTCATACCATTTGATATTACTTGGTGGTAATATGTTGATGATTTCATGTTGTGATTTGGGAACATGTGGTGTGTGTGTGTGTGTGTATATATATATATATATTGTTATGTGATGTGTTACATGGTTAGCTCACCCTTGCATGTTTGTGGTTGTGATTTTCACTTGCTATCATCGTATAACTTATAATATACAAGAGTAGATGTCGATGCAAATGCATAGTTGTAAGGAGCTTATGGTTAAGACTTGGGAGTTTTATTTAAAAGCATTTGGAAACTATTTGTGGAATATGATGTAATAGTTGACTACTTTGAAAGTTCATTTTCTTTTAGAAGGTTTTGTAATAAGTTTATTTAATGACTTATGTTGGAATGGTTATGTGTGGACTTTAATGATACTTTATTTTGGAGAATAGGAATCGAAGTTGCCTTTGTACTCATGGTTGCAACAAAATCCACCAATGTCGTTACTGGATCCTTTAAATTTTTTTATACATGTAACTATGTTTCATGTTGGTACACACAAAAACAAACATGACATTAGTTAGGATAATATATATATATATATATATATATATATATATATATATATATATATATATATATATATATATATATTACATATGTAACAATATTAGTGGATATACAAGTGATTCAATGTGTGGTGTTATCCTCACAAAATATTTTGGCCAAGCGATGAAAGTTTTCAATGCTTGTGAAACAATACTAACCTCTGATGTCGGTATAGGAACTACAACATCACCACAACATACAGTCTCCACCATACCTTTTACCAAATGAGAGTGGAGACACTCACCATGTAACATGGTGGAACCTTCAAAGAACTTGTCGTGCACATCGCGTAGGATAAGCTGGGGAATGGGTGTTAGTTACTATATAATGGACTTTGAGTCCATGATGTTCTTTGCCCAAGCCAAAGACACTTTGAGCTACAGTTTGAATTTTCTTATACTCTTATAGTAGGGTGTTGTGTGGTGTAGTTAAATTCTTGCTCATTAAAGTGTTTAAGGTGTAGAAATAAATATTAAGAATTTAATATTTAATTATTTTATGAGTAGAAAATTGAAAGGGTATTCAAAATTATGTATATTTTGTTACAACTATTATTTGAAATATTTTATTATTTTAAAATGGATTATTAGAAGGGGAAATTAAATCAGAAAATTATTTTTTAGAGGAGGTATCAACGTTAAATTTTAAGGGAAAAAGGAAGGATTTTTTGCTAAGTTAAATTTTTGGATTGTGAGGAATGGTGAGGCAACATAACTTTGAGAAAGAGAAATTAGAATTTTTATTAAGTTTTGGAGGCAAATGAGAAAAGAAGGAGAGGATTTATGGAGTAGTGGAATTTCCAGTTGAGAAGAGGAGAACTCTTGTTTTAGGAATTTCAGGTAAGGGAAGTTAAACCTGGTTAATCTGGACTGTGTTGCAAATCTCGAAGATTATGGCCAAGTGAGTGTATGGGTTCTCATGAGATAACCCATTAAATTGATTACTTTGCACCAAATGAATAAGATCAGGCTTGATCTCCATGTTGGTTGCATTGACTATAACATCCCGACTGAATATTACGAATTTAAAATAATAAAATACAAAATAATAGATAAATCGCATTTAATGAAATACCATTTCCCAAAAATGCGAGAAATTTAAAATTTTATTACGTATTTATGAAATACCTCAACTCATAATTATAAATATAAACTCAAATACATAACCAAAGTCTGATAAGGTGAAAGTTAACAAATCACTTAAAACCAAAAGCGTAAAAACAACGGATAAATCTTTTCATCCTAGACTAGCCCCGCTCCAGCTCTATGCCTCACCAGATCCACCTGCAACATCAACTGCTCACGTGTACCGTGTACACGATCGTCGCCAAACACAAGCAGATAAGGTGAGCTAACATTAAAATACATATATCACAACCACACCAAAGGAGAACCATCATTTGATTCCATCACACATGGCTACTACCATGCCAACTGTGTTCTATGTCTTCTGATGAATATCTCAATATGTCTTGCTGCCACACCTATCAACCACAACTGATAGAGCACGTGCGGGAAACCATGCTACGGATTACACACCGTAACGCCAGGTGGATTTCCCAATACGAACATAGTTCGTAATGTCCCAAGACTACCAAACTTGACAGCTAATTACTGAGGAGGGCAATCTATCTGGACCCATCCATACGAGCCACAACCCGCACACTCACACCGGCAACACTCGCAAACCCGAGCCACAACTCAAGAGTTCCTCGTGTTCATCCGCCATCCCGAGCCATAACTCGATGCTATTCTGAGCCCCAACTTAAAGAAATACCACGTGCTTAACCGCTATCCCGAGCCACAACTCAAGGGATACATTCTGAACCACAACTTAAGGAACACTAGCAAGTCGACCTTTGAAGATACCACCAAAGCCTTGTAGATCACGCACATCCAAAGCAAGCCAAACATCTTTGCCTCAGCCAAACCGCCTAGCGGGGGACACGTGTCGCCAGGCGCCAAGCACCTCTAATGCTACTATTTAAGCAAGTATCACCTAGCATGACAACCCTTACCGCCAAGTGCCACACGCTTCAATACTCTACTGGTTTTGTAACTATCGCTTGGCGATCAAACACCACTGCCAGGCGCTACACTAGTACTTGCACAGTACTGGTTATTAAGTACTCAGAACAAAGTAAAATCAATCCTACTCTTATAATTATGCATATCCACAATCAAGAATATAGGCTTCCAAAAATCAACATGACTCACATGCATAATCTCAACTTAGATGGCTTCATCATATGCGTACACAACTATCACCATATATCATATGCATCAATACCCATATATATATATATATATATATATATATATATATATATATATATATTCCACCCTTTAAATCCATGTTAGCATTCAATTCTAACCTATGAATAATGCATCCTCAAACAAATATAAAGCAGTAGTACTTTAACAACTTAAGCACATGATCCTATGCACCAATTCAAATTTATATTGACACACATGCATTCACCAATAAACCAATTCTCAACATGTGACTAACCCAAAGGAACATTCAAATTCATAGAGACTTACAACATAACCCAATCATGTTTCATTAGAAGTTACTTGAAATTATCAAGAGCTTATTCATGCATTTTAAAGACTTGAAAACCAACAATAATGAGTAACATATATCACTAGCTACTGATTCAAATCAAATCTCCACCGTTCAAAGTAAAGAACTACATGTTATTGACCACCTGTGAAAATTTCACCTGAATCGGACGGTTAACAAACCAGGAAATGCAGTTTTACGAAAACTGCATAAACCAGAAAAAATGATGGCGCCCCATCGTCCAGAAATCAGGAACCTAGCGCCTAGCAGTACAAAACCAGCGTCGGGTGGTTTCTATTCCGCGAAAATACAAAAAATAGTGTTTTTCGTGAATCATAACACCACCTATCTCTGGTGTGGCGCTTGGCGGCCAATTGGGTGCTGCCAAGCGGTTCTTGTTGTTCTAGAAACCCAGAAATCGCCCTCGCACCTACGAACCTCAACCACTCTCCACTACCCTGGTTTCATTCAATTTACGACTCAAAAAGGTTGTACTCACATGTTTAGGTTCACGATCCATTCCTAAAACTTCCAATAAGTGAAATTCCATTAACATTTTCCCCTTAATTTTGTGCCACTATAAAAATCCCCAATTCATCAATCCTAAGATGACCTTCATGCGATTTTCATCTCAATTTAACCCCCAATTCCACGAATTTCCAAGGAAATACGATGTCTAATCATTCATAAATATCAGAATCCTCCTAGAACCCCATAACATCAAGAATCGAGTCAAGTTGACTCGCGTCGCCTGGTGGGTGTTCATCACCGCCAGGCAGTTCAACCAAAAACCCAGAATCTGGGTTGCAGCCATGTGTTGCCTGGCAGCCAGGGATGTGTCGCAAGGCGGTTCCTTTTCAGGAACCTAAAAACAAGCAATACAGGGATGAGTCGCTTGGTAGCAGTTCATCGTCCGCTAAGGGATTTTTAGAAATTTCCAGAAACACGATTTTCGAGCAATGTAGAGGAACAATCATACATATACATGTTATAATTCATACAATTATGTAGAAAATAAAAGAAACGTAGTCCAGCTCCCCTAACCTAGATTCCACGCTTTAAAATATATAATTCTAGAGTTCTTCCTTGATCACCAACTTCCTCCCTTGACACTCTCCCAATTCAACTCCTTTGCTTACTCTCTTATCACTGTGTTTCCTTTGAATTCGTGCTCCTTAGAACACTCTAATTTTTCAGTCTCAAAAACTCTTCTATTTGCCTTAGTTTACCTTTTTAATATGGTTCTTAATTGTGGTTAATGGCAAAAAACGAAAATTGACATTTAATCTTAGCTTAATGGTCATTCAATGGTTGTTTCATGACCATTCATGCAATCCTTCCAACTGCCCTCTAATGGCTAGGTTTTCTATGACCTTTCCCATCCAAGCCAAAAGAAAATTGGCGAAAAGAGAGTTAAATTTGGGTCTACAAAGATTCCAACCCATAATCATGCCCATGTTAACTCAATACACAACCATTCAACTAATTCATGTTTCGTGATAATTCATATAATTCTATGATTATATAATCACTCAACATGATCAAGCATATTGTTAAAAATAATAATAATAAATTAAATAATACATACTTAGCATACTTCAGACTCAAACTCAAGTCCTTTCACACCATTAAGTACTCTCAACCATTTGAGCTAGTACTTTTCCACGTCATACAAGTCAGAATTAAATGCCATAAAGGCTTCCACTACCCGCATTTATTAATTAATTAATTTTCACGGGTCTTACATTGACCACCGACTTGGAAATATGGTTGAAATTCAATGGTCTTACGAATGTTGAATACTCTCCCAAAGTATGTTGTCTTCGACGTTTTCCAATCATATTGACTTCTTCTTCTTGATTTGGCTATTGAAAATGAGAGAAATTTGAGAAATCTGATGCACTTTCTGCTTCTCTTGATAAGGCTTCACGTGCTTCCTTGAAAAGTCTTTGATGTATACTCTTACTCCTTTGAGATGTTCTTTCAATTTCTAGATCATAAAGTAATTGATTTGCCAGTATCCTGCTTTTCAAACAAAGCAAGGAAACACTAGAAGGAATGAGTTAGTAGAAACTGTTTATTTATATATATATATATATATATATATATATATATATATATATATATATATATATATAATTAACTATACAAAAAAAATACAAAGAGAAATATATAAACAAATTACAAACGATTTAAACCAAAATTGACAAATAAAACACAATTGACTAAACAAAATGCAAATCCCAAACAACAACACTAAAAACTTGTTACGAAATTGGCAAATGCACCAAATCGTACAAGTAATAAAATAGAAAAGTCCTGATATCATTTTCCCAAGAGATTAGTGTTGTTTAGAATAAGTATGCTTATTTACTAATTAAGGTAGAGAACTTTTAGGATAATGAAAAGTAATGATTGTTTTGATAAAATTCTAAATTCTACAAAACAAGTAATTTTTCGAAAATAACTATATGGTAGAAACTTCACCAGGAGTTAGATTTCATGCACCAAATCAATATGAAAACACTAAACAATATATTGATTAAGAGACTCGTGTTGTTCATAAAAAGTATGCCTATTTACTCATTAAGGTAAAGAACTTTTAAGATAAAGAAAAGAAATGATTGTTTTGATAAAATTCTAAATTCTATAAAATAGTAAATTTTCGAAAATACTATATGGTAGAAACTTCACTGAGGCTAGATTTCATGCATCAAATCAATATGAAAGCACTAAACAATATATCTCTAATTTTTACTTTAGCATTTACACCACAAGTTAATCAGCCTTAATTCCTTAGAGGTAAGTCTAAACCTTAATATATAGTAAAATAAAACTAATGTCTTAGATGTTTTACCAAAATTTTGCATTAACATCAGATATTAATATGTTTAAAATGACTAATTGATTGCACTATATGTTTATAGGTGAACTATTAGTTGTTTTATCCCACTGAAGGTTCTAACTTATTTTCCAACAATAAGATACCAAAAATATGCAATTAATAATCATGCAATTAAGAAAAAAAATATAACACAAGAGTAATGGAAACGAAGTATATTTAATGGTTGAAATCACAAAGAGTGAAGATACATTACGTCCAACCCTAATGAAAACTATAGTTAGTTACTCCTATATATTCTTAGCACTTGAAATAGGAAGAATAATGGTGATGATTGATGACTCCATCATCCAGAATACGTCTATGTCGTCTATCTCTTAGCGTTAGTTTGTTATTTCCCAAAAGAATGATTTAAAATTCTATAAAGACTTCTATTCAAAGATTTTCAGAATGCACAATTTATTGGGCGAACTGCACTTCGTGAGCTACCAAATCTCTTCTTGCTGGGAGAATTGGCTCGTTTAATGAATGGGTCGAACTGGATAGAGTCTGAAATTTGTATTTGAATTTGTAATTGGAATAACCAACTCTGGGTTATTAGAAGAAGATGGAACAAGTGTTTGTCTTTCATTTGAAATATATGTTCAAATTTCTCATGTTTTTTTGTGACAGTAATTATTGTGGTGATACGTTAGGTTTTTTGACTTTTACACTTAAGGAGGAATATAAGTGCTTTGATATCTTATCACCGTTTATTTCATTACATTTATTTCTTTATAACTTCCCTATGTTGTCTGTAATGTAATTTCTTATTATGGATTTGGTGTAATCCCATGTTTTTTGTATTTTTTGTTGTCTTTATTTTAGTTTAATAATATTTTATGTGATAACAAAGGATAGATGAGATTTGCGGTGCTAGCATAACTTTTAAATACCACAACAAAATATTATATCATAATCATATTTAATTATTTTTTTATTATCTTTTGTGTTATTATTAAATAATAATTTGATAGCAAAATATTATATTACAACCAAACTTTGGTTTTTTTTTATTACAATATATATATATATATATATATATATTAAATCGTATACAAACATTATATTATAGTCACCTCATTTTTTTTATTATAATATAGGAAAATATAAAATATTAGTTTAATTTATTTAAATTATATTGATTTAAATTTAAATTGAGTTATCAAAATTATTAAATTGAACATAAATATGAAACGCTATAAACTACGTGGACTATGAAAGCATTTATTAGATTTTAATTTCAAGCACAATAGTAAAGTCTGAATTGATGTATTGAAAACTTAAAAGAAAACTTTTAAAATAGATATATTGAAATCTACTTAAAACAAAATAGATTATTATATATATATATATATGTGTGTGTGTATGTATAGTAGTTATCCACTTATCTTTTAATGTGAACTTATTTTCAATTTATATATAAAGTGAATTTACTTTTATTAGCACATTTTATGAAGTGTTAATTTAATTCATATTTTACTCTTACTCTTAAATAAAGATTATGAAATAAATTGTATGAATCAGAAGTTAGAATGAATATTTATAAAGTTAAAAATGGAATCCACTAAGATTGGTATAGAGGGAGAGATTTGGTATGTATAATATCTTATCTTAGGGTTTAACTTCGGTATAATCACTCTGCACCATTTTAAAGCAACCTATGTATAAAATGAAAATTGAAAAATGGTAAAAAGTAGTTACACTCTTATGTTTAAAAGAATAGAGATCTTTGCATCACATGTCCATTGTACCAATTGTTGAGACTAATGAAACTATTTTTCAGAAATAGCCTTTTACTTTTTGAGCGGTGTAAAAACCTATTTTACTCTCTGCTTAGATGCTACACTCACACTTTCACAGCCTCACACACCCTGCAAGAGACATTTCGCTTATTCCACAGCACGACGCACCTCCATTCCCTCCATTCCTCTGCCCAATTTTTGGTCCATTTCCTCTCTCGAGGAAAGTTCAATTCTTTTTGGCATGATGATATTTTTGCTTCTAAGAATGGTGATTTGGGGTGGGTAATCATAGTTTCGGGGAAGTCAACACCTAGGTAGGTGAAACGGATTTTGAAATCCGGGATTATAGTTGCTGAACCGGATTATGAAATCTGGTTAGGGTGGTTTCGTAGATGAATTGGATTCTGGTATATGGTGAAGTGTGATGATGTAGGAATGGAGTTTGAAATATGGTAGGTATGAACTGGATTTTGAAATTTAGTGTAATGTGTGAGATCGGGTGAGGTGAGAATCAGATTATGAGATTTAGTTAAGAGGATCTACCAGATTTTGAAATCTGATTCTGTATATATCGGATTTTGAAATCTAATTTTATTTGAATTGGTATGATGGGTTACTAGATGGCCAAATTCGGTTAAGGATGAAATTCTATGAAGTGGGTATAAGATTATGAAATTCGTAAAATGCATCAGATTTTGAAATTCGGTCTTATGTAACCGTAAATCAGATATCAAAATCCAGTTTTGTTTGATCTATTTTGGATGGTCACCGGATTCTAAAATTCGGTTAACATTTCTAGATTCGGGAAGCAGAATCAATTTTGAAATCCGAAGAGAAAAAATAAATTATGAAATTCGGTGCCTATGACCCAAAACCTCCTAGCCAGAAAACGCCATTCTCAAATGCACTTTAAACTTCTTAAGATGAAAAAACATACTTGTATTTGAAACAATAACTTTGTAAATCCAACCATCTTCTAGTACCCACGAGTACAGATCAATTCAAACAAGCTTCAATGACAAACAGAAATGACCAAAAACTGAGTTGTAGGCAACTACGAAGTCTGTTTGGGTGAAGAGGGAGAAGAAGTTACTAGGGGTGGACGGTAAAATATAGGGTTAAGTTTTTTAGTCCCTAAAATTTGACTTAAAATTAGAATTTGTCCCTGTTTGAAACTTCAATATATTTTGGTCTTTAAACTCTAAAAATAAATGAATATAGTTCTTTTAATTCAATTAAGTTGACGTTTTTTGAAGTGTTGAACATATTTCTCAGAAACTCCAATACTAATATGAAAAACTTTCAATACGTAAAAAAAAATTAATATAATTGGGTTAAAAAGATTATATTCATTCATTTTTAAAGTTTAGAAACCAAAATATATCGAAATTTTATATAGGAAGAAATTCTAATTTTGAGTCAAAGTTCAAAGATTAAAAACATACTTAACCCATAAAAAATAAATAATGTCTACTTAATTATTTAATATATAATATATAATCTATTGGATTAAAATGGGATGGTAGTAAAATTTGGGAGTGCAAGAAGAGAACTGTGGGGTGCAGGAAGAAGCCCCAAATTATTTTGGATTGGACATGGAAATGCACGCTGAGTACCCAATGGAAGCTAAGTGTGACCTCAAAGGCCCATGTATATTTAAAATACAAAACCGTTTATTTTAACTCTACCTAATTTAAAACAACTTATTTTATTGTGTCGTAGTGCAAAAACATGTATTAATTAAACTTTATTCGTATTGTAAATGGAAAATCCAATCGGTTTGACCTAATCTCATTAGTATTATGTCAAAAGATCATTTTAATATATGTAACAATATTAGTAATTTGATGTATAAATTCAAAAGAGTTATTTTAACACGTATATGTAAGTTATAAGTAAATTTATTTACTAATTTGGTATTAAATTAAAAATAACAAAATTAGATCGTTTTAAAAAATAAATATTAAATTAAACCAACTAATAATAAAGAGATCAAATTGAACCAATCCAACAAATTAAGAGATTAAACAATAATTATACAATATATATATATATATATATAAACAGTCGGTAATACTTCATTTTGAAAATAAGGAAAATAATCTTAAAGGGAAAAATACTTTTTATCACTTAATTTTGATGTGAACACTGAACAATAGAAAATAGAAGGAAGTAATTTGGTGAGATTCGTTGTGATTTTTTTTTTTTTAACAAGAAAATAATGTATTTTAATCCATTTCTTTATAAAATCAAAACTAATTAAGTATAAATATTTTTACAAAATTAAGTATTGATATTTATATTAAAATTTAGTGATAAAAGTCATTTTATTAACTCATTTTTAATATAAAAATATTAGTATAACATTCATACAAATAATAAATTTGGTTTCAAATTGGAGAGAGACAATATTGTTTTATTTCAAAAAATAATAATAATTAACAAAAAATGAGTTAATAATATACAATGTAATATGTTAAAAATTCATTTTTAATAAAAAAATAGTATAAAATTTATACAAATAACAAATTTGGTTTGAAATTTGAGAGATAATATTGATCTATTTTGAAAAGAAAATGGTGACTATATTGCTCTATTAGTAGAACATTTTTTACTACTAAATATTAATATAAACCTAAGTACTTAATTTTGTAAAAATATTTATACTTAATTAGTTTTAATCTTAATTATAAAAAATGGATTAAAAAATAATTTTTTAACTACTAAAAAAAGTTTGGACAAAATTCAATCAAAGACACACAAGTAGGGACTAAATTGAAATCAAGACAATGACATTTGATAGTGACATTAACACATGACATTGTCCTGCCATGTGGCACACCACAGACCTAACACGTGGCAACAAACTTCTTTTAAAAAAAATTATAAATTAAAATGTAAAATTTTTAAATTTTTAAAAAATTAAACAAAAATTGAAAAAAAAACACATATTGACATGTGCCACGCCGTTAAAAAATCCACAAAAATTTTTGTTTGAAAGGGACCTAATTGAGGCACTTTTTCAAAAGTTGGGATGCAATTGACACTTTTTTAAAAGCGGGGAACAAATTGACACACCCACTACCAAAGTGGGGATCATCTGAGTAATTAAACCTAAAATATAATATAATTCTAACCTCATAAAATCGATGTACATCTACTAATCTAATAATGACTATACATCCTAACCTTATCAAATAATGACTATACACCTAACATCATCTTCTATAAACACTCAAAAGGAGCGAAGCCCACTGCTCACGAACTTCCTTTAAGACCTCTTGCTCCATTTGAGATGCATCACTGAAAATCTACACAATTAAAAGTTAGTTTATCTGGTAAAATTATTTTGTTAATGAGAAGCATGAAAATTTTGGGCAAGTAAAGGGGGAACATGTTTGTGAATGATTCCAAAGAAAAAAAATATAACTATAATAAAAGATGATGAAAAACTTACATGTCAAAGAAAATTTAGTCTGAAATTTGCAACCAGAACTCGTGTAACTATTCTCTGTTTAAGCTACTAACTCTCCTTTCCTTCATTTCAATCAATGCATTGAATATATACACGGAAAATTCCTTCAAATCTTCTATCCCTTTCATCATTTAATTTACCACAAGTTTATAATATTATACTAAAATTACATCTCTTAATGATGTAGGATTATCTTGTTCCTTTTAGAAGATTAATGAATATGGTGATGATTGATTAAGAAAACCAAGGAAATCCCCACTGGACATTAAGATAACAAGCTATCTAGATGTGAAGGTTCCTTTCCAAGGTTCTACAGAGGAGGAGGATGGATTGATAGAGAGTAAGAAACCAAAAGGAAAAACATATAATAGAAACAATATAAACCAAGAAGAGTAAAGAAACATAAAATGAAAAGCAAGGGAAAGGGGAGGAATGAAGGATTCATGCCACTATAAGGCTAGGCTAGAAAAAGCCATGGCAACCTTGAAGATGAGTGGTGTATGCCGCCACTTGCCAAGTATGGTCTAAGCACATGATGCATGAGCCTCATGAAAGTGCTTGGTGCATTAGTCAACCCAAAGGGCATGACTAGCTATTCATACAATCTAAACTTGGTTTTGAAGGAGGTTTTCCACTCATCTCCTTCCTTGATTCTTATTTGGTTGTAACCACTCTTCAAATCTATCTTTGAAAAGATGGTTGCACCATGAAGCTCATCAAGCAAGTCATCTAACCTAGGGATGGGATGCCTATATTTGATGGTGATATTATTGATGGTCCTACAATCTATACACATTCTCCATGTTCCATCCTTCTTTGGAACTAGGATCACGGGCATAGCACAAGGACTCATACTATGTTGCACCCATCCCTTTTCTAACAAATCATTGACTTGTTTTTGAATTTCTTTGGCCTCCTCAGGATTGGTCCTATAGGCTGGCCTATTGGGCAAAGATGATCCTTGGATGAAGTCAATTTGATGTTCTATACCTCTTAGAGGTGGAAGTCCCTTTGTGGGATCTTGGAACACATCCTTGAATTCATCTAAGACTATAGAAAAGTCTTGAGGACACTTAGGAGGAGGGTTTTGAAAGGAAGGAGAAGACTCACTTGGATAAGCAAGAAAAACTTGTTTTTGAGAAAGCATTACCTTTTTAGCTCCTTTGAAGGAGATCAAGCTCTTCCTTGCTTCCTTGGTGTGCACCATTAGTTGTGCCTTCTCTTCCTTTCTTTTCTCAAACATTTGTTTTTGGTCATCACTTACTTCTTTGGGGGATAAAGGTAGTAATGTGATCCTTTTGCCTTGGAAGTTAAAAGAAAATTTATTGGAATGGCCAT
>Ga0214544_1009380_pt1 | contig 15394 bp, 9 predicted proteins | sample CNSS3metaG_FD_160074 | JGI IMG/M metagenome (GOLD analysis project Ga0214544, IMG submission 160074) | Root nodule microbial communities from cowpea collected in UCLA plant growth center, Los Angeles, California, USA - CNSS3 | ecosystem: Host-associated > Plants > Roots > Nodule | place: USA...
ACCTATAAATAGGACTCGTCCTATCAGTAATGAGACACACATAAAAACAGAAGTTGCTCCCTACTCTCTCATTCTCTATTCTTCCTCTCCTTTGTCTCTCTTATTACCTTTATTTTATAACAATATTGATACTTGTAATAGTAAAATTAAATTCAATCTTCATCGACCCCTTGGAATGCCCATTCATTAGTTTTCCTGAGCTCAGCCTCTTCCTCCTCTGTAAAATCATTAATTATACCAAAAAAGTCTCTAACAAACTCAACACTCTTATTCTGAATAATGTTTGCTATGCAGGTGGCAATAAAATGAAAAAGAGTCTTCATGTTAAGGTAATTGGCAGCGACAAGCATCTCCTTCAACTCATCATGACTCAGCTTCTTCGCCGATTCTTCATCATACTCTCCCTTTACCAACTCTATGATTTGATTCAGGATGTGGCTGCTCACATTGGAAATTGGAAAGATAAAAGAATTATCAGTATCTATGGCACCGATAAATGTTTGAATAGTTTCCATCTCCTTCACGATTGAAATTTCCACTTCCATGGTCACTCCATCTGAAGTTACCAGTTTAACTTTTTTTTCTTCTTCATATTGTTTAACCTTTTCTCCTTCTTCAAATTCTGCTTTCGATTCATCTCCAACTATCATTTTCCCCTTTCGCAATTTTTCTTCCTTTGCTTTCTTCAGCATAACGGCTTCCGACGATTCTCCTCTCTCTGCCATTGTTTGTTACTCTGGAAAAAAAAAAACGATAAAGGAGTGTAAAGTTGAAAAACAATTTGATATTGATTTACAATGGGATGATACTTTTATAAGGCAAAAAATGAGATATATCTTATATCTATATCCATATATATTATTATATCTTTTAATTATTTTCCTTTTTTTATGTTATTATAGGAATATTAAAATTTAATAGATATGATATATGTAATTATCTTTAATTCTATCAATACAATGTTATAAATTTATTCTTATTGATAAATAAGTAAACCTTACTCTCCAGTCTATTCTTATAATTTAAATAACTTTTTTTATTTTTTTTATTTTTCATTATTCAATCTAAACAAAACATAAAAATAATTGTCAATTAAAATATTAACTATATTTCTAACAACCAACTTCATTCGACGTTGATTTCATTGCTAATCTAAATAACAACTAAACAAAACTAATCAAAGATAAATTGGGACCGTTTTTGGGATTTGAATAAAAGATATAATAACTGTTTAATATATATGATGAAAGATAATAATAAAAGATATAAAATATATTTAATTATTTTGTTTTTATAACCGGAGGTATATTCTCCTCCTACACAATCAAGAAAGAAAATAAGAAAATTTAAGGTAGGAGATCATATACGATTAAGACAGAATAGTGTCTCTGATTTTTACTTTTAGGTTAAATATATTTTTAATAAAAAATACAATTAGCTTTTATTTTTATTTTTATTTAATTTATATTTTTTAATTAAATTTATAAATTTATGTAATATTTTGAGTGCTTTACGTAATAACATACAAATTATTTAAATCGTTTAATATGTTTTCGTTTTTCATTAAAATGTAAGATAAATTTAACAAAGTTAATTAAAAAATTAAATTCGCACCTTTTTTTAAAATAAAGGATTAAATTAATCTAAAACTTAAAAAAATATTAATTTTTATTTTTATTGAAGACAGGGGACGAAAACATCTTATCCCTTTTTCTTTAATTCAGTTTAAATTTATAACTTCGAGCAAAATAGAAAAGCCTAACTATTCTACCTCTAAGTGGATCTACCAATTAAAAGTAACGCCTTTTTTTTTTTCTGTACCTATGTAACAATTATAAATTCCAGATTCTTCCTTCGTTAAAATCATAATAAAAAAGTAAAAGTATTTCTGCAACTTTTTTTTTTAAATATATTTCAAATTATACAATTGAGAAAGTATTTTTAGATGTTAAGATTAAGCGTTTACCACTAAGTCAAAAGTTATAGTTATTAGTGAGCATTAGAGATGACAAATAAATTTATCTTCGTGGGAATTGTCCGAACTCGTTCTCGTTTTGACGGGAAATTCCCACATTGACTGGGTATGAGTATGGAAATTTCCCGACTTTTACAATTGAGTATGGGGATATACATATCCTGCCATATCTCCATTACAGTTTAAATTATTACAATGAAACTCATTCACATCTCTAATATATTTTTTATCTTATCATAATCTTTATATAATTATGTTAAAATAATGTATGTCAATTAAAAAAAAAAATTGTCTTACATTTAAATATTTCTATTATTTTTTAATATTTTTATTTATTGTATATTTTCATTTCACATGAGAATGTTTAATACTCTCAGTTTAAATGTTAAATAGCATAAACCTTTTATTTACTAAGTAATATAAAAAAAATTCTTTACTTATTATTATTAATTTTTGTTTCATATGAAGAACTTGTTTCATTATTTTTCAACTATTGAGTATATATGTTGATATTACAAAAGTTTTATTAGATCTTTAAAGTATTTTTCATCTTATCATACACTTAATTATACATTTTTTTCCTTTATGCGATTTCTTTCAACAGTCTATTAAATTGTTTCAAAGACACACATTTGTTAATTTTTTAATATTTTTATTTGTTGTTTATTTTCATCATATAGAAAACTATTTTGATATATTTTATTTAATTATTTTTTATTTTCTAACTTATTATCAATCATATTGTAATTTTTTCACTATAATTATATAAATAACTTTTATTTACTACAATATAACTTATTACCAATTTAACTCTCCCTTCTCCTCCTTAGGTCTCCATCTTCATCTATGGTGATTTCTTCCATTTTGGTTAAAGAGGGAGATGAGATGCAAATTGGAGGCAGAGATGTGAATGGGAGGCATAATTAGAGCTTGGAGTATTTGCTATGTGTCTTAGAAAAGGGTATTCTTTTTCTCTTTGGTTTCAATTTATTCCATGTCTCTTCAATTTATATGACCTAAGTTCTTTACAATTGAAAGCTAAACTTATTTTTTTTTTTATATTAGATGTAATAAATTATTTTTTTGTGTGTGTACTGTTATGTTGAAATATCTTTTGTAACCTAAAACTAAAGTTAAGTACCTAATGGAGCTTGTATCCAAGATAAAACATGATTCATTATTGATCTTAAGACTCTTCACTTCCGTACATGTTTTCACTTGTTATGGTCAAATCATTCAATAATATTCATTACAAAAGTAATACGAGGCTTATAGTCTTAATCGTACTGTTTAATTGACTTATCGGCACTAGTCCTCAAATCCTGACAACATAATTGACTAAGTGGACGTGTGCTCACAATACACGTTGTACCTTTATAAAACAAAGTTTATTGTAAATTTTAAATGTAAAATTATTTTCTTCATATATAAATAAGAAAGTTAAAATTGTAAATATAGTTTTAGTGATAAAATATCCGTAATATATTTTTGTGTTTAAGAAATTTTATTATAATTCTTGAATAATTTTATAATGATAAAAACAACATGAATGAATCTAAGTAAAACTATTAAATATTAATTTAATTTAATTCAAAATCTACGTTAAATTAAAAGCAAACCAAGTCGAGTCAGACTTGATTTCGGTTCAAATAGCTATTTAATGAAAAAAACAAATCAAATCACAAAACTATATTGGGATATGATTATTATGAGTAATAACACACATAATTTTACACAAAATCATTGGTTAAATTAAATTAACAGTTAATTAATCTACACTTTCAAAGATACTTCTTATTATGTATGAGAGAATAATCAAGCGATTGACATGATTATATTAATAACTCTTATTTACTTGTTTACATTCATTAATAACAAATATAATAACATATTCTGAGGCATTAATAGAGCCTTAAATTTTGTATATTTAAAATTTTATTCTTAAACATAAATATACCCACACTTTTATTATGTTTTTTTCTCCAATAAACTTCCCACTTAATTTCTATATATAATTTTTAACTATTATTTATTTTAAATTTTCCGTTTACATTGAATACCTTTCTTATCCCAAAAACCCTCGGCATAGTTCTTTCTTTGCGAAGTTTTGAATTTCCAAATCACAACTTTTATTGCTTTTAATTCTCCATTTTCTTTTTCTTTACAATTACACACACAATGTATATATATTCTTTCGGAAATAAATCTTCTACATTTCAATGTTATCTTTCTTATTTCCTAATTTCGTAATTGGAAACTGCTATGAAAGCAGTATGAATTACGGTACTTAAAATGTATACCAATAATTATGAAAATATAAATTTAACCATGCAACACTTTCATACACAAATACGAAAAATTAAAAGAAAATAAAAAGAAGAAGAGAAGTTAGCAAAAGAAAGAGGAACATAAAAAGTTCTTTAAATTATTTTTTAGAAAAAAAGACGTGTTTTTTTTTTTAATGCAGTCATTTTTGAAGCAAGCTTTGTTGTGATAACCATTCTAAAAATAAGAAATCGCCATTTTTGTTTAACTTTTAAGAAAAAAAAAAAAACTTGGTCTAATATGGATGAGCATTGATGGCGGTAAACTCGCTTAACGGCTAAGATTTCCGATCCCTGAAATTCTCTCTCCTCTAAATTTTCCCAAACTGACTCAGTTTTCTCGCGAATGCCCAGAAGGAATATATCTTTTTTTCTTTTTCCTTTTCCAAAACTGTAAGAATAATTTAATGTGTTGGGTGTATAAATACAAAAATACTGATCCAGATTAATCCAACGACGACCATCAAATCTCACCATCCAAACAGAAAACACACTACCAAACCCTAATCTGAAACGATCATTTCCTCTCTCTCTTTCTCTCTCTATCAACCGCCAAACTCCGGCGTCGTATTTCTCTCCTTCCCACCCGATCCAGAGCCTTCCGACCTTCTCCTTCAAGATCTTTCCCCACGCGCCTGCTACGCTGGACCACGCGCCTGTTTCCGCCTCCATGATGGTTGTGAGCGGAGGGAAGGGCCTCAAACGCGCCGCGAAGAAGAGAGTCACCGCCGATTTCTACGACTTCCTTACGTTCCCTTCGCCGTCCCTCGCCGAGGCGGAGAACTTCGCCGGCGGGCCCTTTCGCTCCAACGTTCGCTCCTTTCTGACGAAGCACGCGCTGCTTCCGCCGCCGTACGCGCTGTTCCCTCATCTGCTGACGTGGCAGATACTCTTTCGCGTCGGCGAGCTTACCGAAGGCCCCGACTCGCCTGTTGTGTGCCTTGACGTTGTGGAAGAAGACGTCGCCAGATCCAGATCCGTTTACTGCGATCAGTGCCGTGTTTTCGGTGAGTTGACTCGCCAGTAGTTCAACCGGTTCGCTCTTGCATGAATCATTTTGGTTTCTTCGCTTTTTTTCCAGGTTTCTCTTCGGTTCCCGGTTCCCGATCTTCAACTTGTGAAAAAATTAAAAATGAAACGATTCACCGAAATTATCGTGTTCATTTCGCGATATGACGTTTATTATTATTATTATTATGATTAATTTATTATTTATTGTTATTATTATTACTACTTTAACATGCCTACATAATCATAAATTCGACGAAGTTTATAACTATGATTAAGTGAGTATACCAAAGAATAATATCCAGTTATTATGATAAGGAAAATGACTGGTAAATCACTGGAAGGGGACTATCTATCGTATCGTCGAGTTGGTGACGATAAAATCCTGAGAGATATATTGGAGGATCTGGAAAAAAGGGTTAGGTGGTAGGTGGGGCCCATAAGAACTCGGACAGGTGGAAGGAGTGTGAGATGCCACGCGTCGGTCTTACTTTTGTGGGGACACTGCTTGCTGTCTTTGTTGCGTGACAGCTCATACTATTTAATATTATATATTTATTATATTTAATCATTATTGTCGTGGTCCAACTTTGGGTAGTTAGTACTGACGTGCCTCTCAAGTCGTCCGCCACGTATACTAGTCTGGATTTGCTGGTTTTTTCCATAAATAAATCATAATTTTCATTGATCATAATCGTGATCTTTCCCAGTTTAGTGTTTTTTTATTGATATTATTCATTAAGTCATTAATACTTATTATTATTGTTTATGAGGAAATTCGCGTGGATTTGTCAATTTCTTTTTTTTGCGGCTGTAAATATTACTATTATTTATTATTTCTTTGAGTTGAAACTTACGGATTTATTATTTAGGTTGGAGCGGCCATCCAGTGTGCGGGAAGCGATACCATTTTATAATCAAAGCCGATGGAAGCTCTATTGGTGGGTACCACAAGCCGTGTATGTGCTGTGGAGACATCCTTCATTTGTCAGAATCCAAGTAAGTAACTTATGACTACCTAAGCAGTGTTTTTTGTTTTTCTTTTAATCTGTTCAATTGCTGTCTAGGGTAATCGATACCCCCAATAAATTTGAATATGTTTATGTTCTTATTCTGTCAATTTTGTGTTAGCTATTTACTCTAATTTGCGCACTGTTTCTTTGATTGTAGATACAAATTTGGGAAACAAAGTCTCGAAAATTAGCTGTTCTCTAAATGAAAACATTGTTGCTACCGAGTTATTTTTCTATATTAATGTGGTTGATTGCTGAAATGGAATGCCTGTTTGGCAAAGCTTGAAATTTATTGGGGCTTTGTGTCATTGAGCGTCCTTCTGTTAATTTCAATTTTCAACAGTGAAGTAGATCTGTTAGTATAAAATTTCACCTTTGCTGAAGGAGAGGGTAGTTTCCTTTCGTTTGAAGCCCAGAGCATGTTTGGATTGCCTTAGTATGAAATTTCATAGTATGCCGAAGGAGAGGGTAGTTTATTTTCGTTTGAGGCTCAGAGCATGTTTGGATTGCCTTGATATTATTTGAAAGAGCTTATCACCAAAGTCATGTTAGCTGTTAAGTGAACCTTATTTTGGATGAGTGCAACGGTGCTGTCCTTGATTTTATATTTTGGGTAATGCTTTCTATATTCAGATGCAAGTCTTGCAATCACGTGACCACCACTGATGATGTTGAAGACTGGGTGTACCACCAATTAGAGAACACGACTCATCTTTTACACGGCGTAATCCACGGCAATGGATATGGGCACCTTCTACGGGTTAATGGCAGAGAAGGGGGCTCTAGATTTCTTTCTGGTTGTCATATTATGGATTTCTGGGATCGCCTATGCAACACTCTTGGAGTCAGGTTAGGATTCTTTTTTATCGTAGTTACTAATTGCGATCTCTTTTTTGAACATATACTTCAACTGTCTTGAAGCTAATTCTCTCTGTATTTTCTATTGTATACTTGTGTCGATTATGGTACGCTGATTACCTAATTAGCATTTATCTTGGAGCTAATTTTTATATAATTTCTATTTAATACTCTTGTCGCTCGTGACAGTCTTGTCACCTAGTTAGCAGTTAGACGGGGAAGAATGATATAGAAGCTTTTCTTAAAAAATAAACTGTTACTGGAATTAAAATTCGTGTCACATAAGGATGTACCCTGTTTTACAGATGAGAGACATCTAAAGTACTCAACTCTTTTTGGGTATCTTGAAATAACTTAACCCTTTTCCAGTGGGAGTAGTTGTTTTGGTTATTTGTGGTTTGTGAATATTGGGTTGAATTCTTATGTTTCCTCACTTTTGTCATGGGCAGAAAAGTTAGCGTGATGGATGTTTCAAAGAAATATGGCCTAGAGTATCGTTTGCTCCATGCCATTATGAAGGGACACCCATGGTATGGTGACTGGGGTTATAGATTTGGCTCTGGTAGCTATTGTCTCACGCATGAAGCATACAAGTCTGCTGTTGAAAACCTATCCAACCTACCCTTGTCCACCTTTTCCCAGGGACAGATGCCGGTACCCCATTCCCGTGTGCAGGACATGATAAAATATTTCCAGTCTTTATCAGAGCATGAGCTTGTAAATATAAGAGACCTCTTTTGTTTCATAATGGGTTTGATTGGTGATGCTCGCAAGAATGTGTCAAATGTTGATGACACAGCCTGCAAGAAGCGTCGTTTTAATGCTTCTGGACTGTCAATTTCTTGGGAGAAGGCTGACATTGAACGTGTGGAGCAAGCTATGATCAGAGTGCTGCGTGCAGTGTCCGAGTCTAAGTGGGTAAACTGGCGTGCTCTTAGGGGTGCGGCCTGCAAGGTGGGCTCTCCAGAACTGCTTGATTATTGCCTGGGAGAACTGGGGGGGAAAATGGTCTATGGTGGAATGGTTGTTAATAGCCGATGCAATCCTCAAACTGGAGTTTATGAGTTCAGGTTAGACTTCATTCCGATTCATATGGAATGTTTAACTTGTTAGAGGAAGTTCATACATACTGACTCATACACGAGTCATGGTATAGATGCAACGATGCTTCTATTTTAGGATTTTTTGAACACGGGCTACTTCATTGCATGAGGCTGAATTTGATACTTGTTATTGGCAATATCATCATGCATGATGTTTGACGAAAAAAATAATTTCAAGTATGTTTTGTCGTTCCCTTGCTTTTTTCTTTGGGTTTTTTCATCTGGATTATTGCTGAAGTGTTTGCGTATGAAGTCCATTAACATTGAGGTTGGGCCTTCAAATATTAATGTTCTTTTCAAAGGATTTATGCTATATATTTGTATTGTTTGAAAGATTATCTTTTGGTTTTATGTGATATGATTATGTGAATCGGTTCTAATATTGTGGTATTTTATTTGCTTTAGACTTGAGCCTGCCACTGGTGCTTGCTATGGAATTTTAGCGAACAATAACTCTTCAGGCTCGAAGTATCCATCCGAAGAAAACCTCCTACAGTGCTTGAGATATTTATACGACTCTCTGCTTCATCCACAGATGATGGTAAACTATGTTGAAGCAGGGACGAGGACTCTGGCGATGAGCTCAGTTCAGAAGCTTTTTGACTGCAAGCAGTTTGTAAAAGATTATAGTCCTGAGTTGTTACCATTGTCAGATTTGCACAAGTTACGCATCTCATGTCAGGTTGAAATCGTAGATGAATCTGAAGATCCAGAAGCCATAGCTCCAACGGAATTAATTGTGCTGCCCATGAATGCCACAGTGGCCGAGCTTAAAAGTCAAGCAGCGATTGCTTTTCAAGATGTATATCTAATGTTCAGAAGATTTCAAGTTGATGAGGTAGTAGGCTATAGCGGTGTTGAAGATTCCACCCAGGTCAAGCTCTTGTTAGGATCGAAAGATGTAGTTTGTGTTCGAGGAAGATGCGTTGGGAAAAATGGGTTAAGTAAGTTCCGGATGGAACGGGGACTTGAGAGGTGGACTGTAGATTGCAGCTGTGGGGCGAAGGATGACGATGGGGAGAGAATGCTGGCGTGCGATATATGCGGAGTGTGGCGGCACACCAGGTGTTCTGACATCCATGATTCTGATCCCGTTCCAGCACGTTTTGTTTGCCTCAAATGCCAAAACTCTGAATCAAAACTCAAATCTGGTGGCCACTGCAAAGATGAGACTGTCACTAACGTTACCACTCCCACTAGTTGTTTCGGGAAAACCTTCCCAGTGCCATCTGATGTTAGTTAGTTAGTTAGGTGCTAATCAGATTTGTACGGAAAGCTCCTCCTTTTTATGTTTTTTTTTTTTTGCCTGGGCCTGAATGAACCTGTACATAACACACAGATAGGCCTTAGAGATAGGTTCAGGGACAGGGCATGTCTTGTTCATATTTCAGGTTCTACCTTAGCTTGTTTATTTTGTGTACATAGTAGTCACTGACCGAAAGATGTGGAGGGCGTAAAATCAAAAATATTCAAATTTCCTTGCTTCCTTTCTAACTGACCTTCATGGTTTTTCAAAATATTTCAACACTTTTTTCTATATAATGCTGTAACTGTAAGAAGGTTGGATAAATGGGCTATCACAACAAGTATCTATATTTTTTAAATTTTGTTAACTTATCTGTATTTTCTCCTCGAAATACTGTTATCAAGGATTTTAGTGAATATTATTGAATTAAATGGTCATTTTCTTTCAATAATAGTGAAGTAGTATTATTTTAATTTCTAATTTGTAATGTAAAAACTATAACTTTCTCTTATCTGAAATATTACATGTTTTGTTAGAGCACTATTTTAGTCTAATAGGATGCTGTATCAATCAAACTAATGAATTGATTCGGCCATTAAATTGTGATCTAGAAATTTAATAAACCAGAATTAAATACATAAGGTCAATGTTTTTATCCATTACTCTCTGAATATAAGACAGTTCTCTCACAAACACACACACACACACATATATATATATATATATATATATATATATATAGAGAGAGAGAGAGAGAGAGAGAGAGAGAGAGAGAGAGAGAGAGAGAGAGAGAGAAGATAAACTGGAAAAGAAAGAAAAAAGTAAAAAAGGATGAATATATCAACCTTGTATTTGAAAACAAATTAAATGGTCCTTATACCTATAAATTCCCACTTCAATCTTATTCTAATTTAGCAGAATTGTTAAAAGGGTATAAACTATCGGTCGAAATATCCCAAAATGTATATATTTTGTGCTAATAGAAACATAAAAATTGTTTGACAGTTATTTTGAAGGAAATAAAAATAATGAATAAAATATAATTGAAATTTGAAGATGGTAATGTGCACATAAGAATATTAAATGGGTTGTAAAGTAGGCACCACCACTATCATAACAAACGTGTCTACAGCACTCGCAAAATCAATAAAAGGTGTAAAAAATTTGGTGCTTCACCTTCTAGCTTGGATTCCATTTCATTAGCAACAAGTTTCGTCCCACTTTAGCACAAACATTGCAGCACTCATCACATTTTGTAATTTGTTCTCTCTTACATCTAAATGGCAACCAGCTGCATCAACTTTGTTAACGACCCCACTTAGTAAGCTTTAGTTTTTGACTTACGTTAAATATTAAGTTATCATATTATGGACAACTAATCAGATCACAATACATGAGTTTGAACAACGTAAAGCATAAAGTTTCGAATTAATTTCCACAAGTTCAACGTATATGGCCATATGTAAAGATGCATTGCTTCAATTTATTAAATTAATAAGGTTTTATGTTTTAGGTTTAAGATTTGACAATAGACAATAATATAATTGTTTCAAAAAAAATATAAATAGTCATTTTTATAACTTTAAGGAATAAATACTTGAAAATAGTATAAACAACTATTAGAGGAGTGTTGAAGGAAAAAATATTTTTCTTTTCCTAATTTTTTTCTCTATTTCTCTAACACTAGAAAAGGAAGTTATTAAGGTTTCTCTGTTGACAAAATAATGTGTTTTTTTATATTTTTTATGATAAGTAAACACTTAGTATATTTTTTAAGAGACTTTTCTTATCTCGACAATTAGAACATTTTTTTTTTCTTAGCAAATGTTGAGAGGAAAAATAATTGGGTTAATATAGAAGGAATTGAACTATGGAGAGAATGAAAAATTACTTAACCAAAAGAAAGTTCTTTAAATAAAATGAGTCTAAGAGAGAAAAGAGAAAAGAGAAGTGAAATATTTTATTTTATATAGTAAACTAAAGTTTATATGATTTAAAACTTAAAATTGATAGTTAGACATTCTACCATAAAACATAAACAATAAATATAAATACTAAAGAGAAGCAAAAATTGTCAATGTGTCATATAAACATATAATTTGATAAAGGATATTGATATTTTGACATCACACTTTTTTTACTTTTATTTGATACCAAATTTTATTATTATTCATTTTCTCTTCTTTCTAAAAATATAAAAATTAATTTTTATTAAAATTATTATATCTTTATAAGAATTGTCGATTGATCTTCAAATGGTGTCAAAAACTTTTTTCCTATCAAATTGAGATTTATTGTTTATGAAATGTAATACATAAAACTCTACCTAACACAACAATACCATAAGAATTAAGAATAGTTATTTATTCCTCGTCAACTAGAAAACTTTTCTAGTATATACAAATTAAGGAAATGGGTTTTTATTTTATTACTATAAATTTATTATGAAATTGACATTCGCGTGTTAATAGTCTTTTAGTAAGTAATCTTGTAATCATCGGAAAATTAATTATGCTATCTAACTAATTTATGATTGAAGTGGTACCAAAACTTTAATTATTATCTGATGTCTTACTCAATTATAGATTCCACCTTTCTAAGATAAAGTTGACTTGCAATACTCTATTCATTCATATTCTCGGTGCTCCTAGCAATGTAAGTATAATCTCAATTTTGGTTAAGAGTCTTTTCTACCATTTTTCTACTTTATCTATTGCGGATTTAGTTTGGAAGTCTTTCAAAGGTTTTCATTAAGGAGAATATATATTGACTACTAAATTTTGACAATATTTTTTTTATAATATATATAATTTTTTAAATGATTTTGAAATATTAAAAATAAAAAAATAGAAAAAATAAAAAATCACTTCAAAGATACCATTTAAAATTATAAAAGAAAGTTGTCAAAATTTAGTAGTTAAAAATTCATTTTCTTTTTCATGAATTAATTGTTGCAACCACACGAGTGGCACTTGCATTCGTCAGTCACCTATGTGAAACTCCTAACGTGTCAGCTTAATTACATGCAATCAACATTCACATGCAATATATTTTTATTAAATATTAATCCGCAACATTTACATTGACTTAGATGATTAGGTAGGATTTGAGAAATTAAAAACATGGTGCAGGTCTAAATAATAAAGTGCACACACCACTATCTTCAACTTTCTATTTTGTTTTAGATTATCTTTTTGTAAGTTTTGGCCAACACTTCTTTTCAATCATTTTCATTATACAAGTATAATAAAGTATATATAATATGTGTATACACACACACTACACTAGTGCCGTACCCCCCACTATGCAGTTGCCAACTATCCCCCACTATATAAGGTTCCTAATTTTTGGGTCTTGTACATTGCAGATCAACCTCACTCACTCCTCTCGCTATACAAACACAGTATATATAAGTGTGTCTGTGTTTTGTGAAGATGTTGTATAAATCATGTGTGAGGCCTTCAAAGGTGATCATGGCAAACTTTGTTACACTGCTTTTGCTAATTGAAGTGTTTGCATATGGCTTGAGATACGGTGCAGATGGCTTGAACATGAACTACTACTTGATGACTTGTCCTTTCGTTGAACCTGTTGTTAAGAACACTGTCAACAGAGCTTTGCTGCAAGATCCCACTCTCGCAGCTGCTCTTATCAGAATGCACTTTCATGACTGCTTCATTCAGGTTTTTCTTCCCTCTCTAAGTTTGTTGGAAGTGACACATCGACTAAAAATAAGACAATTTCATAATATATACAAGTGAGGTGCAAATCTCACCTTACAAATCGATTTTATAGAATTGAGTTAGGTTTAAAATTGACTTATCAAAACACTCCAAAATAAACAATAATCATTCTTCTTGCACTCCAATTTTTATTACTGGGAATGTTAAAAAACAAGAAAGTGGTTACCCAACTATTTCTTGTCGCTAAAATGTTCACCACTGTGGAAGATGTAGTGTGGTGCATGTGTCTCGACAAAGGACAAATTTGCTTTAACAGTTGCGTCCACATAATGTTATATAGTAATCCACTGACACATCAAAATTGTTTGTTTTCGTATAGGGATGTGATGGCTCGGTTTTGATTGACTCCACTAAGGATAATACAGCAGAAAAGGATTCTCCAGGAAATTTGAGCCTGCGAGGCTTCGAAGTCATAGATGCTATCAAAGAAGAGCTTGAAATTCAATGCCCTGGTGTGGTTTCATGCGCTGATATTCTCGCCATGGCTGCTAGAGATGCAGTTTTCTTTGTAAGATATTCAAGTCAAATAATACAATATTACTCATTTCCTTTTCTTTTCCTATATAATGAAATAGTTATTTACGTTGTTTATCTATTGATTGTGAAATTATTACAGGCAGGAGGACCAGTATATGACATACCTAAAGGAAGAAAAGATGGAAGAAGATCCAAATTTGAAGATACTATCAATTTACCATTCCCTACTTTCAATGCCTCTGAGCTCATTAGGTCATTTGGTCAACGTGGTTTTTCTGCACAAGAGATGGTGGCTCTCTCTGGTAGGCACATTATCTTCTTAATCATGTTGAATCATGCTAAACATAAACTCGGAACCTTGTTTATCTACAACACTTGAAAACATCAAGATGCATGAAAATTACAGAAACTCAAGTTACAAGCACTTCATTAACTCACTAGAGAGTAGAAAAATGTTGAGTATTGGAATATTGTATGCGTATTCAGGGGCTCATACACTGGGAGTGGCAAGTTGTGGTACTTTCAAGAACCGGTTGAGCCAAGTGGATCCAACTTTGGACACAGAATTTGCGAAGACACTTGCGAGAACATGCAGTTCTGGGGACAACGCAAAGCAACCGTTCGATGCGACGAGTAACGATTTTGACAACGTTTACTTCAACGCTTTGTTGAGGAGAAACGGGGTTCTTACATCAGACCAGACACTGTACACTAGCCCCAAAACCAGGAACTTTGTGAATGCTTATGCATTCAACCAAGCCATGTTCTTTTTTGATTTCCAGCAAGCAATGGTGAAGATGGGTCTGCTTGATGTCAAAGACAGTTACAATGGTGAAGTACGACAAAATTGTCGCAAAATAAACTGAATAATGAGGTTTCTGATTGTTTTAGGTTTAAGGCAAACCTCAATCCTTGCCACTAGTTAAAACTACATGCTATGCATATGCTTAATTAAGTAGTTCTATTTGGTATCCCTTGGATGTATTGTATTCGTATTTATGGCTGTAATCCTGTGAAAAATGCTTCACTTAGATGACTTGTTACATTAATTACCCCTAATAAATATGTATGGATCTTTCGGCCTTGGGAACATTTTGGACTTAGAGGTTGGGCTTTGACTTACTTTCGGGCTAGGGCTTTTACTTGCTGCACCCCCAAAAGTTGTACGTGCACTCCTCATACTTTTGAAATAACCGTTTTGCCTTCCGAAAAAGTGACTACTGGAAGCTTTCTGCAACCAAATTTTTCGAACAGAATTTCTGAAACAAATTTCTAGAACGTGATTTTCAAAACATATGAAATATGTTTTGGAAAAACTTTTCATAATAGGATTTTCATAAAAACCTTTTAATCAAGAGTGTAACATAGCCCATAGAACAAGACAATTGATGTCACATGATAATCCTCTTTGGATTGTGATTTAATTTACTTGACATCAGTTATGACCGAAGTCATTTAATTTTTATTATGAGATAATTGATCTCAGATGCTATGAAACATATTCCAGTATTTTCTAGAACGCATGGAATATATTTTGACAAAAAAAAAAATCAGAACTTTTTTTTTTTGGTTTTTTTTGCATTTTCTCTTTTTCTTTTTTTTTTTTTTTGTTTTTTCTTTTTTTTTTTTTTTTTTTCTATAACTTTT
>Ga0214544_1009381_pt1 | contig 15393 bp, 4 predicted proteins | sample CNSS3metaG_FD_160074 | JGI IMG/M metagenome (GOLD analysis project Ga0214544, IMG submission 160074) | Root nodule microbial communities from cowpea collected in UCLA plant growth center, Los Angeles, California, USA - CNSS3 | ecosystem: Host-associated > Plants > Roots > Nodule | place: USA...
TCTTCCAAACTCTTTCTCTTCGATGGCGTGGTAATGGCTTTCGATGGATTCACAGACCTCCACAAACCTAACGGTTCCACACTTTAAAAGGCCAACTGCACGTGCTCAAAATGAAGAAAAAAAATTTTAATTTATGAATTATAAATATTAATTTAACACGTGTCAGCATCTGAGTAGACACGTGTCATCAGATAACCAGCCTAGGTGGAACGCCGTTTGCCACGCAGTCACAGACTTAACGCCGTTCACAAATTAGGGACTAAAGTCAGTAGTTCCAAAATCACGAGGACCAAAATGGTTTAACTTTTGGGAGAGGGACCAATTCCAAAAAACGATAATAGTTGAGGGACTAAAAACATAATTAACCCTTAATTATTCACGGTCTCTAAGATTGAATGATATTTAATATATTTTTTTATCCAGATACTTCAAGTTCATCAGATATTTCTATTTCAAAAACTTTACTTCTAATCATACGTATCCTCAACTTAAGGTAAAACATCTTATAGTTATAAAGACAAATATTTTCCTCCACACATTTAATATGTTTTTTTTATCAGCAACATTTAATAATTAAGTTTAATTTGAAAATTTACGTCCAATAATGTGGTTGTTCTATATTTGCCACTATACTTCCCCTTTTCCTACCCCTAAACCTCCTTTATAGGTTCCTTAAGCCCTATATAACATCTAACATTATCTTGATAATATTGCATCACACCAACCTGGCATTACTATTAAATACTACAGGAGTTGTAATATTTATCATTAATTCTGCTTTCAACCTTCCTTGTTGTCTCCATTTATATATATATATATATATATATATATATATATATATATATATATATATATATATATATATATATATATGTTTATTATCACAAAAAGTTGTAAAAAGAATATAAATCAAGAGATTCAAGTCAGTGCATAATAATATAACCATTAAGTTCGTTATAGAGAGTATGAGATTAATGCTTTATATTCATCTTCTTGAAGATTAAGTGAAGAGGACCACCATGTATATATATTTTGTAAAAGGTATATATTATGTTTACTATATTTTATTGCGATAAAAAAAAAGTGACACTCTTATTCTTTTTGGACTAACCAAAACATCCCTAAAAAAAAGTATAATGATAGTGTTCCAATCCAACAGTTATAATTAGGAACAACAAACACATTCCTAAAATATTGTCCGTTTTGGAACGTGGAACTTCGTTACGGTTTTATCTTTAAAAGTGTCTTGAAGGGTGGAAGGAGATATGAGTATTTAAATTGTGCTTGACCTCGACTCCTAAGCAATGTGAGACTTATTAGATATACCGAAACAAGTCTCTTCAGTCGAGGGCAAGGGGAGTTGTCGGTTCCCACAGACGACACTAATGTTCTGATTCGTTCCATGTCCGTCTGGTAGCCACTGTTAGGAATACTACCATATTCCTGAAGTATTGTCCGTTTTGAAGCGTGGAGCTCCGTCACAATTTTGTCCTTAAAAGACACTTCAAATGTATGAATATTTAAATCCCCTTTATTAACATTGTTAACATCAAATTGCTTTAAAAACCAACAATAAAATAAATCAAACAGTATTAAGTTTTATTATAAGAGATAAGGTTTCAAATAATTTAAACCCTTTATTTATGTACCGTCTGGCAACTAGTAGTGCCTTAAATATTTCAACTATATCATTACACTAAAATAAAATTTTGAAATAATAACTTATTTAAAAATATATTTAGAGACAAATTCCTTCGGTAGTTAAAACTTTGGTAACTAGCTAATGTTAGTGACCAATTCATAATAAAAATGATTTTAGTTAATAATTTAAAAACTAATTATAATTTTTTAAAATTATTTTATTTATCAACAATTTTTAGTTTATAAATTAGTATATAAATCGTTTTCTATAACAATAATTATTTTTTATTATTAAAATTGATCATTATTTAAAGATTTGCTTGTAATATTAAATTTATGTTTAATCTTATAAACTCATTTACAACTAATCGGGTGCTTTCCTCGTAAAAGGTTAACCATGGACCAAGTTTTATTTTACTCAAGAGAAAGTACTTCCACATGTCTTCATTCCAACAATCATATTTAGATGTGTAAAAGTTACGGACTCCTTTTGAGAATAAATGCAAAAACAAAAATCAGTATATGATTACAAATAATTTTGAATAGGATATTTAGTACTTAAAGATTTATGTGCAGTACGATTAAAAGTACTAAAAGAATACTTGATGATGAATCCATCTCTATTTCCATAAGAGTAATAGAACTATTAAATTAGTTATTTGAATACGTAGGGACATAAATATTTTCCTCAAAAAAAAAAAAATCGTAAAGGTGGTTTCTATATATTGAAGAGAAAACTTGATGTGTCTATCAACATGGCCAAAAGAGAATATATTTTCACTACATTTCTCGAACCAATGGTGTTTCAACTCTTTAAGATAAAAAGAACTGAACCTTCTGTAACTTGTATTCTAAAAAAAAAAAACCTTTTTGAGCTCTTTAATGTAGCCTTTCACGTGGGATAAGGAGAATACTAGCAACATATGTGTTGGTGTTTTTGTTCTACAATTACATCTTGTTGAGAAGTTTCAACACAACTAATTTAATAACTAGTTTGGTGAACAATTCCTTTATTGTTGAAGAATTCATGCACAGAAAATTTAAGTCCATTCACTTCTCAAGATTTAATTTGTTGTCAAATTGATTTTCAAGTTTTATCATAAATATTTCTAAACTTGTTCTGGTTTTGTATTTTCCTTTTAGAATATCCAAGTGAACCTAGTAAGGTCATCCACTTTATAACCTTCTATAGATGAGATTACAAGATTTCTCTACTCTAAATCAAACATATTTTTTTTTCTACTCTAATATCTTTAAAATTCATATTGTTGAAGTGTAACTAATAAAAGAAAAAGAGTTATTTTTAAACAAGATCTGTAAAAATATTTAACAGTGTGTTTGTTAAACCATGTCTTATTGTCTGGAATTAACATTGATCTTGGAAAAACATCTGGACGGTGAGCTTATCCATTTAAAACATAGTTTAATTGTTTTCATCAGATATTTTCAAATACTGAAAAAAATAATAATACATAATCTAAAAAAATCTCTGTTATATATATATATATATATATATATATTTTTTTTTTTTTCTTTTTCTTTTTCTACCTACCTATTTCTTCACGTGTACATAATTGATAAACTATGGCATATTTACCACACTTTCTTTTTACCCACTAGCATTTGAGTTTTTAAAGCTTGTCTGACTAATCACGCCATAAATCTTCAATTTCAATAAAAGCAAAAAAACAATAATGTTAATGGATTTTCTTGTCTTAAAGTCTTTAAAGTATTTAAATTATTGAAATTTCTTTGTTTTTTTTATCGACAGAAAATATTGATTGTGAAACATACACACAGTTTTTTCGCTACATACCAAAAATAGTCAAACACTATTACTTACCAAAATATTCACAAAGAAAAATTCTATTTAGTGCTTTGTGAATGTAGTTAGAATGAATTCATGAGGTTATTGCTTCATTTTTTGTTGTTCTTGCACCCTTTAGGGATAAAGATTCTCTTGAATCCCTTGACAAAATGTTAACAACATGAACTCCACTGTAAAATATGTTTGCTAATATCACATGTGCAAGCAAAAAACTATAGACCCTTAAGTCTAGGTTATAGATCCAAGAGTCCTATACAATTATCTTCATATTACTCCTATCACAGTAGGAGAGCTTTTATGATGTGTTTCTAATATATGGATCTTAAACAAAATACAGGAGAAACACCAATAAATTAATATTTATATTTTTATATTTTAGTAATGCTCAACCTTTCACTTGAGTCGCATTAAATATCTCTTGAGGGTCTGGTACTACATTTCTAAAAGCAATACGATTCCTATGATTCTATATTATAACAATCCACACAATATTTTCTCTGTGATTTAGCTCGAGAAGATGAAAATGTTTTAAACATGCTTGAATCTAATTATAGTTTACTTTCAAATCCCCAGTTTATTTATAACACATATTCCATATTTTGATAGCCAATGCAAGTAAACAATTGATGATTTATGATATTTTCTTGTTCGGGACACATAACACAAGTGGATTGTAACATAAATAACGTATTATAACATAAATAACTTTAGGCGACATCCAAAAACCTTGCCAAGTGAATTGTATTAGTATGAGATTTTGATTGCAGTGTTTTGGAAATGCGATGAACCTTTGGAAATCTTGAAACAGGTTATGTTAGATAGCATATATCTCCTGTTGAACTCGTAATTGATGATGTATTTCACAGAATCCATAATATTGTATGCGCATTCTGCTTTACCCTATTTGAGGATTTTGATCACTTGTTTCTTGTTCTTTTCCACTGTTGTTCGATGTTCTGCAATGGTGATGGGTGAACATCACCTGGTTCTTCAATACATGTACTAAACAACACTATTTAAGTCGTGGGTTCCTTTATTCGAGAGAAATAAAGTAGAATTTTTAGTTTTAATATGTGTCATACACGTTCTCAAGTGGTCTTTGTGGCTTACAAGAAATAACATTCTTTTTAGAAAAAATATGTATTTGAAATCATCAGTCTCCTGAACTTGATTTTGGTGAGGTCTTGTCATTAATTTAACTCAACTTGGGAAGGTTTCTTTTCCTTTTCAAAGTGGTGTTTAAATCTGCTGTGATTTACTCAAAACTATTTGCAAGTTGATGTATGGGTTTGAGTACCTTTGTATTCTATTTCAATAAATTTCTTTTGTTTATCATTTAGTTTTTTTTTTTTTATGAGAGAGAGCATCTTAGTATTAACAATAAGGGATTCTTCTTGTAACATGTGTACGGATACCTTGATGGAAGGGAAAAATAAATAACTATACGAAAAACGTCCATGAAAGTGAAGGTTTAAGAACTGGTTACAAAAATGTCTATCATTGAGAGTTGGTTCTCTTAATCAAAGTTTTAATTTAATTCTGGTAATTAGCTGAGTACGTAGTTTGGACAACCATGCATATCAGAGACATCATTTATTCTATACACTGACTAATAAGTAACTTCAACTGTTTCATAACTCACTAACACAGTTTGAAACAAAGTTAATGCAGCCAATATGATAGTCCCCAGAGTGTAGTATCCTCAGTATGAACCCAAATACGAGTGAATAGCTTCTACTTCGAGAAAAATGAGAATATTTAATTCGCAACTCAACCCACTCCATATACTTATATATATAAGAAAAAATGATTACCAAAACCAGGGTATTGGCAGAATGTATCTGTTTTACAGAATCCATAGTTTACTTAGTGGAAGAAACATTCTCTTTATTGAATATAGTATCTTAAATCAAATTGCAGAGAATAGCTATTTTAGGAAACCATTGGAGAGGCAACCGATGTTGGACTAACTTCTTTTGTAAATATTCGAATTAATGTTTACTCTTTTATCTGCATTTTCATTAATCTTTAAGAGACATCCCCATGTGCATTAAACTCATAGTTTATGGTGCAAGTTGCCTGGTCTATTGGAATATGATCGCACGTGGGGCAGAAGCAGCCACCATAAATAGATCTCTCAAGGTAGACGATGAAACGCATCAGTGAGTGGAAGCAGCTAGCTATAGTTAGTGTGCAGTTGAAGGAGCTTGTTTTGTGCTCTTGTGAAACCCATTATAGTGTTATCATGGCACAGAAAACCATCATGTTAACCTTTCTTTTCTTCCTTATTCTGCAACATGAGTTTGGGTTAATGGAAGCAGCAAGGAAGAACATTCACATTCGACCACCTGCTATACCTAGGAGTCCACAACATCCTACTTGGTACACCACCGTTGAGGAGAGTGGTGGTCCTCCTCGTGATGCTTATCGCCCAACTAGTCCTGGTCATAGCCCTGGTGTAGGGCACGACGCACCACCGACTAAAGCATAGGTTTCTCTAGGATTTTGGTTTTCAAGCTTATTTCTTGTTGTTTTTACTTTACCAATCCCTTCTCACCCCTCTTCTCATGGTGATGAGTGAAATAGTACGTGTGCATGTCGAGTGATGTATTGTCTATTGTTTTCATTTCATGTCTGTGTTATTATCATTTAGTGTTTTCATGCAATGTATAAATTCAGTTGCATGTCTTTTTTTCCTCCTATGTTTTCTGAATAATGAATCAGTCTTTCTCCTATGAGACCAAGGAACGTGTTTTGTTCTACGCTGCATGCATACGGGTACGGCACCGCTGCATCACAGATACAGAAATTTTCAAAATATTATACAGATAACAAAACAACACGAATAAGCACTGTTCATAACGTAAAAGAGGTTAAAATTAACATGTAAATATATCACAATAAAAAAGTATAATAGATAGTAAATGTTAAATAATCAATGTTATTATAACACTTAAAACACGAGCTTTTTTCTTATCATTTTCTTATCCATTGTTTGAAAAATCGGCCTTTTATTATAATAACAAATAACCTCATCTTTAACAAAATTGTTTTCTTAAAATGCATACCATTCATCTTCAAATGGTTATAAATCTGAAAGGAGTTACACTCATCTCTAACAATAATTTTGCAGTACCTAAACGAAGTTAATAAACAAATAATTGTTTAATGAAAATAAATCCTAAAATAAATATTTACTCAAAATGTTAAGCAGAATAAATTAGTACTCACATCACAGTACTTATTACGTCACCCCTCTCATATATATATATATATATATATATATATATATATATATATATATATATATATATATAAACCTAGACGATATCTTAAAATTATTAAAATATATAAATTTATTTATTATGTATCATCATTTATTCACATATATAAAAACGTAAGCATACATAACACTCATGTAAGTTTCCAGACAAATATTTTCATATATAATAACTAATTTTCAACGATGTCTAAGAAATTACGTATCAAATCAGGATGGCAAATAAATATGTTTTCTGGGTATTATCTGAATTCGTCACTGTTTTTTTAAGAATCTCTGCATTGACTAAGTATAGTTATTATTAAAAAAAATTATATTTTCTATCAATTTTGTTTTGAATTTTTTTGTTAGGAAATACTTACAAATTTTATTGTGAAAAAAAAATTGTAAGAAATTGTTATCAATTTTTTTACAAAATATTTTGTATAAGACAATTTTCGCAACAAATTTTGTAAGAAATACTTGCAAATTTTATAATTTTGTAGAAAATAATTATACATGAAGGAATTACCTGCCAATTAAGATTCTTTAAAAAAATGGCAAAAAAAGTATTTTCTTGCAAATTTCTTTAACAAATTTGCAAAAAAATTCTCATGTAATATGAGAATTTCTAGTAGTGGGTATAGATACAGGGATGGAGAATACTCGACTTTTGTGGATGGAATGAAGATATACATATTTGTCTCATCCTATCCTCGTACCCGCCAAAATCTCATATCCCTGCTTTATGTTTTCTTTATTGTAATTTTTTTTATTTTATAAAAATTAATTAATTGATATTAAAACAGTAATTAAAAAAACGGGTATAGGTACATGTACGAGAATAACCTGATGAAGATAAAAATAAAACAAAAATTTGATACATGTTATATTTAAATATGGATATGAGAATATTTTTTTTTCTCTAAAAAGGAGTATGAGATAATGAAACCTATTTTAATCCCAATACCACCCTTTATGAAAATAAAAATCACTAAACAAAAGTTAAAACACAATATTCACAAACACGTCTTTCAAAATATAGGTAATGGTTGCGGCTTACGTAATAATGTTTAACTTGATTTAAAAATAATAATAAAATAAAAAGATGTTAAAGATTTATACCATTACAAAAAATCATATTTTCTCTTAATTTTGTTTTAATTTTATTTTTTAGAAAATACATATAAATTTTTTTATGAAAAAATTTTACAAAAAATTATTGTCGATATTTTTACAGAATATTTTGTATAAAATATTTTTCACAACAAATTTTGTAAAAATTATTTACAGATTTTATAATTTTATAGAAAATATTTATTTATAAAAGAATTACTTGTGAACTAAGATTTTTAAAAAAATATTAAAAAAATATATTTTTTTATAATTTTTTAAAAAAATTTGTAAGAAAAATCCTATTAAATATGAGAATGTTCAGAGATACAATCTTAAGACCTCCATTCTTTAGTTTGAGAAGTTTCTTGAAATTTCTAATTATAACCTCAAGCTAATCATGCACAATTATAATACTTACTAGTTTTGAAACCTCCTAAACATATTTAAACAAAGTCCAACCCATATATTGCATTACGAACATTTCCTCTACACCCTATTTTTTAACCAAACCTTAAGACGTAACCCAGAACTATTTTAGTCATCCTCACATGTACTATTAATTTACTAAAGCTTAATTTAAACTTAATTATATATCATATGTAAATTAATATCACACACCAAAGTTAGTACATAAAAATATAAGTCTTTACAATATATATATATATATATATATATATATATATATATATATATATATATATATATATATTCAATTAAAAAAAATATACAATTGTCTAAAATAAATATCCCAAGAATTCTAAATTTAAATTTGATATCAATATTTAAATATGCATGCTTACACAACAAAATCTTTTGCACAGTATCCCACTAACACAAATCTAATATAAACTAAAAATATAATTTAATCAATCACCTAATAAATCTTAAAATATACTAACAATGGACCTAATAATTAATCAAACATCGTCAATACTTTTTATCTAAATATCCATTTTAAGACTCACATAAAACTAAATTTGATACTAAATATTATACAAATTTAAATGAAACTGTCAACAAAACCAAAAGAAAATCCTCAAATCCCTAAAAATATTAGGCCAAGATAAATTTCTAATGGGAAACGTAACCAAAATCACATGCAAAGTCATATCCAAACTTTGAACGAAAATAAACCAAACTTCAACATTCATTAAATATTTAGTGCACATATCCAAACTTGAATGAAGTTGGACGGTAAACTAAGTATCCAAGCATTTCGTCGCCATTGTGGAGTAACTTGTCGCCGAGAAAGGACAATGGAGGACTTGAACAACCGTTCGAAGAGTTTTTTTTTTTTTTTTCTGTTTGGCCTACGTGTGTAGAGATCACCAACGCCAATTTATGACAATTATTTAGTAACTTTGATTAATTTTTAATCATTTCTTTTTATATTTTTTTTAAGAAAAATTAAAATTATCACTCAACATATAAATGTTAAAATTAAGAGAAGTTAGTCACTATGTTGAGTAAAAAAATGGAATGTATGTATCATCACCCACAGGAAATATGTTAAACTAATTATAATGGATCTTATAAAATAATAAAATATTTTATATAAGTAATTAGGAAAAATATCTTTTCACACCACTACTATTTTATTTTTACATCTTTGTAACAACCGAAGATAGTAATGATAATGTTGAATTAAGTTACTTGATTAAAACATCAGTTAATATTGAATATAAAAGTAATATAATATGAATTGTAGAGAGAGTGGGAGTGAAAAATGTATGGGATGCGAACAAATGACTTCCAAGTAGTTGTCGTGTTTTAATAAACGCCTTTTGTTGTTTATATTCTATATATTGACTTGTTCGAAATACAGAATTTTATATATTTAGCCCTTTTATTATATATGTAAAGGGCTATAAGAGTGTATTCCATGTATACTTGAGCCTTTTATTAAAGAAAGTGTTGAAACACATTATTTCTAGTCAATCTGATGTTGTCCACAATTGAAATGTTTGCTTTTCCACAATCGAAGTGTTCTCAACATGAACCGGAAGTGGAATGACCTAGCTTTGCTTAAAGCAAAATAACTTAAAGATATTTAAGGAAGTTGAGTAAGAGAATGAAGATTCTTAAATTTATTATTTTAAGGTTTTGAGTTAGAGATTTTGTCAATAATTTATGTGTGAGTTGAATTCATGTTTTATTGGTGTTGTACTTCTCGATGATCTTCTTTCGAAATAACTAGCAGAATTCTGTATGAAAATGAAAACAAAACCAAGGGAAGCGAAACAAGATTTCTGTTTTACAAAATCCATAGTTTGCTTAGTGGAAGAAGCATTAATTTTCTTAATTAAAAAGTAGACATTTGAGGAAATCATAGGAGAACCAAGAAATGATGAACTAACTTCTTTTGGAAATAATGATGTTTATATATATTGGTCCTTTGTTTTTCTCCGTTTTCACTAATCTCGAATGATGAGATTGGTGGTGCTGATGCTTTCCGCCCAACGTCCACCAACTCAACAATAGCTTAAAAAGATTTTGAGTTTTCCCTGTCTTCTTTGTAAGTTTGGCATCACACAGTTCAGTTTTGTCTTTGTTCAAAAGAGACTAAATTCATGTGACTGTATATATCTAAGGAAAAGAAAATATCTGGAATTTAATAATATTGAGCCAACACTCGATAGCATATTTAAGTAAAATATAGGCATGATAAGAGGACCACTTTGAGTTCCGAAGTTACTATGATTTTTTTTTAATGTTTGGACAACTTCTTTGAACAGTTGTTTCCTCGTACATCGATCTTAGTTTCTTCTTAGGTGGCCAGCTTGAACTATAAAACATGATGTGCTCATTCATGTTTTTTTTCAGTATTTTCATAATCCTAAGAAAAATTGGATCGTTTTCTTCGTAACCTTTACAGAAATCTTCAGCTCAGAAATCTTCATCTTTTGCTGGACTATAATACCATTCCTTTCATCATATAATTCTTCATCACACCACTTGAAGTAGTTATACCACACCATATCACTAAAAGCAGCACTCTTGAACTTTAGAACAATTACAAAATTGTCTACCATTATTCTTCGAAGTTCTTGTCACTCGAAGCACCGCAACTTCTCCACATTTGCAAATGGGGATTAAACTCATACCGTTGGAACCACGAATATGAGACTCACCGCAATTTGGCTGCCCATGAGGAGGAAGACGAATGGTGACGAGACATATCTCTCAAACACGAATTCCGAATCATCAACTGGATTGTGCACAAGTTTCTTGCTGGCCACAGTTTTGCTTGAAACCCTAATTTCTTCCTCAAATCAATTTCACTAACTTTTAAACATACAACGGCCATATAATTTCACTGTGCCAACGTCACTGCCAAAAATTTGACACATAACCCAAACAGTTCCACTGTGTCACTGTTCCGTAAACAATTTTAACACCGTTTGCCAAAAGGACTCGATTGAATGCAATTTTACAAAAATAAGGACCAAATTGATCAAACAATAAAAATGGAGATCAAATTGAATAATTTTGACAAAAATAGGGACTAAATGTATATTTAAGCTTAAGATTTATGATAGACTACACTACACCTATTTTTTTTATGATGCATAGATTGAATAGAGAACAAAGATGGTGGGAAAAGGAAAACAGGGTCAAAATGATATTTGTGAGAAGTTATAAGCAAGAAAAATAAAGATAAGGAAAGTGATTGTTTATATCTATTCATTTATCTACCAATATTAATAAAGCACGCCTACCTGTAGTAATTGGCCCATTAAAAATGAGTTTGTGCATTGCGTGATAATAGATTTAGTTTGTCTGGCATAATTATAGACTTATGGTCCATTTACTTAAATTAAGAAGAGAAAAAAAATTACAAATATTTTGTAATATTTTAAGTTCAAACATTAGTATAATATAAAACAACAATTTATTACAAGTATAACTATTATATTAAAAAATATTAAAAGTTAATGATTTACAAATGTATATATTATGAAAAAATAATATTAAAACAGATCATAAAATAATCTAGAATTGCACTAATAAATATATAATTTTTATAAAATAATGAATGAAAATATTTAATCACATTCAACACACAACTAATACTATATATCTAAAAAAAATAAAATAAAACAAAATTAATGTGAAGTGAGACGAACCTCCCTGTATATATGGATTATAAGTTATACAGGCAATGGCGGATCGTAGTTGAACCTTAAAGAGGTCATGGTCCCAAATTTTTTTTTTAATTATATGTAATATATATTGTATTTATAAAAATTAAATTATATATATTTTTATTTTTTTATAAATTATAATATTTAATGTAAATAAATAAGAAAATATAAAATTAAACAATAAAGAATAAACAAATTCATTGAAATATTTTTTATGTTGTCCTTCATTGTCTTTTGAATTTTTTACATAGTATATTTATTTTTACTCTCATATGTTTTTTTTATGAAAAAAAAGAAAATTAAACACAAACTCATTCTTTATGTTCTAATTTTTAATATATTTTATTTCATTATTAAAAATATAAAAGATAATTTTTTTTATCTGAATTGATAGTAAAAAATTAGTTTAATAAATAATATTTTTTATCTCATAAATATATATATATATATATATAATGTATTATATATTTTTTTTATAACTTTTTTTAGTTGTGACGTGATTTTCATTTATTTTTTCTTTTAATAATTATGTCTCTCAATTTTATATAAGATATTGATAAACCTTTTTTTAATTTTTTTAGATAGATATATAATGAAAAATAAAAGAATATATTCATTTTCTAGAAATCATAAAGGTAGATACTTGTAAAGATGAAAACAAATATTTTATTTTATAAATTTTTCACATACTTCAAAACATAATACTAAAGATCTAATTTTTAAACTAGAAGAAACATATTTTAAAATTCAAAGAATTATAGATATAAAAGAAGAGTTTCATAATAACTTCTTGAAAATATATATATATATATATATATATATATATATATATATATATATATATATATATATATATATATATATATATATTTTTTGTATATTATTTTTTCCAAATCTTAGGGTAAAGATATGTAGCTGGTACAAACTTATACCAGAACTAACAAACTTATAAATGTCCAACTTATATTGTACTTTCTTTTACCATAGTTTTACTTCTAACTTGTAACATGTTCCACATTGTCATTTTTAATTCGTTAAAAAAGTATGTTGTGTTTTCAATTTTAAATATCAATTAGATAAATTATTTTGTGATCAATTTAATCAATTATAAATATGTGCATCCAATCAACTTTATGTTTGTGATATGAATTAAGTAAAACCAGTGTTAATGTGAGAAATAAAAAGGGTTAATTATGTTTTTCGTCCTTCAATTATTGGTAATTTTTTGTTTTAGTTATCCACTTAACGTTTGCACTATTTTAGTCTCTCACGTTTTGAATTGGATGAAATTAGTCCTCAATTTTAAACTTCGTTAGTTGCAATTAACACCTACTAAACGGAAGACCACGTTAGGATCCCGTTTTCAGTAGTTTAAATATTTTTTGCATGTTTTAGTTAAACATTAGTAAAGCACATGCACAATTAGATGTTAACTGAAATGTGAGCTGAGGGTTATGTTAGAATTAGAAAAGTTTCTTACCATTACTAAAACATTTCAGTTGAGGGTTATGTTAGAATTAGAAAGGGTTTTTGGCATTCGTAAAAGAATTGAGCTGAAGGTCGTTTGGTGAACGAAGAGAGAATCCGTAATCCAAAGTTATTAACTTTAATCACAGAACGACGAAGAAGGTGGTGGTAAGTGCTTTCATTTGGTCGACGACGAAGTGAGGTTAGTCATTTATTGTTTTTAAATTTCTTTTGTTGAATGTTCACTTTCCTCTTCCTTGGTTCTTTCGTTGAATGTTCGATTTGTTTGGTTTGTGAATTTATTTGAAATGTAGGGCTAGAAATGGGGTTCACGATTGAGTTCCATCACATGGGTAGGTTTCAAAGGAATATGGGATTTATGGACCAGATTTTTTGTCATTCAGATTTATGGACAACTTTTGTTATTAAAGCAATATGAAAGCTTATTGTATTCAGATTTATGGACCACTTGTCTGGTCTGGAATATTTTATTAAGTTCAATGCTAGGGACCACTTTGACGTTGCATTACAATTGGACTACTTTTTGTTGTCATAATTGACGAGGGACTATTTTTGTTCCATTCCAGTAATACTAAAGATTCCAGTAATACTATTTTTGTTCCATTCCAGTAATACTATTGTTTCATTCCAGTAATAATAAATATTCCAGTATGATATGTAATCAATTTATACCAAAGATTCATTCCAGTATTAGAATCAATTTATACGGACTATTTTTATATCCAATGATACATTGCTGAAAAAAGGCCAATAATGAGACAAACAAGAATAACACCAGTAACACCACGCAATTAACAAAATTTATGATTTCACTCATTCAAACATCTCAGGAGCACAAAACACTTGCCCATCAAAACTTAGCTAAAACATAACGGAAACACACAACACTTAATTAACCCTTCAAGTTTCACACATAAGTAATACCTAAGTCCTAAATAGTACTGAGTACATGACTAATTACAATTCAACTTGAACAACAACATAAAAACCAATACAACTGTTATCGCCCACGACAAAACAAACAAACATTGTAGGAATCTCCCAAACTTTTTCTCTTCTTGCAATTTCCTCTTCAACTTCTCACTTTTCTTCATCAACTCCAATATAATTTTCTCCTTTTCCAGCCACACTTCATCTTATTCAACTCCTTTTCCACTGCTATCTTGAAATTCATATTCATTACATTCGAATTTGGATTCATCTTCATTAACCCATTCAAAGAAATTACAGTGAGAATTCGACTGTAAAAATTACGAAACCATTATCAGATGAAACGAAATCAAGCTCGACCAATCAATATTAAATTTAAATTTGTTACTTACAGCCCAATTTCTACATCTCCAAAATAATATCCCCTTGTTCTTCACAATCGTTGCCTTTAGGAGCAACAATCTTTCCCCACACCCACACACTTTTGAGGATATATTTGAGGACGACGCACATTTTTGTGATATTCTCAAACCATTATTCCTTTGCGAACAATGAAATCCTTTGCTCCCACTCTTCATCACTCTACAACGGTCTTCAAACGTGAATGTTATTGACAACGTCTCCGTCGCACCACTACGCTTTGCCAAAGATCCTCACCAACGTCTCTGTCGCACCATTCCAATCTAGGGTTTCATAAATTACCCAAATCCCTATTTATTGTAAACATTTGCCTATTTTAAAACGTTACCCAATAAAATAACCACGTGCAAAATTTAAACTACTGAAAACATGATCCTGACGTGGCCTTCCATTTGACAGGTGTCAATTGCAACTAACGGAGTTTAAAATTGAGGACTAATTGTAACATCCCTGGCGTACCACGCCCAGAGCATGTCAGGTTACTACAGCCCGATGCACCCCAACCCCTCACCCTTCTCCGTCCATTCATACTGGGTGGGTTGTTGCCAGTGGGAATCGAACCCCCA
>Ga0214544_1009382_pt1 | contig 15388 bp, 5 predicted proteins | sample CNSS3metaG_FD_160074 | JGI IMG/M metagenome (GOLD analysis project Ga0214544, IMG submission 160074) | Root nodule microbial communities from cowpea collected in UCLA plant growth center, Los Angeles, California, USA - CNSS3 | ecosystem: Host-associated > Plants > Roots > Nodule | place: USA...
TTAATAAAACATATAACATATAAGTATTTTACGATTCTTCTGCAAAAATAGTTAAAATATACATTTTGAAATCTTCATTTTTAAAAATAAAAAGTAAAGAATGTGAAACAAATATGTCATAAAAATGTTAAAAATTTGGAAACAAGTATATATGAAATTAAATATAGTTTTTTTTTTTCACTTAATCAAACACACTGTCTAGTTTCTCTTATATCTAATAGTAATATAATTATCAAAATAAACAGAATTTAAAAAAAAAATACCCATAAGCAAGTCAAACTTTAATGCATGACTTTATTTATTTGTTTTTTTTTTATAATTTTTGAAGAACCTGTGTTTGTAAGTATATAAATCATGCATTAAATTTTCAACAGTGACATGTAAGTTGAAGTGCAATAGTAATTATAAAGGAAGGATTTGATTTTTAATATGAATATAAAATTGATATTTTATCGATCAGATGAGAAAATAGTTAAAAAATATTTTTCCAATTATTTTATTTTTTAATAAATTTTAAAGAATTACAGAGTATCCGCAATAGAAAAAATTCCTGAAGACTCATAAAGCAAGAAGGTTTTTCCTTCCTGCATTTCGAAATTTAAAATGAAAATCTTAAACTAGAAAATAAAATTAGAATTTTGAAGTATATAAGGGTGCAGGCTAAAATTGTGGAGGTGCAGGAAGAATCTCTCCAAATGGAAGAAGTGGGCCTATTGTACGTTGTGGGCTGGGATAAGGTCCAACAAAATGGAATACGTTGTAAGACTATCCACTTCAGATTCGGACCCGAATGTAAAACCCGAATCCGTTTCAGTTCCCCTTTACACACACTGAAACAACAGAGAGAAGAGAGACAAAGCAAGTGCGAGTGCGTGAACTCAATTGTTGATTGTTATTACTGTTTCTTATATTCCACACAAGGAGCGTCCGAAGAGAGGAGATCGGAAAAAGATGACGGAGGCCCATATAAGGAACAAGCCAGGGATGGTGAGCGTGAAGGACATGCCGGTTCTCCAGGACGGTCCACCGCCGGGCGGGTTCGCACCGGTCCGGTTCGCTCGCCGCATCCCTAACAAGGGCCCAAGCGCCGTCGCCATCTTCCTCGCTGCCTTCGGAACATTCTCTTGGGGCATGTACCAGGTCGGCCAGGGCAACAAGATCCGAAGGTTCTTCTCTTCTCTTTTCCATCGTTTTTTTCTTCTTTTTGATTTAATTCTCTATTTTCGAAATCTTTCTAGCAATTGAAGTTTTTACATTCTGTATCAGGAGTGAATTCCATTCTGTATTCACCTGTTTTTTAATGTAATCAAGAAATCATCTTAGGTTTCCTCATTCTAATTTCGTAATATTATTTCGTTAATTTTATTTGTCGTTACTTTTGTGATTCCTTCTCCTATTTGTGTTTATATTTGAATAGATGCCTGAACTATTTGGCTTGTTTAGAATGTTTGCCGTATCATGATCAAAGTTTAGCTTTTGAGAGAAACTTGTTTAGTTTCTCCTTCTACTGGTGTTAATGGATAAACTAGTCCAAACAAAACCTTTTTAGTGTTTTTGTGTCATTTTATAATTGTGCATCCTATTGCCAATTACATATTCTCAATTCTAGTATTCAGTTATTGTTGGCTGTTGTTCTGTCTTTTTTTATTTGCCCGTGATTCTTTAACAGCGTATATTAATACAGAAATTTATATTTTTAAATCTTACAATTTGAAGTGTTGTCGACAAATTCTGGGATTTAATTGAGCGTTTTGAGCTTGTGATCTGTTATTCGAGACTATTATGAATCATTTGACTTGTAGATTTAATTGTGGCGTTGGATTATTACTCTAGGAATCTGCTTCTTTGCTAGGAATCTAGATTTATTCACTGTAGTTGAATTTGAGTGAAATTATGTCAACTAATTGCCTCGTTGTTGAGGACCATCCTTGCAATTGACGTTTTTCATTCTGTATGAGCAGTGATTCGATTTTGTATTGACTTTAGTCTTGTAGTTATTATCTCTGATTTCATTATATTATTATTTTTTTTTATTACTTGTGGCTGTTATCTTTTTTTTTTACAACAAGGCGACTTGGGATACTACCTGACCTAATAGTTTAAATTAATAGGTGTTTAAAGTTTTAGTGCTTTTCGTAAAGCAATTTAGAACACCAGGAATAACTTCTATGAAAGTGTTTAAGTGTCTCACCATAAGCTTTGGTCTTCCTTGATTCTTTGGCAAAGTCACCACCAAATAGTCCAATTCCACTTTTATAAACGAAAACCTTAGTTAAATGTTGCACATCTTTACTTCACCCCAGCCTCTTGATTTAATCATACAACCCATGGTAACCTCCAAATCACATTCCAATTTCGCGTTGGAATAGAAGAACTATAGATAGAGGCCATTGGTAGCATCATTGTATTTACTTTCATTGTTATTGAAAGACTTCATAGTTGTTTCCTTGGTCTTCTCCATTGCTTCATGGATATTGCCAATAGTTGTTTTTCTTTCCACATCTACAAGATGTAGTACATGAGCAAGCGGAACTTTGACTTTGAGAGTAAAAACCACATGATTGCAAATGCGGAGGCAGCAATGATGGGCCTCAGGGACATTGAGAACAATTGTTAATTTATGAATCATAAAGGGAGAGATTTTTCGTTGTTCTGACTTGTATGTTTAATTATGATGTCGAGTTGTTAAATGTTACTACTGGAATTTGCATCTTTCCTTGATATCAAACTGGATACCTTGGAATGTGCATTTCTTTAATATATTTGAATGAATATTCTGTTAACTAATGACCCTAACCAAACATTTTTGGTTTGTTTGATTCCTCTGTGATTTGGTTGTTTCCTTGATTTCCACCTTGTATTTTCTTAACAATCCGGTTGATTATAACTTATATGCAAGCCATGTATTCGAAAAATGATTTATTCAATCTAGTTAGAATTAAATAATCAAGGATTCATTTTTACCAAAAATAGTTTGACCGTGGAAAATGTCTTCAGTCGAGATAAGCTTCTTGAACTAAATGAATACATAAAAGTACTCGCACAAGAAATATTTTCAGGTGAGAACATTGTATTCAGGAAAATTGAAAATGCTTTTCCCTTTTGAAGGGTTGTTCCAGTTGACCATAAAAAAAATTTACACTCTTATTAATTATTCTTAAGAAAATGGGTTGGATCGATTCAAAATTTGTCTGGAAAGTAGAAAAACAAAGCAGTCTGTATTTTCCTGTGTAAGTTAATTTTTTATTGGAATATTGTTTCTCTTGCGTCTTTTTTTTGGAAAAAGGATTTAGACAAAAGACAACTCTTTTAGTGCTCTTGGTGTTATTTTTCTTATAAAATTGGAGTTTCTGATTAGTAACGAGAGGTGAGGTGATCCCCAATTTTGATTTGAAAAAAGTATCAAAAGAGCCTACTTTATTACTCCTAGATTTTGTCCATGAAAAGAAATGTATTTTTGTGCATATTCTTGGATATTTCCTTCTCACCGTGAGTCTCTGATTTCACTGTTTTTTATTCTTCGTTTATGATTGGTTTTGGCTATTGGGGGATGTGATTCTGCAAAATAATATATATATATATATATATATATATATATATATATATATATATATATATATATCCGTTCAAGGAAGAACCAGACCACGTAGGTTTGCTTTCAGTTCCTACTCAAAAACTAAAACTGATGTATAATGTTTCACTTCCTATAGGGCACTGAAGGAAGAAAAGTATTCTGCCCGCCGATCCATACTCCCTGTGCTACAGGCTGAGGAGGATGAGAGGTATTTGAGACTCTTTCACCAATTTTGTATCGTCACATAGACAGCTACTGTTGTGCTAGCAATTTAAATCTCCATTATTTTTTGTTTCCTTCTCTAGATTTGTTAAAGAGTGGCATAAATACCTCGAGTATGAGGCAGAAGTGATGAAGGATGTGCCTGGTTGGAAGGTTGGTGAAAGTGTGTACAATTCTGGGAGATGGGTGCCCCCAGCAAGTGGTGAGTTGCGTCCTGATATCTGGTGATGTTTTTTCAGCCATCTCCATCCGAATTTGTGCTGCTTCTTGCATGTTCGTAGCATTCTGGTACTTTTGTCCAGTCTCTAAAATAAATTTGTATCTGGAATATTTGTGACTTCTTTGCGAAATTTTAAAACAAGAATGCATTTTGAATTTGTTCTTCATGTTGACAATAGCACTTAATATCAGATGTATGTCAGTATAAGAATGCACATCCTTGGCATTACAAACTGTGCACTTTTTTCGTAACTTTGGGAAGAAGAAGAACTCTCAAACCCAAAAAGAGAGAAATGGTGAAATTTTTAACAGTTTTTAAACAGCTTTGCCAATGATGTAGGGGATTAGAGAATGCTCCCATCTTAGCTCTGATTTCTAGAACAATAAAGCACAAACTTAATTGGAGGAAAGAAGGGTTAATTCCAACTATTTGGAAAAATTTTATGTTCCTTGTTTCATATTTCCTTAGTCATTAGTTTTAAGTGATTAAGTGAGCACGGAATGGCGACACTACTATAAAGAAGCGGTGCCTAACTCTGGACACTGAAATATGTGTGATTAGAAGTTTGAGGCTGATTGTTTTGAGGAATCAGAATCGAAGTGAGAGCCTTGAATCATATCATATGTTGTAGGTCTCTGATATTGGCAAGTTTTCAAAAGAAAAGGTGAAAAGGGTAGAGGCAAAAATTAGGGATGTAGAAAACAACACATTTGGTTCCGTTATATTTACTAGCATCACAGGTATTCCCTACAGATAAATTAAATTTAATGAAGAAGCTTCGTAGATATTTAGTCTAAAATTTTATACCCAAGCACGTGCAGAAGTTCAATCACATGATTTAGAATCAAGTTGTCCATGAAATTAGATGGCGTTTGAATGATGAATATTACCCATGTAACTTATTTTTTTACCTATAGCAATCTACTATGAAAACGTTATTTTGCTACTTGTCATTTGCAATTATTTTTCTCAGTTAAATTGTTTTTATTACATAGGATCAAATATTATAAAGGCATATCATTTTTTTTAATTATGAGAAGATTAGTCGATTGTAAAGAGATTTTGAGTAGTTACCTTTTTTTTATTCTACGTGAGCGTTCCAGGATCTTAGTTTCTTTTTTATCTTTTGTTTTCTTTATTTTTTACATCGATGATATTTATTATAAATTATTCTCTTGTAATTTAAATATTATTAAAGTTAAAACAGAAAAAAAATTATATACCATAAATATGTTGTAGTGTCTTTTTATATTGAAACAATATCAATAAAAGAGCTTACGTTGAATAGGCAAAAACTAAATGTATATGCGTAAAAATTGGAGAATATCTTAAAAAATTCAACGTGTTTGTGTGTGTGTGCTGATTTTTTAATTTATATTTGTAGATAATTCTACGTATTTGAATTAATTAAAAAAAGATAAGAAGAAAATTACTCAATAAAGCTTGAATGATTAAATCTAAAATAATTTTTAAATTGAAACCAACTTTATACGATATGTTTATTTTGTTTGAAATATATTAGTTTGCTCAAATTTAGAAAAAAAATATTTTATAATTTCGGTTTGTGTTCTATTTTATTAGTTTTTTCTATATTTTAACTAATTTAGGTACTAGGTACCGGTGTTAGGATACATACTAGTTTACTTGTAATTCTCACATTAATCGAAGATTTACGGATAATATTTCTGCTATTTTGATTGTAGTTATGTTCTCTATCACTTTCGAACTACTAGTTGAAATTATGTTTGTTTTAAGCAGTGCTTGGTTAATTATTTCAACTTAAACTTACTCTACAGTGAAAATTAAAATAAGAAATTTGAAGGTAATGTTCTTTCTTAATTTTATAGTTTGCAAAACATGATCTTATATTTAAGTGAAAAACAATGGTGCAAGGTGTTATTGGTTCTTGCCGTTAAAAATGAATGAAAATGAGATGTAACACGATTCGTATCGCATTTTTTCATTAAATTTTTTTAATATTATTAAAAAGAAGAAAACCTTAAATTGAATAAATATTAATTTAATGACCATCATTAGTAGGAGTGAAACTAAAATTAAATATTTTGAATAAGATTTGGAATCAAATATGATAGATAGAAGAGAAAAAGAATAACTTAGAAATAATAAGAATTAGTTTTGATGATAGTACTTTTATTAACAATATGGTTATATCTACTACCTTAATTTTATTTCTTTGAAAATTTTAAAGATTGACCAGTTTAGAAAAGATCCGTTCTAACTACTGAAATTTATCTTCTCAAAACGAGAAAATGTATGTAGTCAAAAAAGAAAAATTTAATCTTATACATTCCAGTTTTGGACAATCTAAATTAAGAGTATATATATATATATATATATATATATATATATATAAAATGCAAACTCTAAACACTAAACGAGTTTTAAGAAGTGTTAGGTGTCCTGTCACCCTGTTATCATTAATTTTATTTATTTACTTAGGTCTTATATTTTTTTTAGTTACTCATTTGTTTTATTTGTTTATTTTATTTTATTTATCATTTATATTAATTTATATTTTGTTATTATATTTATTTATAATATTTTAATTCATATATGCTTGTTTATTTAAAGTTCTAACATTGATTTTTATTTTAATTTGTACTATTTTAAAAGATAATTGTTTTATAATTCTCTCTCTATATATATATCTTAAAAGTGAATACTTTTTTTACTTAGTGAATTTAATAAGAAAAAGTTATTTATACATTTTATTGTTAATTTATACTCTTTTTGTTTGTTTAGATGATTAATATATTATTCGTTAAGAAAAATCACATATTTTAGTCATCATATTTCATGATTTTTAAAAATGTCAAATATTATGTTAGTTATGAAAGATTTTATTTTTTTTACGCAAATACCACCGTTCTCATCTAATTTTACTTACATAGGATATTGAATACAAATTTTACATAGCAGCACAGTTTTGGAGTCATGCTGGAAATTCGGTCCAGGGATCCAAATTTTGTGCAGTATTGGCTTCTTTTTTTTTTTTTTTCTCGGTCTGAATTTGGTTTTCAGGAACCGAATTCTGTATTTGGGTATTTTTTTCTGTTTTTTTTTTTTAAACGATGGAGAAAGATGTTAAAAAATTTAAAATATATTTAGTATTGTATGTTAATTATTTTAGGTGTTATTTAGAAAAATAAATGTAAATTTATTTTAAAAGTTTATTTTTTATTTGTGTAATATTATTTTATTTTAATTGATGTTTGGAAATAAAATTGTACAAATTATAATATAAGTAACAAAAGTAAAAATAATTATTGTATAAATATTGAAATTTTTTATTTTTAATTTTTGGTAATTTATAAAAATTGTATATTAAAAGGTTAGAAAAATAATTTAATTTATATACTTTGTTTTTTTATATGACAAGATTGTAGTAATTTTGAATGCAGAAATGTTTTTTGAAAACAAATAAATTCCAGAATATAGTTTGATTAAAAAATCTTAAACATATTGTTTTGAAAATGAAGGGAATGAATATGGACCACATTTATTAAATTTTGGTACAAATAAAAAATTTATCATTACATTGAATATAGTTGTAGTAAAAAAAATTAAAAAAGAAATAACAAATTACAAAAAATGGTATAAGTATATTTAATAAAATACATTTACGGGAAAGAAGTAAAAAAAACAATCATTGCAAATTTGTGAAAAATAATTAAAAATGCACCATTGAATTGAATCAATGCTAAATTTATTGAATGCAAATAATGGTAAAACATAAATTTAGTGGTTGGATGTGGATCATCTAAGTCCAGGGTTGTTAGAAAAATGATTTCTTGTGTGTCATTATGTTCTACAATAACAACTTTCTTTATTGTCTTCCTTCTCTAATGTCCATCGTAGTCTTAATTATACTTGATTTAGTATGACATATCTCGCTTCTTTTTGTGGCACGATGAGACCATACCTATGGCCCTTGGTATGGTGGTCAATATTTTTCATGCCTTAACTCGCCAAACAAATTGTCATATACTTTCATGATGACATCCAACCTATAATGGGGACTAATGTACATGCTGAAGTTGTGATGTGCATGTTTGCAAGCTGAAATAACATGAGAACAGGGTAGATGAACTTTTTGAAACTTTCCACAATCACACCACCTTTCATCTAACCTGACTACAAATTTTTCTAATGGACGTACTTCTCTGGGATTTACCATCTTCTCTACTTTGAATCTTGTGGTATTTTTATCAAATTCAACGACCATGTGTGTGTTTGACTTAGAGTCCACATCTTGTAGGAAGTTGGTCACATATTCAAAGTACATATGATTGGCACTCACCATTGCAGTTATTTGTCTGCCTCTTTTCATGAAGTAGGTGTTGCACCTAGTGTACGTGGCCAATATTGTGGAAGAAATTGACAAATTTCTTGTCTTCTTCAGGACATAATTTATTACTTTAGCTAGATTTGTTGTTACATTACCCCACCTTCTTCCTTGATCGTATGCAAGACAACACTCCTCCCTTGGAATTTTGTTAACCCATGATGCTGCTTATGGGTTGTCTTCCCTAGTGATGTTGTAGTAGTAGTTGTAGCGTGGCTTGGTCAGTGTGTACGCTACAAATATAATTTTAAAAACAAATTAGTTACCAATAATGAGGTGAATAATTAACAGCCAAAAAAATGAAAAAGACAAATTTTTACATGTAATAACTTACCCATGTTGATGAGATCTTTTTTCAGAGTTATACTCTTAAATCTTTTTGTAAAATTTTGTACAATGTGTCGAATACAAAACATTGACACGCAATTCCTTTCAGTCCAGCCACTACTCAGTTTGTTGAATATTGCACTGATTGAGTTGTGGCGGTCCGATATTAAGCATAAATTTTGTTGAGGCATAAAATGCTTCCTAAGGTTTTGAAGGAAAAAAAAGTTTGAGTCGTTTCACCCTCTACTATAGCAAATGCAATGGGGGGAAATGTTGTTTCTCCCATCTTGTGCAACAGCTACTACAAGGTGCCCCTATAAGAAGGTTTCGCAACTTGCACTATTGGTTTGCAATATGGGAAGACATCAATGCATGATTTGAATGTCCAAAAAACTCTTCCAAAGTGTTATTGGTTTTATAGGACCTCCTCCCCATGTGTAATTGAACTCGTTTTCAACTTGTATACAAACTCAGGCAAATAAGTTTACATGGCTTGTAGTAGGCAAAGACAATCAGTTGTACGATTGTTTCCAATTTTCGTACACATCTTCAATTGCTTGTTGTTTCGCCAACCATGTCTTTTTATAGGTTGTGTTATACACCATAGAGGTATGGATGGAAGAAATTATTGTTGCAATTGGTGTGAACGAGTTTGAGTCCACCATTTATCTTACATGTTGGGAAATTATTCTTTAGTTGAGGTGTTGTGGTCTTATGTTAGGAGTTATGTGGCACATGTGTGCACACCTTCAACCTTTATGATTTCCCATACTTGGTCCCTTGCACGTAATATTGTTTGATATTTTCAAGAACACACCTATTGTACACATTGCACACTCAACCTCGTTGTGTTTGAGTGTGTGATTTTATAGGTGCAATGGTTTGTTATATGGTACATGTTTAAAGCATCTAGCAATTGTTCCATAGTTTGGAAGCCCATTCCTTGGGTAAGTGTACCAACATCGTGCTCAAAGTTGTCATGCAACATTTTGTAGGGGACATATGTATACGTGTGTTGTTGTTGTATAGGGTGGACATTTAAGTTTTGGTCATGGTCATTAAGTTGATCAAAAAGTATTTTGTCATCATTTTCACTAAACGGATCTAAGGACGTTGTAGGTAGGCATAGGTTTTCAACTTCTACGGTAGTTTGAGGAGAGAACCTTTGGGTGTTGTGATGTGCAGGTGATTGAAAAATATTTGAGGTAAAAAGACAAATTAGTAGTTCCGTATATGACTATATATCATTTCCTCATTCCCCTAGGTAGGTAGTGTTAAGGTCAAATGGTTCTTGTGTGGCTTCGATGTTTGGTTGTGGATGATGTGCATCAAAATGTGTTAAAGAATTTGGTTTAGAAGGTCTGGTACCCGAGTTGTAGGTGGTGCAAATTTCAATAGATGTAACAGTTGAGGTGGCCTGTATCATGTCGAAAGTGTCATTCATGTCCTCGTCATCTTGTATATGAGTGGTTGTGTACGTGACAAGTTGGCCCCAAACTTTAGTACGAATTTTGAAGGAAAAAAATATGTTTTGTTCGTTCAAGTTTGACCTAAATTTGTAAATGGTCCCTAGTCGAAACATGATCATTGTTTGGTCCATGTACTTTCAAAATCATTGTTTTTAGTCTCAGTTTTTGGAAGGTGTTAAAAATAACAAATGGCATGTCACATGTTATTTATTTATTTTTTTATAAAAAAAAAACTAACATCGGTCTAGCCAACACTTTTCACGAAAAGTAAAAAAAAAATATGGTTTTGGTCACTGAAGTTTAAATTTAATTTGAAAATTGTTCCTGGTTGAAACTTGGTTGAGCGGGATTGTTTTGGTTTGAGAGCCCTTGGCATAATTTCTTCCCTAATTTTCCTGTTTCTTGCTTTCTCCTTTGCTCCTTTTAAGTTTTTTCCTCTTTCTACTCTACTTTACCTGAAATTTACAAAAAACAGGGAACAAATGACTTCTTTTGAACAAAAAATTGGAATGTGACTAAAGCTCATTTTACTTAAATCAGGAGAATCAAAATAAAATGAACACAAGTTAAAAGCATAAGTGTCAAACTTTTGTATGAATCTTTACTGAATTTTGGCACTTATCAGTCTTTAACAAAAATAGTAAACAAAAAAAAATGAATATTAATTTTAATAAATAATAGGGTAAGTGAGTTAGGGATTTATACTACTGGTGAGAAGTTTCTTACAAGTTAAATTGTAAGGATGAAATCATGTCATAAAACATTATTATGTCATGTAGGAGAGTTTTAAGAATTAGTAGATACTTTCAATGAATTGTTCATAGAAAGAAAAAAAAGAGACAAACCTAGTAATAAGTATATACGTTTAGAAAAATGCATTAATTGATAATCAATGTTATTAATCTGTACACTAATCTATATATGGGGATTTTTATTTTTTGTGTCTATCTTTGTTTTTTAATTTTACTCTTTAAATAAATATTTTTAAATGAAAATAATTATTTTATCAGTTTTAATGATAATTTATTTAAATTTAACCATTTTTTATTTGATTGTTTTTTTAAACTTGACAATTTTGTAATTATAAAACTGTTTACAAAATATATTAAAACTATTTACATTAAAAGTTATAAAAATTATTTTAATTTTATAATAATAATTTTATAATTTTTTATTATCATAACAAAAATTGTAAAAAAGAGAGAATAAAGATAAAAAGTTATTCATCCTAAGTGTTCATTTTATGTTACTTTAACTCATATGTTAGTTATTCATTTCATTAAAAGACATTCAAAAAATACAAATATAGTGTTACTCTCGCTTAACTTAATTTTTTTAATGTATATATTTATTAGTTTACAGCTATAACTTTAGTTTTTTAAAAAAAAGTTGTTTTTTTATCAAAGATAAATAAGGGTATTATAAATGAAGGAATGAATTTCATTCGATTAATTACTTTTATATTTTTATAATATATAGATTGAATATATTTGTTTGTCAACACTGTAGATATAGATAAATTATTTTCTCAAATTAATTTAGAGTATCACCGATAAGAAAATAAAATTAACACCAGACATGTTACATAATAGGTTGAGTTTCCCTAAAATGAATGATTTATTACAAATTTAAAGAATTAATTATGTTTTGAGTTTTCAATGAATTTGAAAATTTGCGATTTAGTTTTTATCTATCACTTCTTTTGTGTGATTTATTGAGTCTTTATAATACTAAAACTTTTTCATTGAGTTAGATACTAGTTTTAATAGTATAACATGATAATTAAATTAATTTTTCGTTTTATTTAAATGACACCACATAATACTAAAAGTAAAGATGACAAGGGCGGGACAATGATGAATTTTGTTATTCCATACCTATGTCTTGTAGAAAAAATTGATCTTCATCCTTATGTCCAAATCCAACGGATATCAAATTTTTGTTTCATTTCCATCCTTATCGGGTAATAGGTATCAAATTTTTGTCTCATCTCATCCTCACCAGAGAACAAGTATAATCTTGTACCCATGCTCGTACCCGTTTCTTACTACTTCAATATTAATTTTAATTAATTTTGATAAAATATAAAAAAATTACGGTAAAAGAGATATAAATTAACAAATATTCAATATTAGAAGGATGATTGTTTCTTCGATATCAAATACTTTGAAATAAATTAAAATTGTTTACATTTTAAATTAGAATACCAAATAAATTTCATAAGAACCAAAATATTTATTAAATTTGCAAACATTAATGAAACCTACTTGATAAAATTTAAAACTATTTTTAAAAAAATATAAAGGAAAACAAATATGCAAATTAAAATATATTTAAAATGTTTGTTTACTTTAATTTTTTAAATTGTAATGAATCTTTTTTGTACACTAATAAAGATTATAATACATCACTTGATCAAAATAACGTAAGGAACAAATAACAAACATAATAATAAAATTTTGACATAGATATTTGTACCTTTTGAACTCCAATATATGTTTGATAGTGATAAAAAAATATTCATGTCAATTACATTAAATTTTTATATTATAGTAAATAAAAATTATTTATACAGTTATAGTAAAAAAATTACAGTATAATTGATAATGAGTTAAAAAATAAAAAATAAATAGATAAAATATATCAAAATAGTATTCTACATTATGATGAAAATAAACAACAAATAAAAATATTAAAAAATTAACAAATGTGTGTCTTAGAAACAATTTGAGAGACTATTGAAAGAAATTGCACAAAAGGAAATCAAAATGTATAATTAAGGGTATGATAAGATGAAAACCACCTTAGAGATCTACGAAAACTTTTCAAATATTAACATACATACTCAATGGTATAAATAAATAAAATTGTTTTATGGAAACAAAAAAATAGTTCTTCAAATAAAACAAAAATGAATAATAATAAGTAAATATTTTTTTTTATATTACTTAGTAAATGAAATGTTTATGCTATTAAACATTTAAATTGAGAGTATTAAACATTATCACGTGAAAGAAAAATATTAATAAATAAAAATATTAAAAAATAATAGAAATATTCAAACGTGAGACATAATTTTTTTTTAATTGACATACATCATTTTAACATAATTACATAAATGTTATGATAAAATGAAAAATATATTAGAGATGCAAATGAGTATCATGACAAACCAGATAATTAGAAGAAATTAAAAATAGAATATATATATATATATATGGTTACTTAATTAATTGTAAATATTTTATTAATTTAAATGAGAACGAGTATTATGACGGGGATGTGTACACATCTCCATACCTAATTGAAAAAGTTAGGGATTTTTTATACCCATACTCAGTCAATACGAAAATTCTCTTAAAATGAGGACAAGTTCGGACAATATCACGATAACAGATTTATTTGCCATCTCTAACTAAAAGATTTTAATAATAAAGATCTCTTTAAAATATTGTCTGTATTTAACAAAAAATATTTTTAAAACAAATTAAAATTAAAAAATTAAAAAAATATAAAATTAAAAGAATTTTTTATATAACTATAAATATAAAACTAGGTAATAATAACATTATGAAATATAAAATTAAAAATATAATTTCACAATTTAATTTTCACAATTTTTTAATTATCTAATTTTACAAATAATATTTTTGTATTCTATAATTTGGTAATTTTAGATTTTTATAATTATAAAATTTTATAGTTTTTAAATTTATAATGAATTAATTATAAAATATAAAAAATATTAACAATAAAATTAGACAATTAAAAAAATAAAAAACTTATGAAACTTAAATTATAATTTATATTTAATAATTTTATAATTTTATTGTTATTTAATTTTATATTTTATAATTTAATATGTAAGGCCCCTTTATTTTTTTTTTCTGCCCTAAAGATTAGTGGGCTGTCATGTATTCTTGAGGGTGACCCGAACCACGGGAGTGGGAAGGGCTCTCCGCTCAAGGAAGCTTTCGCCCAAATTCCTAGGCCCATATCAGATCACGAGGAGGATCGGTCCGGTGGCCTATGAGATAGCTTTACCCCCACAGTTGGCGAACCTTCATCCGGTGTTTCATGTGTCACAGCTGAGGAAGTATGTATTCGACCCGGCCCACGTGTTGGAGGCTGAGGATATACAAATCAAGGAGGATCTCACAGTGGAAGTACCACCCATCGCTCTTGAGGATAACAAGGTTGAAGAACGTCGTGGGAAGACCGTGAGTCTTGTTAAAGTTATCTAGGATCGGAGAACGGGCGACTCAACTTGGGAATTAGAGGAGGACATGAGAAAATCACATCCACATTTGTTTGCCTGGTGAGTCTTTATTTTCGAGGTCGAAAATTTTCTTGTTGGGGAGAATGTAAGGCCCCTTTATTTTTTTTTTCTGCCCTAAAGATTAGTGGGCTGCCATTGTAAGTGGGCCTAAGGCCGGCCCAACGCATAAAGTTCTTAGGTCTACCCTAATTCCACACTCACTTTCACTCTTGCAGAAATCAGCAGCCGTCGCCTTCCGCACTAGAGCTCTGCTAGGGTTTGTCCTTGTCTCGAACCAGTTCGTCCCAAGAGCTCAACTAACGATTTCTACTCCACTTCTTAGGTCCGTCACTCGAGCTGCTGTGCTCCGGAGTCCAGTGCCGAGGTCTGTACGAACCCATTTCCAGGTACGGGAAGTTAGGGTTTCAGTCTTTTGGTGTTGTCTTGGCTGTTCTTGAGTGAGTTACTGATTGCATGGATAAATCCTTCGTTTTGGTGTGATTAAATGCGTTGTATGCTTGGTTGGTTCGATATACATGGTTGTTGTAGTGAAGAACAGTGGCGAGACCTGTTAATCTCGCCCAAGCGAGTCAATCTCGCCTACGCGAGATGAAACAGGGAGCTCGCCTAGGGCTATTGCACGAAAAGTCGCCCAGGCGACTCGCTCAACTTTTGAGCGAGCAGGCAACTCGCCCAGGCGAGAGGGATCTCGCTTAAGCGAGATCCCGCGTTGCTCATGCTCCCGTTTTTGTGCTCTCGCCTAGGCGAGGGGGAGGCTCGCCTGAGCGAGAGCCCTCAGCCTGAGCGAGATGCTGGGCGAGACAATGCTGTGATTCAGATGTTTGATGGTTCCCGAGTGATCTATCTTGGTTGAGTATGATTGTGTGATGATGGACATGTATATAATAGAATATTTTGCATGTTTGGCATGAGTTATAAACGACGTATGACG
>Ga0214544_1009387_pt1 | contig 15378 bp, 8 predicted proteins | sample CNSS3metaG_FD_160074 | JGI IMG/M metagenome (GOLD analysis project Ga0214544, IMG submission 160074) | Root nodule microbial communities from cowpea collected in UCLA plant growth center, Los Angeles, California, USA - CNSS3 | ecosystem: Host-associated > Plants > Roots > Nodule | place: USA...
TTTTGCTTCGGTTAACACCCGGGGCCAAAAGTTACCCCTTTTGGCCTCACCCCAATATGCCTCGGTTCTGGAACCGGGGTAGAATATTGAAAATAACCGAGGCCAAAAGCCCTTACTGCACTGGTGTAAGGACTCAATTTTGGTTGGTATCCTGATGCTCCAATTACCACTAAGGCTCATATAGAGTATAATGGGTTATGTCGTGAGGAGTAGCAGGAGATCTTAGCCATTGGACTCGATCAAGTCTTTGGCGCAAAGGAGACTTACCTGGTGTGATGGTTGGGTGATAACCCCTTGAGGCCAAACTATGCAGAGTTTGGGAATCATACACGGTGCAAGCCACCAAGAGGTCCGATGTTAATTGCATATATCCGGATAATTGAGTCTAGAGTTGAATGACGTGTGAGTATTGGAATGTTCCTATGTGAATTTGTGATAATTGATTGTTATTATGCTCTTTCTCTAATGTAACCTTCTTTAAATCATTATTAGCTTACCCTTGCTTTCTGTGTTTCTGTCTCGTGTTGAATGTTTTCCTTTTGCGATGATCACCTTTTCGGTGGGAGCAGATGTGGTTGCAGTGTCAAGGGCACTTTTGGAGGATGAGGATCCATCATTTTAGGTTGTGGAGGAGCTTTCCAGTGGGAGCTTTAGCAGGGGTCAGTTTAAGCATAGAGTTTACTAGTTTAGTTTAAGTGTATAATTGATATACTTTTATAGTCATATCTTTTGTAAGATTGTATTAATATATTGTGTACACTGGATTATCTGGTTTGGAACTATGATGAAACTCCCTATTTTTATTAGTTTTCAAGCTGCTAAAATTGGGATGTTACATTTATGGTATCAGAGCAGTTCGTCCTTAGGATGACCTGAGGGTTGTGGGTTTGTCACATCTTTTTGTGTTAGAGTTCAAGTTCAGTCGAGTTTTCCTGTGGAACCGAAAGTATTAAGAACATGAAACATCTTGATAAAGTAATGAGGGTGCACACTCATAACTAGATTAAAGGTTGTTTTTCTTTTTTAATTCTAATGGTTTACGGGAAAGAAAAGTGATAGACAAATGGTTTTGTTCTCAGTAGATGATGGAGTTTTGCTTTCTATGTCCTTGTTTGTCTTGTTTGTGTGTCGGTTGTTTTTGTTTAGTGTCTATAGTGGTAGAGGAATGCAGATTCAAGGTCAATTTGGCCTGTTTACCTTTATAGGAGTTGGATAAGGCCTCTGAAAAGAAGTTGTCGCTTTAAGGGTATGAAGTTGTTGTATGATGTATATCGGTGAACTAGAAAAGCTAAGTTTGGGTTAGTATTCTAAGAAAAGATGTTGGAGCTTAGCAACGTTTCGACTAAGAGAGCTTCAAGGACAAGTTTGGGAGCAAATGCCACAAGTTTTCCAAAAGGAGTGGAATCTAGAGGCTAGAACATATGGAAGATATCAGTGCATAGAAGTGTAACAACGTTTGAGGAAGAGTCAACTTGGTTCTACATCTCGGCAATGCCGAGGTTTAGAGTTATACAGATACATGAAATGTTAGGAGAAGTGTCATTAGATATAGTCGTAAGACCATATCTAGTGATTTCTTGGATTGGTGAAAGAGAAGCAGTTGGCAGATCCTAGGTTGCAGAAAATAATGAGATTGCTTGGCATTGAGTAAGCTAAAAAAGATAAAGACCATGAAGTGTAAAAAGACGACAAATCTCTAGTTAGAGGCTAAGATGAAGTAGAGCTTACAGATTAGTCAAGTAAGATGATGTTTCCTAAATAGAGGGAAAAATAATATGTGGATAAGAATGAAGTGGCATAAAGGTTTCATACTAGGTTTGATAGTTAGAAGGAGATGATTGGTCTTTGGAGTTGATAGTAGGGTATTTCAAGGAAAAGTAGTTCACATGAGCAGAACAATTGACCATGGGCTGAGACAAAAGAATCTAAGTGTTGGAAGAAGAAGCGTACCATTAACTTTGATCTTGTAGGAGTGATAAAAGCTAGTGGAAGCAAAGTACACTAAAGAATGAAAGGAGAAGAAAAGTCTGAAGTAATTGAAATGGTGTCTGCGATAGTTGGAGATAGAGCCACTAGCGCAAATGATCAAATTCAAGGATACAAGGTATAAAAGTGGTGCTTGGGATATGAGTTTGGTTTTGTTTAGGATTATATACTTCTTGGTGTCGCCCATATGGTAAAGGAGTCATGGTTGCCGGTAAGAGGGAGTTGGAGTTGAGATGGTGGTTTGCTACAGTTGCGGTCGAGTGAAGTTTACTCGGGTGTGTCTCATGTTTCATGGTGATCAAAGGATCTAAATTCAAATCCAATTTGAATTGTTTCCTTTGCAAGGTTGGGACATAAGCTCAAGGGTGAATTGGTTGTTTTTTTAATCTCATTCTTAGAAGATGTGATCCCCAACGAAGTAGTATCCTTTGATTCAAAGAGATAAGTCAGTGGGGGTGCATCAAGTGTAGATCAAGCTAAAAGGTGAGGGCAGGGTGTCATGTGAATCAGAGTTATATGACAAAGGCAAGCGAATAATAGACGCAAAGGATCTCAGTGGTAGAAGATTTTATAGATTTATTCTGAAGTAAATATTAGAATTTTCGCTTTGGAGTGGTGAAGTTTAGTTTTGCATTAGTGTTTGAAGTCAAACTTGTGCTAATAGTCTCTAATTGGATGGTTTATGCTAGGAGTGTGAAGTAAGAGAAGCAAAAGAAAGATTTGTTGGACACATAATGATATAAACTCAGTATAATCACCAGAATGACTACAAGTTTGATGGATCTTTAAAGAGAAGTTGTGGGTGTAAAACCATTCAAGAAGAGTATTGACTAAGGTTGGAATGGCTAGTAGGACATATGGTTTTAAAAAGGTGGATACGATGTTGAGGAAATTGAATGTTAAGGCTGTTATAAGGGGAGTTTAAAGAGTTTTGTAGGTTTTATAGAGGTTTTGAGGAATGTTTGTCAACAATGATTGTTTCCTTATCATAGCAGACATGAAAGGGTCGTCATTTTGAGTAAACGAAGAAGTGAATTTGTGTATGGATCAGAGTAGCGCAGCGAGATGATGACAAATGATACTTATGAAAGGTAAGAGGTGCATGAGAAGAATTATCTTACTCATGACCTAGTTGTTACTACGATAACCAGTTCTTTAAAAACAACAAAAGAGTCATTCTTATGAGTATCAATTAAAAGTGTTCAAGGATCATTCAGGGTTGGAAGTGTGGAGTTGCACAGAGAAAGTTGGACGAGAGAAATAGCAGATGGTTGAGTTATGGTTTCAAGTTAGGGTGTCAACCTAAAAGTGAGAAAGTAAGAGTAGATGCTTAGCCAGAGAAGGAATTCAAGATCTTGGTTTGACGAGGTAAGAGTAAGAGTTAGTGGATAAGTATAAGTGTTTGACTTGGGAAGAGAAGATATGAGGAGATTTCATTAGTCTAGTCACCTGACTAGAACTAGTGAGTTAAAATTGGGAAAAGGCAAATCGGACAATCTTAGTTTGAGATGTATTGTAGAGTTGCTAGGTATAAATCAAACAAGAAATTTAAAGTCAAGGAAATATATGGTTCTAAGGTTTTGTGTAAGGATGGTTACATTGGATTAGAAACGAAGATGGGATGCCATAATGAATTTGGTGGTTGTAATAGTTGAAAGTTTTAATTTGAAAATGGAATAACTTGGTTGTGAACTTTGTTAACCTTTGTTGAAGTCAGTAAAGGAAGCAAGATGTTATAATTGTCGTTATGAATAAAGGTGGTCATGAATGTTGATATGGGGCAGTAGACCAGAAGTCAAGTGTGATGAAGTTAGTGGAGTGATGCTTCAAGGAGGGAACAAGGTGGTGTGAAGTGATAACTAATATGTTTAGTTTGAGACCTGAAGTTATCTGAGATTTTGATAAAAACCTACAAGAGGTAGTGGAGAGCACCTGGAAGATGAGTTAGTATATCTGATATAAGTTGATCGGTCAGTTATGAAGGATCGTTCAAGTTTTAAGATTAGAGGTTAGGAGTTGCTTTGAGAGTAGTGGCTAAACCAATCTACACTATTGAATACTTTATCGCTTAGCACGGAGGCAGAGTTTTTAGTAAGTCTAGGTGTTGCAATCGTTAAGTTAGTCACGTCTAGGTGGTTGTTGTAGAGAAAATGAGGAGAGCATGGTTTTCTTTCTATCTGACGAGTGAATTTTTGAGGGCAAAAATTTTTCTTGTTGGGGAGAATGTAAGACCCTAGAAAACGGCGTTTTAAAAGTGATAGTGGTTTAAAAGTAGTGAGACTCGATTATTTTAATATTAAAAGATTTTAGTATAAATAGAATTGTTATAAACGAGTTTCATTATTTTAAAACATACCATCTCTCTAGAAACCACTTTTCTAGAGTTCTCTGACTTCTCTCTAGAGGTTTTATCTCTTTGGTCGTCTGATCGAAGAACCGAGACTGTAGGATTGATCCTCTCGGCGAGCTCTTCAAATTGGACCGATCAGTTTCTCCGTTCGCGTAAGTTGAGTTTCCGCTCTCTTTTTAATCTTTTTTGTTTTCTGTTGCATGCGAGCTCTCTTCCGCTTGCATGCAACATTTTAATCATCAATATGAGTCTTTACTGATGAGTGATCATAATGGTAGGTCCAGATCGTTCTTATGATGTTTTTATCTATAGATAAAGCATCATGTGGAGTTAGATGCGTTGTGGTGTTCTTTGAGTAGTTTGGGTCTGCAGAGTCGCTTTGTCAAGTAAGGGAAGCTGATAATTGAATTTATTTAGAGAGTTCAATGAATATAATTGTGTGTAGTTAGAATTGACTACTTGATTTGCTATGAATTGTAAACTAGTTGATATGCTTTATATAAGTGGAATTGTGAATGCATTGTATGAGTTGAGGTTGAATTGGAAAATGAACACTTGAATCATGGATCTAATTGCTATCATCTCAATTTGCTTGAAAACCATTTTGAAAACTATACAACACTGCCATGGAGGTGCCAATTTGGGTCATGAAATCAAGTTAAACATCTCCCAACGAAAACCAGAATCTGTGTTGTTTTCTGGTGCAAGGCTGAGCCTCAGAATTCAAGGCTGAGCCTTGAAAAATGTGAGAGGATCAGCGCTGAGCGCCAACCCAGCGGTGCCCCAACGCTGGGACCCTTACAGGTTTGGAACGAAATTTTAATCCTGAGGCTGAGCATTGGAATCTAAGGCTAAGCGCTAGCTGCTAGATTTCATGTGTTTGCTATTTTGATGTGTTTTATTGCATTAACAGATTTGAAATGGATTATTTTGACTGTCTTGGTATGCTTTGAGTGAGATTGGGTGAATATGGATCGGTTGTATGTGAATTATGGAGGAATTTCATGGAGAAATTCTAAATGTGGATGAGGTAGGGTATGCAAAGACATAAGGACTCAATTTTGGTTGGTATCCTGACGCTCCAATAACCACTAAGGCTCATATATAGTATAATGGGTTATGTCGTGAGGAGTAGCAGGAGATCTTAGCCACTGGACTCGATCAAGTCTTTGGCGCAAAGGAGACTTACCTGGTGTGATGGTTGGGTGATAACCCCTTGAGGCCAAACTCTGCAGAGTTTAGGAATCATACACGGTGCAAGCCACCAAGAGGTCCGATGTTAATTGCATATATCCGGATAATTGAGTCTAGAGTTGAATGATGTGTGAGTATTGGAATGTTCCTATGTGAATTTGTGATAATTGATTGTTATTATGCTCTTTCTCTAATGTAACCTTCTTTAAATCATTATCAGCTTACCCTTGCTTTCTGTGTTTCTGTCTCGTGTTGTATGTTTTCCTTTTGCGATGATCACCTTTTCGGTGGGAACAGATGTGGTTGCAGTGTCAAGGGCACTTTTGGAGGATGAGGATCCATCGTTTTAGGTTGTGGAGGAGCTTTCCAGTGGGAGATTTAGCAAGAGTCAATTTAAGCATAGAGTTTACTAGTTTAGTTTAAGTGTATAATTGATATACTTTTATAGTCATATCTTTTGTAAGACTGTATTAATATATTGTGTACACTGGATTATCTAGTTTGGAACTATGATGAAACTCCCTATTTTTATTAGTTTCAAGCTGCTAAAATTGGGATGTTACATACAGTAAGTTATAAGGTAAGAATAACTCTTTTCTTTATTTATTTTTTAATAAACAAAGAATTAATTAATTAATTAATTAATATAGTAGAGTATTTATGAAACGATCTAACTTTTTTACAAAACATATGATAACCCTATACTTAAGAGATGCAAGAAGACATGAGCCTTACCAAAAATCGAATATGATGACCAAGTCATTATCCACCCTAGATTTAAAGTCATTATCCACCCTAGATTTAGAATAAGAAGTCCATAAAGACTAACATCATAACCTCAAGATATTTCAAACCATTGTTCACCCTAAATACAATACAAAATCATATACGTCTTAACTCGATTATATGATGATTGAAATGAGAATTTTTAACCATTAACTTTATTTTGCCTAGTTGCAAACATGAATCCCACCATGTGTAATGTTGGAGAGCTTTATGGTACAATTGAGAAGCCCAGTTGTGTACGATTGGTGGTCTAATTTGGTTGAGCTTAATGGATTGTTGTGTAAAATTTAGGCCGAATGGCAGGAGTTGGTGGGGTACCCCTAAAAATGGTACGGGTAACCTTAAGCTAAAGCCATTATTAACATGGTTCAATACCCAAAGAGAGAAAAGAAAAAAAAGTTTCTGATCCTTTATGTATCCCCTAGCTATCCTAGTCATTCAAAACTCAATTAAAACTTGATAGCACGCATGCATGTGAAGTCTCTTAAATGTGATAATGCTCAAGGGTAGAGTGTCACGATAATGACCCTAACACTTACTATATTTGTTAATAAAAAATAAGAAATTATAAAACCTTTGTATGTACAATGTACTATATAGATACAAAACACCGAAAATGAGACATCAATAATTTAGTCATATGAAAAGTTGCATTTTGCTTTCCATTTTATATTACATGCTAAACAGTTATATCAATGGAAAAATTTCATCTGCTTCATCATCACCCAAATTTACAAAAGGTAAAACAACAACTTCAATATTTTTCTATGATTCTATTTTTTTTGTGGTGAAAAAAGAAACAACAAGCCAAGGAATAGAAGATGGTCTTAATTTCAGGCAAAGAGATTTGAGAGTCATATTGAGAATATGCATAAAAAATATTAATTAAAGAAAAGCAATAGGCTTTATATTGATATATGTATACAGTGAACCTTACTTTATTTTGCTGACGAAGTAGCCAACAATGATAAAGATGGGAAGCAATTATATGTACAACAATTAACTTGATGATCTAACTGTAACGAAGTATGATGTAAACTAAACGATGACCACTGATAGGACATGAAGTCACAACAATTATTAGGCACTAGATGATTGATAGAATTGAAAACATTGTGTAACTTGTATTTTTGGGGCTATGTCTGCATGTTTGATTACAAGGTGCCACTGGTTAATATATAATCAATATAGTTTTACTAAATCAAATTGTTGAATTCCTAAATTATATATTTATTTTTGTTAGTTTAGTGATTAAAACCGGTAGCATAGGCTAATATTTTAGGTCTATTTACTTGTGATTTTTAGGGTTAGTTTTGTGTATTTCTTGTAACATTTTATACACACTCAATATAATATACAATCTCTTTCTTTTTATTTGTCTTTGTTTTCTACATGGTATCAAGAGCCCCAAAAGAATCATGATTGAGAAGAGATTCTTGCAGTAGTTCCTCTTTTTGAAACCCAAAGCCATAAGTCCTAAGCCCTAATCCCTAAGCCTTAAGCCTCTTTCATAATTTTTCAGGTTTATCCTTATCACAATTTTGTTTTATACTTTGAGGCATTTTTGGAGGTTTTGAACCATGTTCTTTATGTCATTTTAAGGTATTTGCAATCCTATAATATTGGGTTTGTATTATGTTTTATTCGTTGCTTCCGTTGTGGATCGCATTTCAGTTTTGTATTTGATTTGTTATGGCAACTTGTAAAGATGATTCTCTTCAAACTATTAGTGTGCAATTGGATGGTAAAAATAATTCCTATTGAAGTTATTTTATGAAAAACTTTCTTTGTGGAAAGTTCATGTGGGGTTATATTTCAGGTGTTAAGGCAAAATTGATTTAAAGTCGATGAGTATGTTACTGTTTTAAAGGTTTGGGAAGTTAATAACTCTAAAATTATCACTTGGGTCAATAATTCAATCACACACTCAATTGATGCTTAATTGGCAAAATATGATACTACAAACGAGGTATGCAATCACTTATCTTGATTGTATACACAATCTAATTTTGTCAAACAATATCAACTTGAGATACATATTCAAGCATTGAAACAAAATGACATGAGCATCCAGAATTTTAATTCTATCATGACAACCCTATGGGATCAACTTGCCTTGACTGAGCCTGCAGACTTAAGTGCTTTTGCATAGTATATTACTCATAGGAAATCACAACATGTTTGGTTCAATTTCTTATGGCCTTGCGCATTGATTTTGAAAGTTTGTGTGGTTCAATTTTACATCGTAGCCTTCTACCATGTATTGATGATGTTGTTAATGAATTATTAGCAGATGAAATAAGACTTGTTTCCCAACCGTTGGCCAACATAGCATTACAATCTCAAGGTGTAACATCTCGACCGAATATTCCTAATTTAAATAATTAGAATATGGATATAATTATAAAATCGCATTTATGATAATTCCTTTTTCCAAAACGTGGGAAAATTTAAAACTTTATTTCAACGCGTCAATTATAAAATTCATACGGCGTTCAATTATTACAAAGATTAATTATTCATAATATTCATTACAAAATAGTTCATGAAGAAAACTAGTAAAAACACCCATATCTGGCCCCACTTTGAATCTAAGCATCCACGTGCTCACCTGCATCCACATCTACTCCCATGTAACAAGTTACATGCTCTTGAATTTGAAAATCTACAAAATAGAATATGTAATTAATACCTAATTATGGAAAAAACAGTGTAGATTAATTCAATTTAGTACCTGGTATGTTCAAGTCTTTTCTTTTTTGATATAGGATAGCATCTGCAAGTAAAGTCCAAGTTGCATCCCAAACAACATTTGGCTTAGACATTGTATTCATGATTAACAAAGGAACAAATAACCTTCTAAGTTGATTTCCAGATGCAAGATGGCTAGCCTCTTTAATGGCATCAATGAATTCTTTGTCATCTGCCAATAATCCTAATTCTTGGCAAGCCTCTTGGTATGTGGAGAATGTTTTACCATTAATTGTCTTTATACTATCATGATCAATACAACCTTTTTGTTTTGTTAGTAAGATTCTCATGTAGTAGCATTCACCTGATCCTGGAGGAACATATGTTAGTCGACCAATACTATAACCTTGCTTTCTTGGTTTCCATTGTTTTTGTTGAGACATCCAAACAAACTTTGTTGGAAATTCAGCATAGGTCAAGTTTCTACCTTCCTCAAATTTTTTGTTAGCTTCAAACCAAGCTAGGAACATGGTGTTCATATTCTCATTCCTATGCAATACATCATCAATTCGATCATCATCTTTAAACAAAACTGGTTGTTGATCTTGTAAGTGAAAAGTTAAACGTTGAACAGCTGGCCATCTATGATGGATATCAAAGCCATAAATTCGCCAAACTGCTTCACATGAAGATAAATATCTACAATCATAGTATCTTTTTATCTCATCAACAATACGCATCTCTGTAGATTCATTCTCTTTGTCTGTAATTTTAATTGTTGCTCTATCAGGACCTTTGTTGACATATTTGAACAAATACTTGATTGAGTTGGATTTGTTGCAATATTCTGTATTAACATGAGCTTGATAACGCATTAAGAGAAGAGGACTATACGGCACCACATTTGCATTACCTAATTTATGTCCATTTTTCAAGACAAATAAACCATCATCTCTACGTCTATATACAGGATATCCATCTTCATCAATTGTAGTTGAATGTCTAAATTTTTTATGAAAAAATTTAGAACACCGACCTTCTTTCATACATGGCGAGTTGAATCTAGCGGCTCCACAAGGACCATGTATCATATATGTTTGAACAACCTTTGAAAGTTTAGGATAGAGATCTGGATGAGGAAGTTCAACAGAGATCACTTGATCTATATGCTTTGCATTTTCTAACTTGTTTGAGTCACTCAACCATAGTAATATATGAGCATGTGGCAGATCTCTCTTTTGAAATTCAACTGTATACATACCTAAATTTGTAAAATAATTATTAGAGAAAATAATTGCCAGTAAGAAATTTCCATTTAAAGATGAAACAAATTGATTATGAAATGCAGTTAAAAAAATAATGAGACTGATAAGTTTGTAGTGCTAGCATTTATACTGAATTTGAATGAAAATTAAATTAAATAACAAACTTACCATAATATGTCAACTCGGAAAGTGGCTTTCTATTTGTAGATTGAATTCTTTTATTCTGCACGTGTGTATCTTCATTGAGAGATAAGTAGGTTTTGATAGTTGCATCTGGCGTAACATTTTCTTTCCAAACTGGTAGAATAGTTAAAAAGTCAAATGAGAAAAGAATAGATGTAAACTATGCAACACAAATAATAGACATATAGAAAACTATCACACTGAAAGTTTTTACAAAATACAGATTTGTGTTAGTGCATTGATATCAATATTTGTGAATGAAATGAAAAACAGATTGACAACAATGAATGCATTAATAAATTTGTTGGATGAAATGTATAGTTAATGAAAAAATTATTACCACAATTTCTTAACTGAGAAAGAGGTGTAATATTTGGAAAAGGAAATGCTTCACTTGGACTGGATTTGTCCTCATTTGTTACTGCAATCAAAAGAACAAAAAAAAAAAAAACATACATGAAGTAAGATTAGTATTTACATCTTTGTTTTTACGTATGAGTGTAGAATTAATTGAATTAGATGAGAAACGAATGAAATGAGCTAGAAAAAAAGGAAGAAACTTAAAAATGCAATGTGAGAAACATAAAATTATTTAACCTGTGGACTTCATCAAGGTATTGGAAAAATTTTGTGAGACAATGTTCTTCCTTTTTCTTCTTCCATTTGTTGAATCCATTTTGTTGTGATAATGTTCAAAATGTCCAGAAGTTATGCATTGTATTGTGGTATTATGCTGTTTTACAAATTCAGAACATGTTGGAAATAAAATAAGATTAAGATTTAAAATTAATAATAGAAAACTAATAACAAAACCAATTAACAATGCACTGTGAAGAAAGTAAAGTAGAGAGCAAGAAAAAACCTATTAATAGATGTAGGCACATTTTTAGTATTCCACCAACATTCTTCCTGATTCAGGTACTGTTAGTACAAACTTTTGACAAAAAAGAACAAACATTTCATTGATATGGAAATATCAGAACTGAACAAATAACTCAATATTTGGAAAAACGTACCTTTTCAAAAAGATTTGATCTGCAATGTCCAAATTGATGATTTGCAAACAATGCAAAGCCTCATTTCAGAATGTGCATATGTGCTATATGTCCTTTTTTGACAAGCACAAAAGTACTATTGTTTGTAATAGTCAACCCTTAAAGTAAACATTTGTTTCTACATTGAGTGTAACATGCAACTACTAAACAAAGGGCAAAATAAAATAATTTATTGTTTTGAATTTTAGAAATCAAAATAAATTCTAAGAAATTAAATTTAAATTAAAAAACTTGTAAGAGAGTTCAAACTGAAATGGGTTTTAATGTTTTCATGGTTACTATATTACTAAAAAACAATTAAAATAAATTTTGCAACAAATATTAAAATAATTTTTGTAAAGAAATTAATAAAATTTTTTGCAAATTATATTCAGGTCCAATTATTAGTATTGCAAAATATAAAATTGACTTCTTTATTATTAATTCAAACCTTTTTTTAAGAAAATCAATCAAATCTTTTAACATATTTGAATTCTTATCATAATCATTTTCAATTATTTCTAGTATCCGAATTGAAAAATTATTTTAGAAAATCATTACTTTCAAAGTTCTTCAAAAAACCATACATAATATAAAAAGTAAACTAAAAAAGAAAAGTGCAATATTAAAAACTGCATTCTTTCTGGACGTAGACTTTGATCTTCTTCTTTTTCATTTCTTTGTTAGGTAGAAACACAAGAATATCTCCTTCTTCCAAACGATTGAATGTGCAGAAGTCCTTCCATCCCTTCCCAATCTTACTTGACTTCTTAGGTGTATTATGGAGCAGAAGCTTACATTGAACAATGAAAGTGTTGTGACGTCCCTGCAATTCCAACCTCCTCAATCTATGTTTACGAACGTAATCTGCAAAGTCAGATTGTAGGTCCTGAAAAAAGAACAAAATAAGAGCACAAATAAAAATATATAAAGAAAATAAAATTTAGAACCAAAATAATAAAATGAAAAGTTCATCAGATGGTTGGCTTTGCATTGAGATTTTGTCAATTTCACTCTAAACAGATGTTTTTTTCGCAACCGAATTAGGTTTGAAAGAAATTTTGCACCAGTCGATATTATAAACATGTTGGAGAATACAGTGATGTGGAAGGTTGAATTGGCAACATATCTAAATACAATTTGATGGATATGTTCCAATTTATAAAAAAACTCTTAGGCTATACCAACCATCCGTGAGAACGGGATGATTCACATCCATATTAAAAGTTAATTGATGTTGATTCCCTTCAATATCTTCCAACTGCCAAACCGGTCCTAATTCCTCACCAAAAATAGCAAAAAATATTGGATCAACATGTCCGAACTCCTAATGAGACAAAAAACAGATAGAAAGGTCAAAAAGATGAATAAGACAAATATGAAACTGATGATGAAAGCATAAATATTAAAATCCAAGAATAAAAACATGCATGGGTGTGTAAACAAAAAAATAAGAGACAGACGAAAAATTTATAAAAACAAAAAACAGAAAAGTAGTGAATTTGAATGCTTAATGAAAAAAGTTGAGATCTTTAGAAGAAATAAATACTAAGTCAGAGTTCAAACAAAGTAAAAATATAAGTTGTGTTATGAAAGACAAAAAAGGTCGACATACATGAAAAATGCATCAAAAACAGAATATTTAACGGATTTCAACGATTATTGAACAAAGATGACATTTTGATAACCAAAAAACAAATGAAGTAAGATTTGGAGAAGAAGTAAAAAAATTGAATAGATGATGAAGGAAAATATAGTTTAACATACATGAAGCATGGAAAACAAACAGAAAAAAAGGACCTTTGAACGATTATTGCACAAAGTTTGAATTTTTAGAAAGAAAATCGAGAATAAGTAATATTGTGTAAAAAGTGAAAAAAGAAATACATGCTTTTGAACCATTAAGATGGATGAAGAAGCAATGTGGTACGTTTAAACTTAAAAAAAACAGCAAAGCACATACTTTTTCAAGTTTTTGTGAAGTAAACGTACCTGATTATGAACAAAATGATACGTAGTGAACCTTCCTAAAGTTTTTCTAGTAGTGACACTCAAAGAGGAATCCATGGAAGCAAGTGTAGGGGAGTGACCTTTCTTTTTCAGTGATTTTGTGAAAAACATAAAACTTGATAGTAAATAAGGTAAACAGACGGTTATATAGATATGAAAAGACTTGTAATTAAAGAGAAATTAAGGAAGGGTTTTTGAAAATACAATCATATTTAATAATATTTTTAAATTAATTTTGAGAAAGTAAAAATAACTCTCAAAATTTTTTAAAGAAATATACATTTTTTTAATAAATAAAAACAAATAAGAAGTTGAAAGAGTAATAGCAGATAAAAATAATATAATAAAATATTAAGAAAAAAGATAACTAATTACTAAAAGAATAAAAGTTAATATTAAAAAAATAGTATTTTTATATAACAAAATTAAACGTTTATTTAAAGTTATTTAAAATAAAAATAGAAAAGCTAAAAATTGTAAGAGTAATCATTTTTTATCTGAAAAGCTAAAAAAAATAAGGAAGAAAAATTATGATTAAGAAAATAAAAATCAACTTTCGTCCTTTAAATGCAAAGTTACATAGGTTTTTTTATTTGTTAATCAATCTGTGAAAGGAGAATTGTGTAAAATATTTGATGAAGGAAGAAGGGTTTTGAAGACATGAAATAAGTTTTATATGTTGCGAAAACAATAATGAAGTTGAAAAATATACATAGATAAAAATTTAATGACTTTGATGTAGCTAGCATCATAATGTAGTTGACATTAAAAATAATATCAACACTTCGACATTATGCTAGCAATATATACTAAATTTTAAAAATAACCATATACAACAAAAGGTATATAAATTTCTAGAAATATATTTAAAAAAGGTACACAAATAGTGAAAATAAACGATTTTTTATAACCCAAAACAAAAGGAAAAACCTATGCTGAACTTAATTAATTTCATGTAGCTAGCATGATTATGGTGTTGACAATGTCAAATTATATCAACACACTCTGATTCAGCTAGCAAATTGTGAATGTAAATATAGAATACATAATTAAGAATAAGCATGAAATCTATTCATAATTAAATTAAAACATAGTTGAAGTAATATTGTTTTCAAAATAACAACCTAAGACAAACAAAAAATTGTGGTCATGAGTACAAATACATAACAGCAGCAAATGTTTTTCAAAAAATAACATAATCAACATCAACCACCAAATAAAGTCTATTACAATTTGTAGTCTATCACTTTTCAATCTTGATATTCTTCTTCAACATCTTCACTGGAATCTTCTTGTTTTCTTGAACAATAGATCGACTTTGTCTTTTAAGTGCTGGGACAGGTGGTTGAGTAGCCAAATCAAGATTGTCCAGATGAGATGATTCTTTGCGGGTTAACTCATCAATTTCAACATCAATTACATCTTTATTTTTCAAGGATTCTTTGGGAGGAACATGGCTTGATACTATATTGTTCAAATGATCACTTAGAGTCTCAACATCATTTGATTCTTCTGTGAATTTGATCAGCAAATCCTAAAAACAAAATTAAACAAATTAGCATATACAAAGCTTTACAAAATAAGTTAAATTGTAATCTTCAACTACCTCTGCAATGGAATCATATGAGATTTGATTTGTTCGCTCATTTACTTTGCTTTCTTCTTCATTTACAGAGTATAGATCCTAAAAATTGTATCCAATATAAATAATATTAAAATTAAAGAAAAATATAGGATAAGACGTAAAAAAAAAAGATCTTACCAAAGACTTAATTTCAACATCAGAAAAGCTTTCAATTACTTTTTCATCCATGCAAACTTTTTTAACTCTGAATGATTGTTCAAATTTGCTATTATAATCATTCTTGCACTCAACTTT
>Ga0214544_1009391_pt1 | contig 15374 bp, 14 predicted proteins | sample CNSS3metaG_FD_160074 | JGI IMG/M metagenome (GOLD analysis project Ga0214544, IMG submission 160074) | Root nodule microbial communities from cowpea collected in UCLA plant growth center, Los Angeles, California, USA - CNSS3 | ecosystem: Host-associated > Plants > Roots > Nodule | place: USA...
AAAACCAGATTTTGGATCCGGGAGTCGGTTACGCGTAGGGAAGGTGTTAGCACCCTACCGCGCCCGCCCGAGGGCGGTACCTTTAATTAAAAATGCAAAGTTGATGTGGTTTTCAAAATATTAATTTCCCCAAAAATAATAAGACAAAAATGCTAAAAAGAAACAAAAATATTTTTTTAATTTTTTGGGCCCGACAAGGATTGACCTTGGTCCTACGTATTCTCATTCAAAATGAGAAATCAGGGTTACGTAGTTCTTTAAAAGATATTTGGAAAACTTAGTTGAGAAAAAAGATTGGATTTTTTGGGAGGTGAACCTGACAAGGACTGACCTTGCTCCTACGTATCTCACAGTGGAGAATCAAGGATCACGTAGTTCTTAAAAAGACTTATGTTTGAAAATGTTGATGTTTTTATATTTTGAAAATTTTATATTTTTTTGTATTTTTTGAATTACTTGAAAATACGTGTCACACGACGCGAGCGGTCGGACAGAAACTAAAAGGGGAAGAAAACTATTTTTGGTATTTTTGAAAATGAGTGTCACACGGTGCGAGCGACCGGACAGACACAATAAAGTGGAAGAGAATATTTTTTCATTTTTTGGATTTTTCTTATTTTTTTATTTTTTATAATTTTATAAAAAAAAGATGAAATTTAATTAAAAAAAGAAGACAAAAGTGAAATAAAAAAAGGAGGGTGATTGAGTAATGTGGGAGGTGCATATAGTAATGAGGTGCATTTAGTAGAGATGGGAGTGCAACAAGTAGAATATAAAACAAAGCCCAAAATTGACAATAAAAGGGGTGTGATGCTAGCAAATAACAGGGGTGCGCAGAGAAAAAAACAGCACAAGAAAATATAGGGGTGCAAAGATTGAAAGTGGGAGTGCGCGAAGTAGAAAGGTTGGCTGCCAGCCCAAGGAAACTCGCGGGTGTGTAGTTAATATTGGGGGTGCGCGAGAAAAACCATGCAGACCCAATTTTAATACACAGGAGGTGAACGTGTCAAAAAGGGTGGTGCAAGGAGTAAAGTGTTCAGATTGAATTTTTCTAAAAACACATTAAAACCCTAATGTTATAACCACTCTGCAACTCTTCTTCCTCACGGCTCTTTCCCCACCACACACCATCACACCTGGCCGGAGTCGTCGCCGCTGCGGTGCCAGTGACCGAAACCGTCGCCGGCGCTATCGCCGGCGCCGCTAGCGTGAAATGAAGGGGTTTGCGATTTCACTTCTTCTAACGCGCGAGTCTTTATCTCTCGTCACTGTCTACCCGAACAACGCCTCCATCTTTGGTTCAAACCGTCGCCTCAGGGTCGTTGCCGGTCTTGCCGTCACCGTCGAGGGAAACGCCAACGCCGCTGGTGCGAACAGGGGCGCGTCTTCTCCTCCCAGGATCGACTCGATCAGCCTCCGCTCCAGCGCCTCGAGGCCACTGCCTAGGATATGCGACCTTTACGGTTTAAAGCTCCGACTCGCCGACGGCGATGCTTCTTTGTGATGATGATGATGATGATTCGGTGCTTCTCTATGTTGGGCGCGGCGTTGAATGGTGACAGTGATGATGATTCGGTGGTACTATGGAGGATAGCAAATCTGTTTTTTATTTTGGTTTTTTATGCAGGTGAATGATTAAGAGGAGAGAAAAATTAACTAACGGTGGAAGGAAGCGTGACAGTGATGGAGGAAGCAAGGTGGGGTATGTAATACTGGGAACTGGTGAATGGATGATAGCCATGAATGTGTGAATGAAGTGTGATTTTTTGTTCTAGGGAGGAGAATGGAGTATTGTGTGTTTGTTGTGGTAATCAGTAATGGAGGAAAATGTGAGTTGGAAGGGTGTGACGGCAGTGAGAGAGGTTGGTGATGGAAGAGTGTCATGGTGTTTCATTTTCAACCGTTAAAGCAACAACAATTCCCACATACAAGCATATTTGAATCATGAACCAATAACAATGAAATACAGCCATCCCCATTTGAATCATGAACCAATAACAATGAAATACAGCCATCCCCACATGCAACTAATCATCATGCTCACACATAAATATTGAAGGTACAATGCTTACTTCTCAGAAGCTCAGAAGCTCTTGCTGGTGGTGGTCTTGGGTCTGCTCGTTCAAGTCTGTTGCCCCTTCTCTGAGCTGTTTCCCCTCTTTTCTTTCTCTTCACCTTCACCTTGTTCTCTTTTTGTGCTCTCACCGTGCCCGCTCTTCGGATGCTTGGAAGTTGTGTCTCCTTTTCTATGGCTCTGTCACCAGCCACCCTATACCTATGCTCTACGACTGCCATGGTGCCACAGTAATATGGTGCCACAGTAATACACACACAGATATCCAACATTTCTATTTTTGTGCAAAGACACAGAGATTGAGTAAAATCTGAAGGTTTCAACGTTTCCCTTGCATGAAGAGGGAACCGTCCGTTTGACTTCCAATTTTCACCTTTTCAATTCATCTTAATTTTTGTAATATATAAAAAAAATAAAAAACAATAAAATAAAAATATGTGTACGTATAAAAATAGAAAAAATAAAAGAAGTAAAATAAATAAATAAATAAAAATAAAAGTAAAACTAAAGCTAAAATAAGATAAAAAAAAGTTTATACTTTATGTTCACTTTTTTCTTTTATTTTCTCTTCTCTTAATTGTTATCAAAGTCAAAATCTTATTTTTTATCCGGACGAAATTGGGTGTTGACACAAATTGATATTTTTTTCCTTAAAACGGAATACATTTTTGCATTCTAAATTTATATAATTGAATTGTTCTTTACCATAATGTTTATTTACTTAAATAAGATGCTGTTACAGGAATTGCCCAATTTGTCATCATGGTGTGGGCTTGCAAATTTGTGTTTGAAGTAACGTTGGACTTGTGGTATGTAAATGGAAAAAAAAAATACGTGCATCAATGTTTGAAAATATTAAAAATTATTTTAAACAAAATAGTTTCATACCTATTGATGTGATCTCAACAAGGCTTATAGCTTGGGTCAATGCCTAGGCCCAAATCATGCTTAAGGCCCAATACATGGCCCACATGCACCTTCAAGCCCAAGCCCATCAAGAGGCCCAATAACAAGGAGCATGCTCAAAATGATCCAATTAGGCTTCATTCAAGATGGCCCAAACCACATGGGCTTCTATACTTTTCACATGGGCCAAAGAAGATGTGAAGATTTGAAGAGGTGTCTCAAAAAGCAATAGAATAGCAATATTATTGGCCCATTGTTTAGGCTTTGCTTTCTAACATAATAAGTCAAACAATGAGTAGTTCAATTGATAAAATTGGGTTTGACTAAGCCCAATAGGAGATTTGGCCATGAGCTATCAAAAGAGCCAAGGTGGACTAAGTGGAAGTCAACACTTCTTCCTACACCTCATAGATCCAAAGCATCCAAGGGTTAGGAATGCTTCCTCCTTTTCCAAGGCATCATCCAATGGCCAAGATCAAGCCTCCTTCTCCAAGCTTGATCTAAGGGCCAAGATCAAGGCCCACTCCATCCAATGGCTCTCCTTTCTCATGTGTAAATGGCTTCATATAAAAGCCAAAATTTCACTCATTTGTAGACACTCTTGAAATTTTATGCAATAGATGCAACTTGAGTTGAGAGCACTCCTCCCTCTATTGCCTTTGAGAGTCACAACTTTCTAGAGATTTCCTCTCTCTACCTCTAGCCACCTTCCTTAGGCTAGCATAGATTAGGAAATCCTATCACCTCTTTCACCTTCCTTTGCTTGCAAGTGCCTTCCAACTTGCCTCCATTCCTTCATCTATTTCCGCTGCCCATGGAGCTCTTCATACACCTTTGGAGCTCCACCACATGGGTTGATAAAACCATCCATAGCAAGCAAGATTCCTATCTCTACTTCTCCCTCTCAAAATGAAGTCTTTCTTATATTCTGCTGAAAAAAATTCTTTCTTTAGATGATGTTTCTTAGGAACAGGTTGTGAATTCAACTCTTCTCCTTTGTAAAGATATATTTACATGTATTTAAAAGAAGCGAATGATGATATTGATTCAACTCTTGCCGAAAATAATAATGATAAACCTCAGCAATGTTGGTCTCTAACACAACCGTGCGTGAAGACATGAAGAATATGTCAAATTTATGGATCGATATGATGAAGAAGAACTGAAAAAGGCTGCTGATCCTAATGTGACAGGGATTTGATCTCTTAGCAAGTTTATTACCAAATCTAAAAAGAAGATGACTCGTAAAAAAATTGTCAAAAAGCTCTTGAAAGCGCTGATTAAACATCTTCATGGAAATGCAACACTCTCCATATCATGCTTAAATTTTCAGAATCTGTTTACTAATAGCAAAACGAGTTATAAAGAATTGATATGAAACTTGACAGGGTGTTTATAATATGGATGCATGAACATATTTCTAGTACTACTCGTTTATGTTTCTTTCGTTTGGAAGGAGCACAGTGATGACTATTGTGGAGTTTTCATTGAAGTATGAAAAGATTATAAACAAAAGCTACAAATAGTTAAACAAGCTTTACAAATTTGGAATAACGAGATATTTGGCAATATTCATGTGAGAGTCATTAAAGACAAAGAGCAACTTCAGCATTTTCAGAACCTCATCAGTTCATCAAATGCTCATATTTCTAGCTTAGGAATTAGAAGCAAAGGTTGAACTTAGTCATGCACTTGACTTAGAGGAAATATTTTGGAAAGACAAAGCTCGTTTACATTGGCTTACCAATGGTGATAGAAACACCAAATTATTGTTGGTTCTCAAGTGGGTATTCACCAAAGTCCCACATCGAGTAATATGAAGAAGAGGGTAATAGAAAATTACTATAAAAGTAAAGAGTTGGTTTTAGAGTTGTCACCACAACTCAATAGGTCTCTTAGGTGTATGAGGGGCTTGGGTAGTTGTGTGTCATTGGAAGTTTTGCAATTTTTGCCAGAAAAATTGCACTATGAAGGGTTTACAATTTTGGTCCACAAAAATTGTACTATGAAGGGTTTGCAGTTTTGGTCCATAAAAAATTGTATGAAGGTTTGCAATTTTTGCCAGAAAAATTGCACTTGGGTGATAATATACTTCTTGTTGAGTGGTTGTGGATGTAGGCCTTGAGGTGCCGAACCACGTTAAATTTCCTGTGTACTTTTATTTATTTTTCTGCTCTTATTTGTGGGTGTGCTTCCGCTTGAAGAGATTATTATTTTTAGTGCGTGATTTCCCAACAGTGGTATCAGAACCTGGTTCTGACCAAGGGTTTCTAATCAAGGGAGGAATGACGAAGGGTTTCTAATCAAGGGAGGAAGAGGAGCAGTTTGACATACTGACCAGTATCAACGTCCTTTGAAGAGAGTGGAGTTCATGTGTGTGAGATGCTCCCAGATCCACGAAGGAGGTTGCAAATGGTGCTCATATGGCCTAATGAGTGATGTACCATGGAGATCTGATCCGTGTGAGTCATGGTTTGCGACATGTGCGTGGAGAAAGTGCTCTACGGCTTACAAATCTGTGTTGTTGTGTCTAGTAGACTGCGATGTTTGATAATGTTGGATCTGCATGGTGAGTGTGGAGCTCGAAATGTCCAATGGTGGTGTTTTGCATGACTCACACGATGCTTCGTCAACAGTGTTGCGTCGTTGTGTTGTGGCCGTGTCGTGGCTTGACCAAGGTGGCGTTATGATGGATTCCCTTTGAGTATCAGTGAATTGTTAGTGACAATGATGTAAAAGTTGCCGACAACGAGTCTGATGTGCAAAGCGGTGAGGGCCGTTGATGGGAAAGATTGTCATCATTAGTGAGTCTGTGCAAATCACCAGTGACAAGAGTGGTTCAAGCATATCTGTTGGATCACTAGTGGCAAGAGTGGTTCAAGCATATATGTTGGTGGTGTGTCAAATGTTTGTTCCATAGCATGTGAGACTTTTGGTGAAGGGAGGATATGTTGGTTCTCAAGTGGGTATTCACCAAAGTCCCACATCGAGTAATATGAAGAAGAGGGTAGCAGAAAATTACTATAAAAGTAAAGAGTTGGTTTTAGAGTTGTCACCACAACTCAATAGGTCTCTTGGGTGTATGAGGGGCTTGGGTAGTTGTGTGTCATTGGAAGTTTTGCAATTTTTGCCAGAAAAATTGCACTATGAAGGGTTTACAATTTTGGTCCACAAAAATTGTACTATGAAGGGTTTGCAGTTTTGGTCCATAAAAAATTGTATGAAGGTTTGCAATTTTTGCCAGAAAAATTGCACTTGGGTGATAATATACTTCTTGTTGAGTGGTTGTGGATGTAGGCCTTGAGGTGCCGAACCACGTTAAATTTCCTGTGTGCTTTTATTTATTTTTCTACTCTTATTTGTGGGTGTGCTTCCGCTTAAAGAGATTATTATTTTTAGTGCGTGATTTTCTAAGGTTTTGGGTTGAGAGTGGTGTCAATATCTTATGTGGTTGGGCTCAGGTCTCATTGGTGTTGTTCTCCCTAGTGAAACCCCCTCCTTATAAACCTAACAAGTGGTATCAGAGCCGATGGTTAAAACCGGCTTAGACGAGTGCAATATGGTCCTAGTATCGAAAGTCTTCCTGACAATGTGGATCAGGTAAGCGTGTCCCGTTAAGATGAACGGCGGTACGAGAAGGAGTACTCGTGGTTGGGAATGCTTCCGTTGGAGGGGGAATGTACCAATGTGGTTGAAGGGACTCACCCTTGAGGGGGAGATTGTTAGGAATCCAAGTGTGATTCTAAGTCCCACATTGGCTAGAAATGAGAAAGTGGAACACTATATAAGAATAAAGACCCATAAACCCATTGCCTTAAGGTTTTGGGTTGAGAGTGGTGTCAATATCTTATGTGGTTGGGCTCAGGTCTCATTGGTGTTGTTCTCCCCAGTGAAACCTCCTCCTTATAAACCTAACAATTATTTCAGTGCTAAGAAATACAAAAGAACCGTTAAATCTAATTATGGTAAGAAATGAGGATGGCATTATTAGTTCATTATCCAATATGGAGTAACATTCTTAATTATTATTCTCTTTTATAAGGTTCTAGTTACAATTAAACGGTATCTTTTGATCTTTTAAAGAGAATGGTCCTTCGCCTAGTTTAAGAAGATAATATCATGCTTACCAGAACTCATGAAGAGTAAGAGGTTAAAAAAGCTGTGTTTTCCTTTGTCAAGAACAATGCACTGATAGTTTTTTATGGATCCTTTTATCAGTCTTTCGATGTGATTATTTCGAGATAACAATTAAATGAAAAATGAGTGTACAAGGAAAAGAAGAAAACTAATGTTTATAATATTAGTCTTAAAGGAGAGTATTAAGATATATCACATAACAAAAAGGAAAATAATTTTTTGATTACTAAATTTTGACAACTTTTTCTTACAAATTTAGGTGTCATTTTCTAAGTAGTTTTCCATTTTTCCATTTTTTTTATTCTTAATATTCCAAAACTACTTAGAAGATGTCACCTCATATTGTCAGAGAAAGTTATCAAAATTTAGTAGTTAAAATATCATTCTTCAACTTACATAAAAGAAGAAAAGGGGACGCTAAATTAAAATAGAGTGAATTTTGAGTTGAAATAAAGGGATACTAAAAACCCGGACAGAATGACATTAGTGTCAGTTTGCTCTCGCATACACCAATAGCGTCGTATTGATGGATACTAAAGGTGACATTACATTAAAATTAATTTAGGTTAAAATATTGATTTAGTTCCTATTTTTATTTAGGTATAATAATTGATTTGGTACACCAACTTTTTGGGTTTGTTCAATTTGGTACCCAAATCTTAGAAATGTTCAATTTGATACCCAAATGTTCATTTTAGTACCTTCCGTTAAATACTACTTAACGTCGTTTGGCTTCTGTTGAGGTGGCTCTGTGCAGCAGAAATGTGGTTCAGTTAAAATGACTTGGAATCTCCCTTTTTTGTGATGAAAAATAAAGTGCCCTATTTTGTGGAGAGTGCCCTAATTTGTGGAGGAGCTTGTGCTTTTCTCTTCTTCAGCTGGACTGGTTTTTGTAGACGGTGAATAAATGTCAAAGGCTCATTCATCTTCTTCTTGCTCTTGTAATTCATGGGTGATGCAAAATCAGACCTTGTCCATAGTTGTGGCTAGAGTTGTCAAAGTGGTCAGAACCCGTGGGCCAACTCGGCCCACCACGGGTTTGGGCCGAGTTGGATTGAAATTTTTTTACAAATGTCAGTACGGGTCAATTTTTGAGCCGGGTTGGCCCACCAAGACGTATGGTCACACACATTATGTTGGGCTTTATATTGTTGGGCTATTTTTTTAACTAAACACATTAGTAGGTTGGCAAATGGAAACCTAGCTTCAATTCCAAATAGATGGGGATAAAGAAGATGCTTCAAGAGATGAAAATGTTGTGGATTTATCCATTCAAGACTCTAATATTATAGTTGGATAAGTGACAAGAATGCTTTGATCTTAGATAGTAATTTGTTTTTTCTTTTTTTTTTAATTTTGTTTTGTATTGGAGTTTAACATTATTTTGGATTGTACTTAGATTGTATTGAAGTTTATTTAAATTTTAATTCGAATTATAATTTATGACTTTAGAAAAAAAAATTATATTTTATTTTAATTAAGTGGGCTAGTGAGCTAACCCGTTTAACCCACCAACCCGTGGTGGGCCGGGTCAGGTTGGGTTGGTCCACTAAGTGGCCAACTCGTGGTGGGTCGGGTCGGGCCGGGCCAGGCGACCTATTTTGACAGCTCTAGTTGTAATTGTAGAGGCTTGGGTGAAGCACCCACATGCAATTGCATAGTGGTAGTTGTGCTGAGAACGACTAGAACCATTAAGAATGGTAGGAGACAATTTTGGGGATGCCTTAAATTCAAGGTCAGGCATATGGTGTTTTGTTTAGATAAGTTTATGTTTGTGTTTGCATCTAAGTAATTGCAAAGTAATTTTTCATTGTGTTATTTTGTGAATAACAAGATGGAAGTGAAACTTCTTATGGGTGTAATTTCTTTAAATGGTTCATTGAAGATGGTGATGATGAAAAGGATGCAACTATTTTGAGGCAAAGGCAGAAGATTTATATTCTAGAGAAAGAAGTTAAGGGATGGAGAAAGTGGGTCAACTTGTTAATTGGATTAGTGTGCCTATTGGTTGTAGTTAATCTGATTTTAGTGTCTTTGTTGATGTAGATTGATATTGTAGAGAAAGATTAGTTGTTTAAAGTTGTTGGATTTCACTTTAAGTGTTTGAAAGGTTATTTTGTAATATGAAATTTAATGAAATCAGTGAAAGTTTGGAGTTATGGACAATCTGAACCATCTGTCAAAGTTCTGTATTTCTTTTTTTGGTATTTGAAATGTTAAATGTTATGTAATTATAAGAAATGACTATAAATTTGAACAAGAGCTGGATAAGTTGGCACAAATTCATTGAACATCAAATATGATATAAAGAGGTCATTGTTCATAGCTTTGGATAAAAACTTTGGATAACAGACAAAAGAAATCAGTTGTTTTGGATAACAAAACAAACATACAAATCCAAAACAAACAACACAAAGTAACACAATACATATCAAAGACTTAAAGTAAAGTTCCAGCCTCAAAATATTGGTAAAGTCATTACAAAAGGTGTGGGCTTCATTCTTAAAACTAATCCTCAAGTCATGGTTTCCAAACAGATCCTCGCCTATGCTAAAGTTTTTGCCTTGAAAAAGGTCTACCACACGTTGGTTGAGGAATGAGATTTTGATGGACTGGCTGGGATGATTCAACTGCATGAGTTACCTGTGTTGTTTGCTGCAATAATTGTGCAAATGGCAAAGTGGTATGCTCATGTGGTGTATGTCCATTGTAACATCCTAGCCGGAAATTACTTATTAAAATAAATAAGAAAATAAATAAAATAACAACCTCATTTATTAATCATCAATTTCCCAAAAATCGCGGGAAAATTTAAAACTTAAAGTCCAACGCGCCAACACAGATAAAATAAGTCGCGTCAATACGTATTACAAATAAAATTGTCTATAAAATTATTACATTAAAACCATAGTTCAACATAATAACTAGTGATAAAATCCCTGAGAGATCCCCACTCTGTCTCTATGCATCTGTCTGCTCACCTGCATCAACATCTGCTCCAATGTAACAAGTTACATGATCATCGCCACACACACACAGATAGGGTGAGCTCATTTAAATAAAACCAAGCAATATAATATCAAATACAACATCAACAAATTTAAACCCGGGTTAGCACATTTCTCCCTCTTTCTCTTACTCCTTCATTTCCTGCACTTGCCTTTAGACGTCTATCATCTCTATACCCTTTAGGTGAGAACAATGATCGATCTTCGCTGCACGAGTGTCTACTCGCCCCTCCAACTACAGGCCACCACCTGATAGTCCACACGTGGGAATAACCTTGTCACAGTATCTCACCGTGACACCAAGTGGAGTTCCCCAAAACAAACCTAAGTTTGTAGTTGTTTCCAAACTACCAAATCTCTATCAGAATCCACTAAAGAGGGCAATCATCCGAAACCTTGCCGTACGAGCGACAACCCGCACACTCCACTAGACTTCCTAAACCACCAGGCTACAACCTCGAGTGGTCACGTGTTACCCCAATACGAGATGCACTCATAACTGGGCCCCCAGCCAAAGCATCACATCATGAACATCCCCTAAAGCGGTGTAGAAAACTTTCCTTGCGCACCATCACTAGACCAAAACCGCTTGGCGTGCATCTCACGTCGCTAGGCGGAATTTAGCTTCAGACCGCTTGGCGGGCATCATACACCGCCAGGCGCCACGTGCCTGCAGAATCATCATTGCACTGTCATCGCCTGGCAGTCACACGCACTGCCGCCAGGCGCGTCACACCCCCACCGCCCGGTGCATCTGTCTCACGCCGCCAGGCGCCACCGAACCATCAAGGTTTCTATTCCATCATTCAGCCTGGCGGAACCCACCCTACCGCCAGGTGCCCTGCGCGCACTGTGACCACTGTCATAGGTTTGTGTCCCGTCCGCCTGGCGGCTCGCTCGCGCCGCCAGGCGCCATATCAGTAGCGCACTACTACTAGTTTCTTGGCACTTAAACAGATCCCATATGGACCTCAAACATATGAAATTATAGCACAGAATGATTTCCCAATCACTTTCTATAATTATAATTAGATTAGATCACATACATGCACACCTACTATCAATTTAATCATCATCATACAAACATACTCTCATTCTTTGTATTATGCACTCTAAATTTTGAGGTAGTTCATGTCACTGCAATTTGAACAATATAACACATGGACCTTATAAAATCATGATTCAATCAAAATTACATTGCCAATTATTTCCAGTTTCACCCTTTCAAATTCACCTTTCCACAATTATGACATGTTCCACTTACTCAATTAAAGTATTTCCCATTATCAATCCTCACCAATTTAACCCAACCCCACACAATACATGTAATTTCAGCCTTAATAATAATCTCAATCTATATCAGCATGCAAATCTTTGTTTAACCTAACACATCTATCATCATTCTTACGTTCTCATGTATTCTCATTTTGGTATTCCATGGTTATAGTTCCTTACACCCCACTGCCCTACTAATCCCCATCACACATACAATTTATCCCGCAAATTCTCCTTTTCATACAATCATAACAAAAACGTAAAAAGATCATCACCCAAGCTCGTGATATGCAACTTCATATAATCATACATGGCGATAGATACGTATAAGTCCTATACTGATCCCACTCCATCAACCAGTGAACAAATCACTAACTTTTAACATGCATAATTGTTTCCAACCCCCAACATAACCCTAACACCCAATTTCAGATAAAAAATCATGCCTTCCAACAAAACCATGATATACACAGTCAATCATATGCGTAAAATTCACATTCAAACATTTAAACATCACAACCACATCATAGGTACCCCAAACAGATCCAAAACAACCAAAGCAGCGTCACAGTGTTCGTGCCACCTGGCGGTTCATCCTCTGCTGCCAGGCGGTTCATGGAGGAAACCCAGAAAATGGGTGCAAACGTATGTGTCGCCTGGCGGTTCATGAACTGCCGCTGGGCGGTTTCTGGAAAAATCCAGAAACGCGAATATAACGAGAGAAAGTAGGTTCCACAGTTTCATTATGGTTCAGATCATACATTCATATCATTGCGAAATAAAACAAGCAATACGAACTCCGCTAACCTGGTTTCCTTGCTCAAATTGATAAATTTGCTACTTCTTCCTTGTTTGCCAATAGCCTCCTTTGCTCTTCTTCCAGTTCCCCTCTTCCTATCAACCCCAACTCAATTTTCAATCTGAATTTGCCTCTCCTCACAGCACCTACCAATGGCAGACTTCCAACCCCTTCTCTCTCCTTATTTGGTCTCTTTAATCACACCTTAATTACGGTTAATGACCATAAAACGAAAAACTAAGTATTTAGTGAGCTTAATGATCATTCAATGGTGTTTAGAGATACTTTTCCAGCCATCCTAGCTGCCCTCTCACGTCTAGGGTTTGTGTGACTCTTCATGTTCATGTCAAAATTGAATTTGGCAAAAAGAAATTATTTTGTCTAAGCTAAGATTCAGACCCATCACCACACAATTGCAATTCAAGTACACAACCAATTCAACCAAGTCATATTACATGATAATATTCATACATCAAATATTATATCCTTACTTATCACACCCAAGCATCTCAAAAACAATATTAAGGATTAAATAACACACAATTGACATACATAGGACTCAAACACAAGTCCTCTCACACAATCAAAGTACTCTCAACCACTTAAGCTAGTACTTTTCCACATCATGAAGGTTAGCTTTTAATGCCATAAAGGCTTCTCTTACCCGCATTTATTAAATAATTATTTATTTAATTATTTAAATTTAGTGGGTCTCACATCCATACTGTGGTATAAAAGGTCGTGGAGGAGATTCAAGTCCTGACTTTGGTGCAAATGCATGCACAGGTCTAGTCTATGGTGATGTAGAAGGTGGTGGAGGTGTAACTCCTGGCTGTGGTGCTGATCCAAGATGTGGTGCAGAAGGTGTTATAGGTGCAACTTGTTAGTTTTGAAATGGTTGAAATGCCTAGAAGGGGGGTTGAATTGGCTAGTTAAAAAATCAGGCTATCTTTAAAAACTAAAAACCCTCTTTTATTGAATCAATTGGATCACCAAGTTAGGATGCAAAAACTACCAAATTCAGTCGGTCAAAAACAGAGTTAATCGATTGATTTTACTAAACAGATTTTTACTGGTATAATCAACCGATTGAAATAGAAAAATAGTCGACTGAAATACTGGAAAAAATGCAGAAATGCAGATTCAAGATTTGAACCAAGAACAGTGCACAAGAATGATCAAGACAAGTTCTAATTGATTATGCAAACATGCTCAATGTTGCAGATGTCATCAAAACACACAAGAATATGAAAAAAAAATGATTTAAACTCAAGTTCTTTAAACTTTAAATGATTATGCAAGAGAGAAGGGTTAGAGAAAAGATTGGATTGCAAGATTTTTATATTGGTTCACTCAATATGAGCTACATCCAGTTTGTCAAGGCAACTTGAGCCTGACTTTGCGCTATTTCAAAAGATTTACAAAATTCCACCCTTACACTTTCAAAATAAGTAAAAACAACAGACAAGACTCTTGAATCGCACAAAAATCACACCCGCACAACAAGAACCCTTTTGCAGACCTGGAAAACCACCAGGCACATACACAAAACTTGAGAAAGATCAAACCTCAATGGTACCACAACCCTGTCTACCCCAAACCACCTTCTCCAAGCTTCAAACACAAGCCAAAAGCTCAAAGAATTGATCCAAGATCAATCTTCAACAACTGCAGTCTGAATGACCACGAAAGAGAGAGATATCCCAAGTTTCTAGAACAGTTTCGCGCTAAAAAATGATTAAGTTACCTCTCTTTTGAAAATCACAACACTTATAGTCAAACTGTTACAAAATTCAACAGGTTGATTTCCAAATCAATTGGTTGATTTCACTTGACTTAAGTGAAATCAGTCGATTAAGAAATAAATCAACTGATTGAATAAGTCACAGTTTAAGACTACTGTAGCCAACCTTTTAACCTGTTGAAAAACCATTCAACAGGTTAAAGAACACAAAAAAGACCAAATACATAAAATTAATATTACAAGGTCTACAAAGTGAATTATAAACATCAAGTACTCTCTCTTAATTTAAGCCATGTGAATGGCACACGTTCAAGACATGATCAACATGAATCCCATCAAATCTCCTTATCTATATCAATGTAGGCTTGATTCCAATGGTAATGACTTCTAAGTAGTTCAAAAAGCTTCATCAAATCTTCATGAGACACACCACCTTGATTGGATACTATCTTCTTCTATCTTCCATTGCAAATTGCTTCCATTGGTTGGATACTATAGAGTTGATGAAGTGACACCAAAGCTTGAACATCTGAAACTGAAAATAATTTCCAATAGCAATACACACAAGCTAGCAAGCACACATAAATGCAAATGCTCCCCCTATCAATAATATGGGTTCAATTTCAAATTTGATTTTTTATTCCACTTTTAATGCTTCTACTTTAGTCCAATTTGATCAATTTCTCAATTTTCAATTTTTTCTCCCCCTTTGAATTCATCAAATAGAACAAATGCATTAAGAGAACAATCATTGCATAACATTTCATTGATATATACTGGAACATGATACAACCAACAAGAACTAAAAATAGAGAATAAAAACTAAACTTCATATAATTAACCGACTAAAAATCAAAATCAACCGACTGAAACTGACAGAACTCAAATTGAAAAATCACAATCACATGGATACAATGCATGATCCTAAAAGCCAACACACTCAATCATCCTGAGGATCATTTCTGGTTTGGAATGAGGTCAGTAGGTCATGGATATCATGAATTTTCTCACATTGCAATAGTTGTGATGTGCATGTTGCACTAGTGGGAAAAAAGGAATCTATGACGACTTATTATGACAAGTATAACCCACCTATCATAATAAGTTGACCGGTGGCATTTTTGTAATAAAAGTAACAGTTATTATGACTGGTAAAAAGGAATCAATCATAATAAGTGAGAAGGGAAAATTTATTATGACAAGTGCAGAGGACATATCATAGTAGATGGGCACGGTGGCAAAATTGAAATTATGTTAAAAATATATTATGACAGATTTAGGGAAACCTGTCATAATATCTTCAAAACCCTAATTTTTTTCCTTCCCTCTTTTCTTTTTCTCTTTCTCGTCTCCATTTTCTCCAACATTCAGAAGCATGGTTTCTTTCTCGAAACAATCATTCGTGCACCGTTCTCATGCCATTCGCTCACC
>Ga0214544_1009393_pt1 | contig 15374 bp, 9 predicted proteins | sample CNSS3metaG_FD_160074 | JGI IMG/M metagenome (GOLD analysis project Ga0214544, IMG submission 160074) | Root nodule microbial communities from cowpea collected in UCLA plant growth center, Los Angeles, California, USA - CNSS3 | ecosystem: Host-associated > Plants > Roots > Nodule | place: USA...
ACATGTAAAAGGGTTGAACATTTTGAAGTAAAAACACTCTTGTGTCTCAACCATTTGTGAGAGTTTCCTCCCTTGGGAGTGAAACTTTTAAGCCTTATCTTGCATAGCAAGTGGCGGCACACATCCATTCATCTTCAAGGTTGCCATGGCTTCTAGCCTAGCCTTGTAGTGGCGTGCTTCTCACATTTTTACCATTTCTTTCCTTTCCATTTTATGTTTTCTTCTTCCTTTAATTGTTCTTGGTTTTCTATGATTTATGTGCTTTCCATTTCCTTTTCATTTTGAATCAATTCATCATCTTCTTCTCTTGAGCTTTGTGAAAGGAACCTTCACATCTAGATAGCTTGCTATTAATGTCCAGTGGGGATTTCACTTAGCTTTCTTAATCAACTCACACCATATTCAATAATCTTAAAAAGAAACAAGATAATCCTTCATCATTATAGTTAAACACACATCTTAATTTTATTTACTATGGGATCATTTTTCAATTACTTATCATTTTTATTTATTTTGTTGTTGATGTATATCTTTATATATAATTATAGATTATTATAGTTAACATTAATCTTAGTATTACCATTGACATTAATATTTATAGCATAAACATTATTATTATTATTATCATTAGTTTGTTATTATTGGTATCATTATTATTTTTATTAGTATTATTACTATTGTGTTATTATTAGAAGTGCTTTTGTTTTTTAATTATAAAAAACATTGTTATACTAAATCCTTTTGGTAAATAGATTTTTAATCTTTTAAATTTTTTATAATTGGTATTTTATATTAATATTAATATTATTATTTTTAATGGTTAAATAAATATAATAACAATTATATTATTATTTTAAAATTATTTGTATAAAAAAACAAAAAAAAATATTGGTACATGCATGGGTCATGGGTAACTGAACACTGTATTGTGTATTGTGGTATCAATTCTATTTGTTATATTCAAAACTGAAATTATTATTGCATTAGTACTTCATTGCTTTAATAACAACATTTATAACAATATTACCTAATTTTTCTGATATTTCATTATATAATATTTTCACTACTTTATTATTTTAATATAAAAATAAAAAGAATACAACTCGTGCAAATGCACGACACAGTCTACTAGTTATAATAAGAAAATAACCTCATAAACACAAAAAAATATTATTTTTTTTCCATTTAACTAGGCATTTGATCACAATTACGAAGAATAAAAATTGTATCCTCATTTACTTAATGATTGTATGTAAAGACAACAACCCACTAAAAAAAATTGTGTATTATCTATGCAAAATTATTTACAAATTTTTTTCATAAATAATTTTTTATCTACAAAAGAGTTTCATAAATAATGTTAATATTCATGGGTAACCCAAAAACTATTGCATTTGAAAATTTCATAGATAATTATAACAGACTTTGAAGAATTTTTTTTTATACAAATGATTATCTATAAAAGTAATAATAGAAAATAATTATTATAAAATATATAAAAATTAGTAGAAAAATATATTACCTACAAAAAAAGAAAATCATATGCAAAAATTATATAATTGTTTTAATTAAAAATAATGCTATTTAGGTTTAGGTTTTATTCCTCCTCTTTCGATCTCTCCAAGGCCAAACCCTACCGATCCTCGTTCTCCGCTCGAACGCTCTCACAGTCGAGATCCGTGCCGATTTCTTAAACATCACCTTCCTCTGCAACCTCTACCTACTGAAGAACCAATTTTCCGATGAGTTTCCTCCGAGTCTCACTCTACTCACCCGATTCATTTGCTTGGATCTCTCCTCCAACTTCACCTATCAAATCCCTTTCATCCTGGCTCCGGCTCCGTCTCCCTCCTCCAATTCAACCTCCGTCACGACGCATAAGAAGTCCAAGAAGCTCTTCACGGGCGCCATTGTCGCAATCGTTGTCGGATCAGGTCTCATCGTGGCCTTGCTGCTATGTCGTCAGCAAAACCGCCAAAGCTTGTTGCGGAGGCACGTGCATTGATGGTGGAGGCGGGGACGTCGTCGTCGAAGAAGGACATCACCGGGGTTTCAACGGAGGCGGAAAGAAACAAACTTGTGTTCTTTGAAGGGGGATATAAGTTTCGATTTGGAGGATTGGTTGAGGGCTTCGACCAAGATGTTGGGGGAAGGGACTTTGTACAAGGTGGTGCTGGAGGAAGGGACAATGGTGGTGATGAAGACTAAGCACGATAGTGTGGTGCCTCACAGCTTGTTTTCTCTCTTTCACGGTACCATATTCTTGTTCTTATCCATCACCTCCCCAATTCCTTTTCTGTTTGTTCATATTTCTCTGCTCAATTGTGTTGGTAGGTAATTATTGAACTCAAATGCAATGCAAATTGATTGTTATAGTTTAGGAATACCATACTTGGTTTGCTCTTGCCTTTCCGACTTTTCCTTGTTCATAGGGGAATTGAATTCTTTTTTTGATAGAATTGACATTGTTTACTTTTTATGAGTATTTAATTTGGCTGAATTCCTAATCTAGTTGTTGTAGTGGTGGAAGTTCATTATTTTATCAGTGAGGTTGTTGTTATTGTTGTGAAGTGTTTGTTGTGTGATTAGCTTATCTGCGAGCAGTGGCAGTGGGGTGCTCTCGCCTGGCTTCCCCACTGATATCCAAATTCCAAATACTCCCTTTAGGTCTAATTTTTAATGGAGTGTAAGAAGTTTTGTGTTGATTAGAAGAGTCATAGATGTTTGTTTTATTAATAGGAGAAAGAATGACCATCAATATAGAAGCCAGTTTTGTGATGAAGCTGCAATATTATCTATTGCCGCACTCACAGGTCGTGGGACTGCACAATTTGTTTCAAAATGTTAAGGTTTCAAAGGCAGGGATTTTCCCCGTTGAGAACTCTAGAAAAGAACATGGTCCATGTGGGGACACACACACCCGTCCACTGAGTGGTTCTTTGGGAATTCTTATGCCTCGGTGACTCCTCCTACAGCTACTACTACCAATAGTGGTGGCCTAGGGAATGATAATGCAAGCAATTGGAGTAGCGATGTGAATGCTTGGGCTGATGTGCCGCAGCAATATACTGCTTTGCCCTAGCTGGCAAGATGTGAAAGCACGAGGGAGGATAAAGAGGAGTAAGAGGTAAATCTTTTCTTTAATATTATATGATGTCATAAATAAATCTTTATATTCTTTACTGTAATATTGTTATTATCAGATCATAATGTTATATACTATTCCCATTTACGTTAACGAAACATTTGAATATATATACGATAATATTCTAAATAAAATGGTGAAAAATTATTCTGCTTAGAGTGTCTTAGTGTAGTTAGCTGGTACGAGGGTTTGAAGATTAAATGGTGTATGCTCTTTTCTTTTTATTAAGGGCTGAATGATTACATATATTATATTGAAACCTAGGAGCGTAGCTGTTATTCATAAATATATATACATGTATAATAATTTGCACAATTCTAATTCTTTTCATATATATACGTCATGGTGGTTTTGGCGTTATTATATATATTATGTATATCAAAGTTAAAATATTGTGGCTTTTGGTTCTGATGGGTTTTCTATATAGGTTTTGGTTCTGATGGTTTATTATGGCTTTTAAATTATTGTAATATATTTAGTTTTGGGTAATGGTGAAAGTGTGGAGTTGTTGGGTTTGGTAGTGTAGAATTAATTTTAGTAGTTTTTGGTGTTGGCAATGAAAATGCAGCTTTGACGTTATAAGTAATATTGTGTTGTGATGATTTATATATATTTTACTGGGTGTAAATTATAAGGTATGTAGAAGTTAAATTTATATTTAGTTTGATAATTAGGACTTGTTTTTATATATTTTTGGTTTTTTTAGCAAAAGTGCAGATTTTAGTTTTGTGGTGTTTGATGCTAGGAATTTTGATTTTGTTAGGATTTGGAGAACCCTTTCATTCTCGTCCATGACTAGAAAGATGGCCTTATGATTTCAATTAGTTATCCAAAGATTTGAGAAGATGGCCTTATGATTTCGTTGGATCGAAAGATTTCATTCAACCCAAGGGAAAAAGTGTCTGGAAGACTACAAGTCCATTTGGTTCTTGCTGCTTTATTTTCTACTTATAAGTTTTCATTGGAAGTTATAGATTACACATGTATGGTCTTGTGGAGTCACCTTATATGTGATGTTAGTTGAGGTTTATTCTTTTGAAGATCCTGTAGACCCAAAAAACTTCAAAAAGGCCATTGGTGTGAGTGATAATTGATAGTTGCAAATTCATTGAATTCTTAAACAATTTTAGTCAAAATTTATGAGTTAGTTTTTGGTTTCACTTTCTCACAATATGGTGTTTCAATTGGACTTTATGTGGCTTATACAGAAGATACTTAGTGTCCAGTTCTCAATCCCAGATTATGTACGAGTGTACTCATTCAATAGCAATAATGTGGTGTTGGATACACATATCTGATTCTCTTATTCGGTCTTTAAATCATAGGTCCATGTTAGGAAGTTTCTCTTCAATGGACTCGCTCTTGGTCTCTAACCATGTTTTGGTCGTAAAATAGTTTCAACCATTCTTACTTTAACACATTAAAAATCCAAATTTTGCAGTTGACTTGGTAATAACTTTATCTTTTTTGTTCAGAGTTCAGACGCATTCTACTTTCCTCTCCATCTATAAAAAATTAGATTTTGATTTTTCTGCATCAAACTTTGGCTTTTTCTCTCTCTTCATTGAATATTTTTCCATAATTATCATCTAGGTTCATTCCTTTTTCACGCTTTGCTCTAATCACTTTTCAAGTTCAAAGGGCTTACACAATCACTAGGAAGCCATTTAAGGATATGTTAAACAACACTACACACATTGGAAAAAATTGGGGAGAGGCCAATTTGGGGTGACTTATCTCTGCACCGAAAATTCAACTGGTTTACAATATGTCTAATCCATTTCAAAGAGGAAGCTTGTGAGAAGAGACGATAAGAGGATATGAAGAGGAAGGTTCAAATTATGCAGCATTTAAGTGAATTTAAGTGAACATATTATATATATATATATATGGTTGTAGGGATTCTAGAATGTTTTTTTTATATTAAGTTACCTATGAAAACCTTCGTAGGTAATTCAAATACTTTTTTCACGAATTGTGTTCATAGATAAATTTTTTAGATAAGTTATCTACGAACACATCTCGTAGATAAATTTACCTATCAGTAGACTACCTACAAAATTTTCTTCGTAGGTAATTCGTTGATAACATTAAATTATCTATTACCTATGAATTATTGGTGTAGATATAATCCATCTTTCTCAAAAATACACTTCGCAGACTACGGAAAAGAATCAATAACGAATACACTAATTTGAAGACAAATTTAGAAAATGCATGTACAACACAAATTATTAAAGGAGAAAGAGGCATGAAAGATGTTGAATTGTCATCTATATAGATAAACATCCTATCTTTTCCAAATAGTCAAGAGAAACATTCATCATAATAAGAAACAAAATACACAATTACCTCATAAACATGAGTAATGCTAATCTTTTCCATCAAATTAGGCCTTTGGTCACAATTTTGAGGGATAGAAGTTTGATCCTTATTAGCTTAAATGGTTGTTGGTAAAGACAACTCCATAGAAATGCATTTCAAAAACTGCAAAAAAAATCAATAACTGATACACTAATTTGAAGACAAATCCAAAAAAAGAATGAATAACACAATAATTATTACATGAGGAATATACATGAAAGATGTTGGATTGTCATCCCTATAAATAAACATCCCGTCTTTTGTAGATAGTCAAAAGGAATCAATCATCATAGTAACAAAAAACCCCCAAGTACCTCATAAACACCAGTAGTACTATTATTTTCTATCAAATTAGGTCTTTGGTCCCAATTTTAAAGGATAGAAGTGTGATCTTATTTAGCTTGAAAGATCTTGGTAAAGACAACAAGTGCCAAGAATTGTACTTACCAGATTGCAAAAAGGAATTAATAATTGATATACTAATTAATTTAGAAAAAGAAAAAACAACACCAAAATTATTAAAGGAGAAAGAGGCACAAAAGGTGTTGGATTGTCATTCTTATAAATATACATCTAGTTTTTTCGAAAGAGTGAAAATGAATCCGTCATCATAATGCGAAATTATAATAAAAAAAACACACACACTTACCTTAGAAGAACGAGCACTAGTATTCTTTTCCATCAAACTAATCAAACTAGGTCTTTGATCACAATTTTGAGGGATAAAAGTTTGATCCTCATTAACTTAAACTCTTTTTGGTAAAGACAATAACTATCCAGAATTGCATTTACCAGATTGCAAACAAGAATCAATAACTTATACACTAAATTGAAGACAAATTCAGAAAAAGAATGAAAAGCACAAAAATTATTAAAGGAGAAACATGCATGAAAGATGTTGTATTGTCATTTGTATAAAATAAACATTCAGTGTTTTTCAAAGAATAAAAAGGAATCTGTCATCATACTAAGAACAAAACCACAAATACCTCACAAACATGAGCCTATTCTTTTCCATCGAACAAGGCCTTTGGTCACAACTCTCAAGGATAGAAGTTTGATCCTCATTAGCTTGAATGGTTATTGGTAAAGATAACAACTCCACAGAAATGCACTTCGTAGAAGGCAAAAAATAATCAATAACTTATGCACTAATTTGAACACAAATACAGAACAAGAATGAACAACACAAAAAATTATTAAAATAAGAAGAGACACGAAAGATGTTGAATTGTCATCCCTATAAATAAACATTTAGTCTTTTCCAGAGAGTTAAGAGAAATCAATCATCATAGTAAGAAAAAAAAAACACAATTACCTTAAACACGAGTAATAATACTATTTGTTTTCATCGAACTAGACTTTTGGTTACAATTTTGAGGGATAAAATTTAGCTAGTTGTCAATTTTATCCCTCATAATTGTGACCACCAAAGGCCTAGTTTGATAGTAAAGAATAGTATGACCGGTGTTGATGAGGTAATTGTGTATTTTTTTTTTTAATATGATGACCAATTCCTTTTGTCTCTTGCAAAAGATTGGATGTTTATTTATGTGGATGACAATCCAACATCTTTCATTTCTCTTCCTTCTTCAATAATTTGTGTTGTTCATTCTTTTTTTGAATTTGTCTTCAGATTAGTGCATCAATTATTGATTATTTTTTGCAGTTCGCGAATTGCATTTGTGTGGAGTTGTTGTCTTTACCAATAACCATTTAAGCTAATGAGGATCAAACTTCTATTCCTGAGAATTGTGACCAAAGGCCTAGTTTGGTGAAAAAGAATAGCGCTCGTGTTTGTGAGGTATTTGTGTTTTTATTTTCTTATTATGAGGACGGATTCCTTTTTATTTGTTGGAAAACACTGAATCCAACATCTTTCATGCATTTTTTTTCCTTTAATAATTTTTTTGCTTTTCATTCTTTTTTTGAATTTGTCTTTACCAAAAACCGTTTAAGTTAATGAGGATCAAACTTTTATCCCTCAAAATTGTGATCAAAGACCTAGTTTGATGGAAAAAAATAGTAGTACTCGTTTTTTTAAGGTAGTTGTGTGTGTTTTTTTTATTATAATGACGGATTCCTTTTGACTTTTTAGAGAAGACTTGATGTTTATTTATAGAGATAACAATTAAACATCTTTCATGTCTCTTTCTCCTCTAATAATTTGTGTTGTTCCTTTTTTTTTTCTAAATTTGTTCAAATTATTTTTCAGTTTTTTATTCTTTTCTGCAACGTGGTAAGTGAATTTATGGGCAGTTATTGTCTTTACCAACAACCATTCAAACTAATGAGGATCAAACTTATATCTTTCAGCATTGTGAGTAAATGCCTAGTTTTATGGAAAAAAATAGTATTGCTCGTGTTTATAAGGTAATTGTGTGTTTTTTGCTTATTATAATTTCTTATTATGATGACTCATTCCTTTTGACTCTTTGGATGTTTATTTATAGGGATGACAATTCAACATCTTTCATGCCTTTTTTCCTTTAATTGTTTTTGCTTTTGTTCATTTTTGTTTCCCCCACCTAGGAGGGCAGTGTTTTAGGTGTGTCAGCATTCCATTTTTCATTATTTTTCCTTTCTAAAACTTTTTTTTTAGTTTAAATAAATATTAGTCTGTCTTTAATTAACTAGTTTTTGTTAATTTCTTATGAAAATTTAGTTTTCAATAAATTATGGTAAAAAGGTTTCTTTTAATAGCCTTTTGTTGCAAATTAAGTCTTCTCTTTTAATAAAGAAGCTTTGCCAAGAAACCCTGTAATTGTTCTGAATTGGATTTAACCCCTTGATCTAGATTCTCTTTTATCACAGAGGTGCCCCTGGTCAACTTGATTGTTGGTGGTCAACACACATGGTTTCACTTATGTGTTACGGGCCCAATTGGAAACATAGCTCATTGTGACATAGCTAACCTTTCTTGAAGGGAATTACAGAGTTGTTGAACATGCTTCGAGAAGAGGGAAAAGTTGGTGTGTGACGAAGGCCACACAATGGTTTGCGAGAAGAGGGCAAGCTACGTGTGATGGAGGCACGAGGTTGCGAGACCACAAAGAGGAGAGTGAAGATTGGCTTGATGGTGCACATGTAGGAAGGATCCAGCCTAGGTCAAAGGCGTGTTGTGTGGCCTTCAGGTTCGATTTGTTTGTGGAAAAAGGAGAGTTGGGTCAGGTTTTGCTTTGGGGATTTTTCTTTGGTATAAAATGGAAAGAACAAGGGTTTTGTACGAGGATTCACGATGTTTTTGAGAGAACTAGGTTTTGCGTTTTCTGGTGCACGAGAGAGTCACTGTACAGGAGGTTTCTCATATGCAGACTCTCACAAAGTGGCCAGCGGGAGTAGGTCTCTTCCAGTGTGCAAGGTAGCTCTACTTGGATCAACCACGAGCACAAAGTGGTCTCTGAGTGAGATTCTTTACACCAATCTAATTCTTAGAACTCTCGATTGTTTGTCTTTCAAGTCTTTAATGAAATGCACTTTGAAGTCTAGCTTTGAGTTTTAATCTTTAGTTTCTGAGTTGTGCTTGTTTAAGCTTAATTTCATTTTATGCTTTTCAGCCTTGAAGTTTTGATTCATTTAAAGTTTCATTACTGCTTTTAGGTTTTTTATTCAGTCATGGTTATGTGTTATTGTTTTTAATTTATGTTTCAGTGTTTTGGTCTTGAATCAGTGCTTGATTATGAATTATAAATCTGCCCAACTCATTGTTTCATCTGGAAAACCATGTGACCCCAAAATGGGCACAAATTATCGAGAGATCTTCTCGAGTGTAGATGAATTTATGTTCGGTTACTGCAACTGTTCCAAGTTTAGGCAGTTTGTATTTGTGATTTCTTCTTATGACCCAAATTTGTTTCCAATTTTGTAGTGTCTGTTTATCAGTCTGGTCTGAATTTTCTGTTCTAAGAATAAGTATTTTCATGCACTTTATATATTTCAGTCACATTTTGTTTTTTTCTTGCATTTTGTCAATTCAGTTTTTTTCTACCTTGCATAACTCATGGGTGCTACAGAGTATCATCATTTCATGCATGCTTTCATGTTCATAGTTTTGAATTGCATGTTTCATTCTAGTCCACAAAAAGTTTAGGATCATACTTTCACATGACTCCTTATGCATAACTAGTCAATCCAAGTTAGCACTTCATTTGCACCCATATTCTACTGCTATAACCTATGATTCCATTCAATCTGATGGGAATTGGACTAATAATTACTGCTACTGTCATAAATTGCTCTAATGCTATTAAGTGTTGTTATGCCACTGTCCTGCATTGATTTTGCTGTCATAGACTAGAGCTTAGCTTCAATGCACGTAATTGGTTGTAAGCACTACACTGTATCAAGTTGGCTGAATAACCATAAGTGTTGCAGGCTGAACCACGTTGAACTGCATTTTGGATATACATATAGGCCTTGATTATGCTGTCAAAGGTGCAATTTGATATTGTAGGATCTGTTCTTTTCTTACGTGTTTAGAATGCATTGCTCATTCTCACATAGCATCCTAGACATGTTAGAACTGCATATGTCCCATTGATTGTAGTACAAAAAATCTGATTCACATGATTAGCATAAGGCTTTTAGGCATTGTCTTTTCTCTGCTGCCAGTTTTAAATGCAAAACCGTGGAAATGAACAACTTAGTGGATCCTATACTGATTCATTTAACTTTGTATTCTCATAACTTTTAGTCTCATGTATCTCGTCCCCACATCAGTAGATTCATTATTTTGTTCATGCATAAACCATTCAGTTATGCATTTCCTCATTCTATTTTGGATTAAATTCATTCCCATTAGATTCCATATCATACATATTCTGCACTTAGTATTGCATTCATGGCACAGTTGCATTTAAGTTAGTTTCAATTGAATAAACTCTACATTTTTCTTACTTTATTTTAGTTTTATTTCTCTCTTTGTTTTCTTTTATTATAATTTTAACAATTTGTTTTCTTTTATTATAATTTTAACAAGAATTAAATTATGCAAACTAGACTTTTATGCAAGTAAGAAAAACACTATGGTCCAATTCACAAGGAAACCCTCAAGAATATCTTACACAACAACCTCTAGGCTTTTCCCTCACCGCCGTCTCTACCCTTAATTCAACTCCTCCTTAGACAAGCGCACTCTCAACTTCAAACACATACTTTCTCCTAATAATATACACACTACAAATTTATAATATATTCCTCATGCTATAATTAACACATAACAATTCTAATCAATAAATTAATTTTTCCATCTACCATAATTAAATTAAATAATTAAAATAAATCAAAAATTACTTAAATTATTAAAATAATTATCTTATATTTCATAATTCAATAAAACAAATAAATTAAATAAGTTAACAATCTTAAGTTATTAATTTTTTCATAAATTTTTTGTATTTTAATTATTTTTTCTGGATATGTACATAATTGAAAATAAGTGAAATAAAAATAATTAAGAGTTGCACATAACTATAAATAAAATAAAATAAATAAATAAAAACGATACAAGATTAATTAAAAGAAATAATTTAAACAAATATATTTATTGATTTTCATTCTGTCTGGATATTGAGAAGTGAATGTTTTGCACATAAACTAGGATACTTTATCATATCTTATTTACATTGCAATGCTTACATAATTATTTGAACTGTAGATGATTAATAATATCTCACATTTTGTGTTTGGATTGGTAAACTGTTTTTAATGTGTCATTACTTTCTTTAATAATAGACAATAATGTTCTTAAAAGTGCTTCAAAACTCACTTCTTTTACTAATTACTTCATTGATATATTCATTCAAATTTTTAAAACTTTAAGACAATTTTATTGAACTTTTATGTTTCTATGTTTCACTGTCTATTGTTTTTTCATGATCTCATTACAGTTTTTTTCAACTTTTTTATATTTTAAATCTCGTACTTTACTACAAGTTGATTTATTTTACCCTAAAATATTATAAAACTTTTAAAGACAAATATTTCATAATTATCTTATGAGTTTATTAAATTTTTAAATTGAAAAATTAGTAATTGTAAAGACCTTGAAAATGGTATTTTAGAATTGATAATGTCTTTAAAATAGTGAATCTGGGTTATTTTAGTATTAAAACACTGAAGTATAATAGAAAGTTTTATAAATGAGTTTCATTATCTTAAAACACACAATCTCTCAAGAAATCATTTTTCTAGAGTTTTATGTCTTCTCTTTATACTTTCTCACCCCATGTTCATTTGTTTGAAGATTCAAGAATATGAGTGATTCACTCGGCTAGATCTTTCCAACCAACTGATTGGTTCTTCCGTTTGAGTAAGTAGTTTTTCTACTCTTTTATTGGTCCCATATGTTTTTCCATTTGTTTGTGGGTCTTCTCTTCCTACATGTGTCATTAGAATCATCTATATGAGTCTCTACTGATAAGTAATCATAATGATGTGGTTTGATCATCCTTATCATGTTTGTATGTGTAGATAGAGCATCTTATGGACTATAAGTGTTTTGGTGTAGTAGGTGTAGTTAAAACTTTTTAAGTTGTCAAACAAGGTGAGAGAAACTAATTTTAGCTTTTACATATTGCTTTTTTGTTCTAATTGGTGGTTGTAAATTTTGATGTAGTAAACCTTGAGTTGAAGTATTGTTTGCTTTGATATGTATAATTGTTAAATTTGTTAAGTGTTAGTGAGTTATGCAATTGAGTTATGAGAAGCATGAAATGTGTGATCTAGTTTTGGTTAGGAATGCCTCTATGAGATTATTTAATTTAGTAATATGGTTCCAGTTGAGTTAAAGATTCAAAATTTATAAGTGGAGATTAATTCAAGAGGTGCCAAATTAATCAATCAAAGAGCAAATTTAGAGTTCTGATACACTGTCAGGACAACTAATATTGTTGGGTGTCACATAAGGAATGGGTTCTTTGGTTTGGTTATCGTTGGACAAACATTCTCCTCGCTAGGTTATCATAGAGTTCACTAACTTAGTGTCGTCGACTGCCACCTAGGATCGATGGGTGCCAAAATTCAAATTAAATCATGAGAGCTCCAGTGGTTCGTTAGATGCACACTAGGATCGCTATGCGTCGAAGCTGGCACTGGATGCCGTTTGGCTACCTTTAGGCGAATTCTTCTAGGGGTTTCTTTGTTAGAATTTCGTTGGGCGGGGATTTTTGGCCTGGACGGTACCATACAACTTTAAATTGCTTATTTTGAAATCTTATGAGATGTTATTTGATATGTTTATGTATGCATGATAAACACATATATTTCTCATGCTATAATTAATTAAATAAATAAAACAACAACTCTAATCAATAAATTAATTTTTCCATGTGTCATAATTAAATTCAATAATTAAAATAAATCAAACAATTACTTAAATAACCAAAATAATTGTCCCATATTTCATAATTCATTAAATTAAATAATTTAAATAAATCAACAATCCTAAGCCATTAATTTTTTTTCATGATTTTTTTTGTATTCTAATTATTTTTCCTAAATTTTACACAATGCGTAACTAGAGATAAATGAAATGAAAATAAATAAGAGTCGCGCATAACTATAGATAAATAAATAGAACCGATACCTAACTGAAGATTAATTAAAAGAAATAATTAAGTAGGATCGATATCTAACTAGAGATAAAATTAAATAAATAAGTAAATAAAATCATTGTGTGATGAGAGATATTAAGTAAATAAACAGGATCAATGTGTAAATGGAGGTAATTTAAACTAAATAAATAAACATAACATGTGTGTAACTGGAGGTAAATAAAATAAATAAGATATACTCAAGATAAATAAAATAAAATAAATAAATAGGATCAATACAAAACTAGAAATGAATTAAATAAAATAAATATAAATAAATAAAAATGATAGCAATTAAAAATAAGTTAGATGGAAGTAAATAAAATAATATATAATTCAAAATAAATAAAAGATTAATATATAACACACATTAGTTTGTCAAGATTAACATAAGAAAAGCTTAACCACACTTCTCCTTACTCACTCATTGAAAGGACATGCTAGAAATAATTTAAAATAGTTGAGATTTCTTCTTATCTTTGTTCCAAACTTTCTCTCTCTCTTTTTCTTTCTCTCTTTATCTTTCTCTCCATCTCTTTCCCTCTCTCCTCCTTTCTCACCTAACTCACACTTTCTTCATATTTTTTCACTTTGCTTTTCAATTATCCATATTTATAAATCCCGCACATGTGCCAACTTCTCCAAGTAATGAATGCATGCATTAGATGTAGTACATGTGCATTATATCATCTTTCTTTCATCATCCTTCTTATTTATCCATTTATAAGTCATGCATGTGTCATTATCTACCTAGTCCAAGTTAAAGTCATTATGACTTGTATTTAATAAAGAGATAAGCCTTATCTCTTCATCTTAAGGCTTATCTCTTTATTAATGTAGAGAATTTATTTTTTTTCGGTCATGACAGAGTGCGTATTCATACTCGCACCTTGCTATATCAATGCAATCTCAGCCTTAATTGTAATGAACAATATAAGGAAGGAATTGGTTATGATAGCAACACATTATGTGAATCAAATCATAGTAAATAGAGCACAAAATCAATCTCAAATTAGTAATATTAATTCTAACCATTAACAAATCAGAGCATAAAATCAATCCCAATTAGTAATATTGATTATAACCATTAACAAATCAGAGCACAAAATCAATCCCAAATAGTAATATTGATTATAACCATTTGAAGAAATATTTCCTCTAATTATTAGAATCATATCACTAATTTCTCTTACAGGAACAAGGGTAGAAAGCAGGTTGAGTTGTTGGGCTCATGAGAAAGAGTGTGATAATTAATAACAAATTGGGCTCTTCCCTCTTTATTCCTTTTTTTTCATCTCTTTTTTTTCTTTTTCTTTTCTAAATTAAAGTTTGAAAATCTTTGAAGAAAATAATGTTTCACATTTTTTTTATTTTTTTTATTATTATTATTTTTTTTTTGAAAATAAATTTATTTACCCAGACGAAATTGGGTGTTGACAATCTGTAAAAAAATGTTCATTAAGTCTTCAATTTCAACATGGCGTAGTTAGATTTTGAAAATTATGAGAAATGAAGAAGAAATTGGAAGAAGAAAATAGGAGATTAAACATGGTTATGAAAGGGAGACACAGAGAAAAAAGATATATACGCATCATTGTTTCTTTTGCATTTCTTATTCTCTCCCTCTTTAATTGCTTATTTTATTCTTTTATTATAAATTTTCTCTTTTTTTTTGGCACATTATATTTTTAGTTATCTTGAGCCTAGATATGTATCTACCTTTCTCTTATATCTTTTGGATAACTTTGATGGCATACTCTAAATTATGAATTATTTGTTTTGACTATTAAATATATAATATTTTATTTTGATAGTATTGTTATGTTCAAATGAAATGTTACCGTATTTATCTTTATTAAAACATTATTAAAAGAAGAAAATAAATTCATATTGTGATAGTTAAATATAATATTATGTATTTATTTATAAATATGAGAGAAAGTTGAAATTAGAAATATAACAAGTCATAGAAAATTAATTCACAACATATCTCTTTGAAAAGTGTTTAACAATCTGCTATGTAACTAAGAAAACTTAAGCCTAATGAAATTACTTACTTACCCTAACTTATTTTTTGACAAGTGTCTATTTTCGTGATTTTTAGGTCATTCTACATAATTTTGCACATCACTTCTCCAACTGACACGTGTCAACTCTTTTTTATACTCCATATATTCACTTCATCCTTCTTTCCACCTCCTTCTTTCATATTCATCTTCTTCTTCAATCTTCAAAGCTTTCTATCTCCTTCACTCCATATATATATATATATA
>Ga0214544_1009394_pt1 | contig 15373 bp, 6 predicted proteins | sample CNSS3metaG_FD_160074 | JGI IMG/M metagenome (GOLD analysis project Ga0214544, IMG submission 160074) | Root nodule microbial communities from cowpea collected in UCLA plant growth center, Los Angeles, California, USA - CNSS3 | ecosystem: Host-associated > Plants > Roots > Nodule | place: USA...
ATGGGTATGGGTATGGGTATAAGAAAATACCCGTTACCCGGTGGGGATGGGGATGGGTCAAAAGTTGTATACCCGTTGGGTTTGGGGATGGGGATGGGGATGAATTTTTATTATGGGGATGAGGATGGGATCATGATACCCGTACCCGCCCCGCCCCGTTGCCATCCCTAATAATATGGATTTGGCTCGAAAAAAACGCAGGGTGGGTCAGGATAGTGAACCCGCGGACTCGCAGTAGCCCGGCTCGCATAAGCTCGCGGTTCGCACGGGTCGACCTACAAGCTCGCATAAAAAAAAATTGCACTTGTGTATATTAGTTACTTTTTGTATGTACTCTTGCATTAACATTCTAAATTCTTGTATAACTGGAAAAAACAAATATTATATATTTTTTAATGTGCTAAAATTTAAAGAAAGAATACATTGTGTATGTCATAGTATGAGTATGAATATGAATATGATGAAAATGTTAAATTATTAATTTATCATCCAACTCCCCAAAATCTTTACTTAATTTTGTGAATTTCTTAAAGTTTCACAATTTTTAAACATTGAAAGTTTTATTATAAAAAATAAAAAAAAATTAAAAAATAAATAAAAAGCGGATCAGTCCGCGAGCTCGCAAGCCAAGTGATGTGTAGAGTGTACTAATGATTGCAATCCGCATAAATTGTGCAGGACAAAGCAGTCCAGCCCGCGATGTACGGGCCGGTCGACATTGTCATCCCTAATTAGAATCATAATGAAAACTAAGAAGTGAATGAGAAATCAAGTCCCTACACCAGTTAAAATCTTATCTGGATTCAATATTAAGAGACTTCACTTAGGAATTGGAAGTGAATATTTTGGGACAAAAAATCTTATTACTAGGAAGATTAAAAACATTGATAGGTGTCATTTCTTTTTATAAAATATATATCTCTCTAATTCTTTTTTTTTTCTCTTTCATCTCTGATTTTTTTTAAAAACAATTTTCATCATTTTCTTGATTAAATAGTATCCTTAGATTATGATAAAGTAAAGATAAATTTTTATTGATTAAAATTTATTTTTGAGTAAGTTTCTTTCTGTTCTAAAATCTTCATGACCAAAATTCTCATTTTTATTGGAAAAAGAAGTCCTATCATGTAATTTTATTAAAATTCATTTGGATTATGATACTTTGATAAATTGTTTTTTAATAAAGTTTGATAAAGTTTATTTTTTAATATAAACTAAACATTTTTTTCTTTCCAAATTACATCAAATATTTTTTTCTTTCATTGAAGTATTGTTACCTGTACATTATCAAAAGTTTGTCCATAAAACTTTGTCAAAACATAATTTTTCGATTCATTTTGGTCTAAGTGTAAATTTGTTCTAATATTTCTCATTTTCCTATTATGCATTTTTGTATCCTTTTATTGTCAATTAAGAAAAAGAATTATCTCAATTAGTTTATCTTTTGACTTACATTTGAAAATGTTTGATGATGTTGCATTATGTCTCTATGGTTTATTGTAAGATCCAAATCTTTTTTACCTATTACTTGGACTACAAGTGATTGATAGGTTAGAGAAGTTATTTCAAACTGTATTTAAACATGTTTTGATTGTTTGGATAATTGGAAGTAATATATTTAATTTAATTGGTTTAATTCATGCTAATATATATATATATATATATATATATATATATATATATATATATATATATATATATATATATAAGATGTAGTTGACTATTAAGATGTAGTCATAGCTTTCTTTGCATAGATTAATTTATCATATTTATTATTTTTTCTTCTCTCTTCATTCTCACACATGATACTTAACCACTATCCATATGTTATTGCTCTTATTTTTATAATAAATGTTATTTATTATATCAGTTTATGGTTGTTGACTTCATCAACAAAACTAAAACATTAGCATCAGCCAGGGTTTTAATTTCTCTCAATGATTTCCATTTTTTTATTTTTAAAATGAGTACTTCCTCCAACAATAGATGCATGTTAAGATAGTTTCACACTTAATGAACATACCATTAAATATATTATCTTTTAAATCAATTTTATTAGAATAATTTCACAACACACTTTTTACTATAGCAATATATAACTTTTTTAAACAATTATACTTATAAGAAATTAATGTTTCATTGAAATTGAGATCTGAGAACATCAATCAATTTTTAAAAAATTAAATGGTTAAAATATTGCACTCTTGTAAGATGAACTAAGTACTTATAAAATATCTTCACTTTTGTTTAGCCGTTTTCATTTTCAATTTTAATATTACAAAGTCCTTGTAAATTTTGCTAAATAGAAAAAAAAACTTTTTATTCATATATTAAGGTATATAATATAAATAATATTAATTATATATATATATATATATAAATTTTATAAACTATGACTAGTTCATTTCAAATTAGTTTTTATTCTTTATTAATCATGTTTTCTCTTTTCATCATGTTACTGCAATTTTATTAATGATAATAGCTTTTTCAATACGAAATGGTATCTTGTATTTACTGAGATTCATTAACTTCTATACATTAAATTTAGATCAGAATAACTTATGAAAGAAATGTTATAAAAGAAATCTCGTGTCGTGTTCAAGCTAGCAACTCTTACATTATTGAGGGTGGACTAAAGTGAGTTCATGAAAATACTACCAAACATAAAAATGTCAAACTAATCAACTTAATGTTTATTAATTCTTCTAATAAATGTTATTAAATTGGATCTGGTAATGGTTAGTGACTTAAGTACATTGTTCATTAATTAGGTTTCATTGCATACTCTTAATTAGGGTGCATTCGAGTGTGGCATTTTGGATGAGGATTTTTTTTCATTTTTAAATAAATTGTGTATGCAATATGTTATGGAAATAAAAGTAAATATCAAATTAAATTTATTTTTTATTTATATTTTAAAAATGTCAAATTAGAATTATTTTTTTTGTGAATAAACTTTTTACCCTTTTGGAAAAAATCTCACTCTGAAACATATATTCAATCAATGTTAATATGCAGACAAACTTCAGCGTTTCACCAAATTTATAAGTTTTTCAATTAATTAACTCTGGTAAACAAACGTTTTCCTTATTTTATAAAATAATTATTATATAATGGTTCAAATGATTTTTTGTAAAGAATTGAAAGTTTCTTTAAAAATAATTATTAGAACTTTTTAAACTTTTTCTAAGATTAAAGTTTGATAAACTTATGAGAGAAAAACAAAGCAATAAGGTAAAATTATTTTTTTCATAAATTAAAAGTATTTTTTTCTAAAAAACTGTAGGAACTATTCTGTAAATTATTTAAAATTTTATTTTTATATATAATCTAAAAATAAATTTAAATTTATAAATTTTTTAATCTTTTTCCTAAATATCTTTACAGAAAAATCATATAAAGGGTACAATATAAACAAAGATGATAACATATGTAAAGACTCACACATTTAAGTCTTTTTAAACGCTCAACCACACACACACATGGTGGCGTCTGAGAAAAAAAAAACACATGATGGTGAGTCAGATGATTTTGATTTAATTGAATTAAAGGTGTCTTTTTCATCGGAGAGTTGATGAATAGTGTTGGTTTATAAATATTTTGTTTTATCTCTATTTATTTGTTTTATTTCTTTTCAATATAATTATTTTGTTATATATATATATATATTATTGATAAATGTCCCAAAAATTAAGTTTTTAGTCATTTATTTTTTATTTTTATTTATTTATTTACACATGTTATTTTACTTTTTCATCAAATTTAATTTTTAATTTTATCTTTTCATAAATTCAATTACGTGATTAATTAATAAAGTTAAATTTTAAAAAATATAGTTTACTTATATTTATTATAATTATAATATACGAAAAAAAGATTCGAAAAAATTTATTTTATTATTTATGTCTGTTGAAAAGTGTCTCAAAAGTTAGATTTTAAATAATTTAACATTTTTTAATTTGTTTTTTAGTTATATTTGTTTTGTTTTATTGATGTTTATTTCGTTGACGGGTAAATTTATTTTAGGTTAAAATAATCCGTTGGTTCTCGTTTTGTACCAAAATCTTAATTTAATCATCGTATTTTTATTAGTCTCAATTAGGTCCATATTTTTGTAAATCATTAATAATTAGGTCATTTCTGATAGTATAGAACTAACACCGTTAAGTAGGTATCACGTATCAGCTCCTCGTTTTTTTAAATTTTTTAAATTTTTTATAATTTTTTTTAAAAGAAAAATATTTATACCATGTGTCACGTTTGTAGTGTGCCATGTGTCAATCTAATATGGCACACTACAAATGTGACACATGGTATAAATATTTTTCTTAAGAAAATTTTAAAAGAATTTAAAAAAATTATAAAAATCAATAAAACAAGGAACTGACATGTGACACCTACTTAACGGTGTTAGTTCTATACTAACGGAAATGACCTAATTGTTACTGATTTACAAAAATATAGACCTAATTTGGACTAATAAAAATATGAGGATCAAATTGAGATTTTGGTATAAAAACAAGGACTAACGGAATATTTTAACCTTTATTTTGTTGAGAAGTGTTCCAAAAATTAGGTTTTAAATCATTTAATATTTTTAATTTGTTTTTTAGTTATATTTGTTTTGTTTTTTCAATGTTTATTTCCTTTACAAGTGTTTTAAAAGTTAAGTTTTTCGTCTTTTATTTTTTTACTTATATTTATTTTGTTGTCAAATGTTATTTTATTTTTTTATCCATTTTTTAATTATATATTTTCATAATTTCTAATTATTTGATTGTTTAAAAAAATATATCTTACTTATTTTTATTATTATACATGAAAAGAATACGTTAGGAAATTTATTTTATTATCTATGTTTATTTTGTTGATATATGCTCCAAAAGTTAATTTTTAAGTCATTTTGACATTTTAAATTTGTTTTTCAGTTATATTTATTTTTGTTTTATTCATGTTTATTTTATTGACAAGGTTTCAAAAGTTATTTTTTGAGTCACTTTTTTTATATATTTATTTTATTTCTACGTGTAATTTATTATTACATTCGATTTTAATTTTATCTTTTCATAATTTCTAATTAGTTGGTTAAAAAAAATTAATTAGAAAATGTATATTTTACTTAATTCTATTATAATATATGAAAAGAAGATGTTAATAAATTCATTTTATCACTCATAATATCTATTTTGTTGACAAGTGACTCAAAAGTTGATTTTTAAATTATTTGAAGTAGTTGCACCATGGAAGTGCTCAAATATATGCATGATATTTCATGAAATAATAACGTATTTTCAAGATTAAACTTGCAAATAAAATTGAAGGTAAACATACCATGGGCAAACTCATAATTATGAGTTGAAGTCTCTGCCTCCATGCCTTCCATCCACCAAGAAACCTATCAGGTTTGGAACTTTTACAGAACTATAACAACATTTAGTTTAATAAAAAATTTAAAATTAAATCAATTTAAGCCAGAAAGATTAATCTCATGGCCAAAGATACATAAATCTTTTAGACTAAAGATTCGAAAGCAAGAAAAAAAAAATGCATAAGATTAAGTAACTCTTATTCCTTACATAAAAATACAAGAAATGTCTGAATTAGTCTAAAAGATATAAAAATAACAATTATATAAGTAGCTATTAGTTAAAGTTGCAATTAAATTCACCTAATGAAAAGTAAATTCTTTAGACTTTGCTACTTAAATATAAATAAGACACGTCAAAATATCATTATAATTATAAAGAAGAGGCTGTTCTTATAAAGAATTCACATAAAAGAAAACTATGAATAAACATTGAGAATTACTATAAAATTTATTATTATTATTCTTTACAATATATAACTTAGTTTAACCTCGTGAGAATAAGTCAAATCATTTGAACTTTTTATTTATTTTTTCTTTTGCCATATGTGAGGAAAACTTACTTTGCAGCACGAGCAGTAGCATGTTCAATTGTTGTATGACGATTCAAGAATAAACAATGTCAAATTAGTTTCAAATTTGTTCTATAGAGTTAATGGAACTCGTCTAGGTACAGTTTAAGGTCAATGAGACAATGGGGGAAGAGATAGTTGAATCAATAAGTCATTAAAAAAATTAACTCTACCTAATAAGAATTCAAGATTGAAGTTTATAAACCACAAATTGACAAATATAACTGATAATGTTTTCAGCATTTGATAGCTAACAACATTAATGTTTTCAACATGATGCTTTGATTCTTATTTTTTTTTGTTTAAGGAGAGACTCTTCATAAGATTTGTAAGAGAAATGTTTGCTATAGTTATGGACCTGCCATAATCCATATGCTAGGACGGCACAACACAAGAAACAAAGTATATATTTGACATAACGAATTATCCACATAGTTTCTGAAATCAGTCATACAAATGAATGAATAATGTATGTTGTAATTAATTATTTTTTACTTGCAGAATTCACAGTTTATGGAGTCTTCCAAACCCACAATCCTGAAGAATAAATGAAACTCAATGGATAAACTAAACCTCAATAGTTTTCTGGTTGATGGCAAGATATCTCCATCTCTCTTTCTCCACAAAGTCAGCATCTAGGAATCTAGCAACAAAAGCCCAAAGCTTATACACATCTTCAAAATTAGCAATGAAGCCAAGTGCAGCAGTAACCACACTGATTCCAACCCTATCTTTCTTCTTCTTGTTGGTTGTTGTTGTTGTTGTTGTCACCACTTTGGTTTGTAGGACTTTTCCCTTCTCTTCTGCATACTTATCTGCAAACCAAATATGATGCAGGAATGCATAACTGATAGAGATGTTGCTTCTATCAGCCAGTTTCTGGACAAGCACAGGCTCAACCCTTTCACCTTTCCAATCAAATATATTGAATGCCAAAGCTGGCCCTCTGTCAAATTTCACCTTTGGACCATAAATCTTCACCAAAGGAACCCCTTGTGTATTAGGATGCTTAAGCTTCAACATAGAGTTCACTAGCCAGTTGATAAGGTACCTTGACCTGTTAGTGATGAGAATCAATCCCAAAGAATCAACTTGGTCTAAGCACCCACATTGGATGCCACTTTCTTGGACATTGCTTTTCTCAAGGGTCTGAACTGGCTCTTGCATCTCCTCAATCTCAGAACATTGAGGAGCTTTTAGATTTGTATCAGTTGGTTCTCCTTCTTCAACTACTTCAGATTGTTTACTTTGCATTGGACCAGAGAAAGATGACAAAGGAAATGGTTTTTTTTCTTCATGTGGGGATGTTGATGTTGTATTGTGTATAAGTTCTAAGTCAGGGACAGAAGAAGAATCTTGTACAAGGTTGACAATTCCTGCTGAAGGGGAAGATTCCAAGCTGGAAATGGCAGATTTCTTGATGAAAAGGCATCCAAAACCAGAAGGGTTTGCCCCAAAGACCTTATAGAAAGAGCAAATAAGAAAATCTGGTTGAAAGAGAGAGAGGCCAAAGCAATCCATGTCTTTTGGCCCCAATGCACATGCATCAACCAGCACATGCCATCCATTCTCCTGTGCTATGCTCATCCACAGATAAGGGTATCTTGCTCCTGTAACTCTTGAACCAAGTGGGAAAACAAAAAGGCCTTTTCTTTTCTTCTTCTTTCTCCTACTCTCAATCATCTTCCTCAACTTTTTTGACTGGATCCTCAGCCTAGGCCATGAGAACTCTGCTGACATGGCCCTTGCACCTCTCTTCTCTGAGGAACTAACCATTGCTTCCGCAGCCTCGCTCTCATAGTCATAAACTGTCAAAAGCCTCCTACTAGTTTGGAATTGGTAGGAATCTGCCACAAGTTTGAAAGCTGAGGTTCTGTTTGCTGTGAAAACCATAAAGTAGTCATTTTCTGATATGTTAAGGAAACTCATGATTCTCTTTCTCATTGCACCCTCAAATTCTGAGTCTTGTCCCCCATGAAGCAGCAAAGTCTTCAAGCTACCAGTTTTGGAGTGTATGCTAAAGAAAGGAATGTCTGAGTAATTGGGTTGAAATTGGGGTGTTTGAGGAACTGAAGATGAGGGTAATTGGTGTTGAAGCTGAGAGTAACAGAAAAGGCCAATGCCAATGTAATCAAGGCAAGTTTGGTTGGAGAGTGAGAGGTGGAAATAGTCCTTGGCTCTGACATAGTCAACTTGTTCAGTATCAGAATACTGAGGGAAGACTTTGGTGAACTCATTGAATGATTCATGAAGTGATGGAAGAGACTCATGGTTGGTGAATTGAGTGTTTGGGAATATAGATGATGTTGTTGTGACTGCAAAACTGTGGCGCCACTCTGCAGAACTGTTCCTGAGTTTCGGTGGTGTTGTGTTGTGTGATGAAATTGTAGAGTTGAAAAACGGTGTTGTGCAGCTGCAACAACATTGAGGGCACTTTTGTGAGACCTCATTAAGGGTCTGCATTTTCTTTTTGTTTATGCACTCTGAGACACGTTTGGTATATATATATGTATCAGTTTGACATTTTTAACAGCTATTGCCTATTGGATTTGTTGATGCTTTGTGCCATTCGGCATAGGAGAAGAGCACACAAAGATAACAACGGAATCTCTATTCTTTTTTGTTTATAATATTTTTGGCTTGGATTTAGCTGGCTGATACGGCAATGTATGAATGAATGTATGATGAAAGTTGAAACTATCGAAAGGGTGATATGTAATGTAATTCAATTTGGACTTGGTCTTGCATAGTTTGCTTGCTTTGTTAATTCAATCAATCTGAAAACCCTTTGATTTGGTCTATTGATGGTAATGTGCATATGATTTTGAAAATTTCCTTTCAAGAAGTACTTAAAAAATTTATATGTTTCTTGTTGCACGTAATTGAAGTGTTTGTTGAGTTGTACTTTGGTGGATTGTACCTTTCCCTTCCAATACCAATTGTTTTTGTTCTTTGGGTTAGTCTCATTTGTCCATTTGTGTTATTAAACTATTGCAAGTGATGACCCTTAACTGTTTAAAATCATGCATTTGACATAGGCAAAGATGAGAGAAGATATTTGTTTTTTTCCAAAGAAAGGTATTTAAGATGATGGTCATACGTAACATGTATAATTATATAATGGTATAACGAATTAAATATGTTTTTTTTCCTTCATTAAGTGAAAATTAGAATTAATCTTTTTTTTTTTTTAATTTTGATCCTATATAGTTTCTCAACTTTAGAAATGTATAAATTTAGTCTTTTAAATTTAATTTTGTTAACTTTATCTGATATTTCATATGTATTTCATGATAATTTTTGAGTTTTTTTATACCGTTTGACACATTTTTGTATTTTCGCTTCGATGTTAACTTTAAGAAATATTTGAAACATCAACTAAATTTAACAAAATTTGTTTAAAAAGACTAAATTCACACAATTTTAAAAATGATGGACTAAATTGGTCTAAAGTTTCAAAGAGTCACTAATTTTAATTTTCATTTAGAACTAAGGAACCAAAAATATAATTAATCCTTATATAATCTGATAACGATCAAAGATTTTATATTAATTAAAAATAAGACAAATTTATATTATGAATAAATCAACGTAGAATTTGACTTATAAATTAGTTTTGTATGGTTGAATTATATTTAAAATTTACTTTTTATAATTTAAAATAAGTCGAGTTTTTGAGAGAGTAATATTAGAAATGACATCATGATTCGGTCATCAAAAGACATAAAATTAACTAAGATAGTAACCAGAAAAAAAAAAAAATCATACATAGTTTTTGGTTTTCTGATAAGAAGTAATGGGTGAGAGATTATTGGTGGTGTTGAAGAATGAGATTTGATCAGGGTTTGTTTGTTAGTGTTGTGTGGAGGGGAAGCAAAAAGTGGTCTTTATTTAATTTGCCATTATGTAAGGACGAGAGGTTCAATTTCAGAGAAAGAGAAGTGAGATATTGTCCTATTAAATAAAGTACTCTTTATTTTATTTCTTTCTGTGAAGTTCAACATTATTTTGTTTCCTGATTTTTTTTTTTCATTTTTGTTGTTAGCTCTTAAACAATTTTTATTTATGTTTTTATCCTGTTGTTTTTATTTGTTAACGATTTCAGTCTTGGAATTCCAATAGGTCACTGTATCAAGAAGTTTCAAAAAATAATCATATGTATTTTTTTTTTATAAATTACAATTTTTATTCATCACTTATTCATGATTATATTGGACCACTGGAAAAGAGATTTAAACCATACCTTTCAAAAACAAAAATGTAAACATTCCATTGGACTTTTTGTTGATGGAACAAATCATGACACTGTTAACATTCTTATTATACATCAGTTTTAAAATTATTTTGAAAAATATCAGACCAAAAACATTAAACAATTTGTTTTAGGAATTTAAAATTTATTAAACCTATAGATATATTTTATATATGAATTGTTTGTTTATAGGAACCAAATAGAACTATAATAAAAAAATTATAATTTTTTTTTTCATATAGTTAAGAATTTTCATAATTTTTCCATAAAGTTTTGATCTTTAATATTAAGTGATATTTTCAACACTAAGGGTTGAATTATTATTAATTTGTCTGGATAAAACTTGCGTTATTGAATGATTAAGGTATGGTATGGTGTAGCATGATTAGACAGGGAGAGATAAAGGACTCATTAGTACAATTATATAGTAAGGCATATTCATGGAGAAGAAGTGAAGACAAGAGGATAAATTTAAATGTTCTTGTATAAAGTGTGTGCAATTATTGGAAAAGAAAAAAAAATGTTGCATGCTATACAACAAATAATTATTGGATGTGGGGACAAACCAAAATATTGTATTGATTTCTGCAACTTAAAAGTATTATATTTATAATTAGTTAATTTTAAAATTTTGGACCAATTTAGTTTTTCGTCTTTCGAAATAGGCTTAAACATCTTTTTGGTACTCATTTTCGTAGTGTTTATTGTGAATGATCCTCATTTTGACAGAATGTTTAAAATGATCATCATTTTGACCGAATGTTTAAAATGATCATCATTTCCGCAATTCGTGTTTTATTTGGTCTTTTTCTGTAATGCCGTTTAATTCATTAAAGAAGCATTGTGAATTAAACGACATTACAGAAAAAGACCAAATAAAACACGAATTACGAACATGAGGATCATTTTAAACATTCTATCAAAATGAGGACCATCCGCAACAAACACTACGAAAATGATGACCAAAAAGGTATTTAAGCTTTCAAAATACGTAAATTTAGTCATTTTAATCAAATTTTATTAAGTTTATTTAACATTAATAGTATTTGACCTAACATTAAAATAAAATGTATCAATCAGAATAAACAACTCATATACAATCTTGAAATGCGAACGAAACATCAAATAAATCTAACAAAATTTTATCAAAATGATTAAATATCCGTAATTCAAAAGATAAAGGACTTAATTAATTTAAAATTTTAAAATTGACTAATTATAAAGTTAAGGAACAAAATACATTTAATCCTAAAAATAATGCTTGATTATTGAAATCATGTTTTTTTTTTTAACATTTCATTTTAATAAAATAATACGCTAAAACGAAGATTATAAATTCATAATATGTTCAGCGAAGAAAAAATGATATATTTTTTACTAAAACATACATACTAGATACTAAAAGAACAAAAGTTAAGAAAAAAAAAATCTTAATCGGGTTTCGAGAATTTTTCTTTTAAACGCATGAAGACTCTTCATGTGTATCATTCTGAGACTGATTTTTGTTGTGTGAATCTTTAATCCATGAAAAACTGTAAACACATAAAATCAATTTTTTCAGAAAGGAATATATTTTGAAACTGCTCATTTTTTTCTTTCTAAAAACAGGACCAACGCAGTTTCTCTTTATGTTACGAGGTCTCATATATACTTAAGTTCCAATATAAAAATATTATGGAAACATAAAACATATTACCTGTATGTATTTACTAAAGTTATATCATTCAAACTATTATTTTTCAAAATAAAACTTGTGTATTTCATTCTCTAAATGGGTTTTTTGGATGGTTTAACAAGAACTTACCACGTCAGTTGTCAAATCAACACCCAAATGTATGCCCACTTAAATTCAATAAATCACAATTATTTTGGGGTAAAAAAAAAAAGCACTTACGCCGCTAAAATCTCTAAAAAAGATATTTTTAATAATGAATATAAGTATTTAATCATTGTTATTTGAGTGTTTAAAAGTTAAATAATTATTCAATAAATATATGAAAATGATATTATTTTTTAAAGAAATAATTTCTTAAAATTTATATTTTGATATTACTTATTCAAATTTGTTTTATCTAAAAGATTATTTTATTCAAAATTAAAAAATAAAATATAAAAATATTTGTAGTATCATATATATATATATATATATATATATATATATATATATTTTATAAACACTGCTCAAATTTGTTCTAAAAGTTGACAATGCAGGTTTGATTTGATGGATGATCTCTTTAAAAAAGTGAAATGACTTAGAAATTGAATTAAGTGGTATGCAAAAGTTGGGTTCGCATAGTCCATAAGCTATAAGTTATAGTGCTGCACAAAAATAATTTAATTGTACTGTATTTAAGTTAATTTAACTATTTTAAATTAATTGTTAATAATAAAATTAAATTGTACTATTTTTTAAATTAAATTTTGAAAAATTATAAACAGTTAACTGTTAGTACACTGAACTGTAATACAAGCAGTGACATACTTTTGGTCATGTAGACTTGATAGCTTTTAACTTGGCAGCTTACGTTATGGTTTTGGTCAACCTGTAGACTTCATCAAATCTTTAAATTTTTATCTCAAAATTCTGAAAAATCACAACTAAAATTCAAGTTAGTCAAGTTTAAGAAGATTTAATCAAAATTAGAATCAAATAAACACTATCATACAGCATCGAAGACTGTTAATGAAGGTGGAAAATTTGTGACAGTAGCAGCACTATACTTCTAATGAAAAGGAAAAGAAAGTCTTTCTTAGGTAATGAAAATAAAGGCTTGAGAAAAGTAAACAGGCATGAAAGATAAAACGTATTTAGGAAAGCCATTTCAACCTTTCTTCGTCTCCATTATAGTTTATTCTTTTAATCATTATCGTCAAATTCAAGTTCCATAGATGATTTTATTTGCAAGTTTCATGATGTGATGTTCAACTATCTTGTTAACTTCTCTTAAGAATGAATATGGTAGGTGGGATGGGGTTAGATGTTCAAAAAATCTATCATTCAGCAATGCAGATTATAACAGTTCAATTCAGATGCAGTTCAGTTTATTAGAAGAAAAAAATAGTGCAGTTCAGTTCGTCTGAACTGTTTCTTCAGTTTAGTGCAGTTAAAACGAATTATTTTTTAGTTTAGTGCAGTTATTGATAGTGCAGTGCAGTTCGATATATTTTGTCCCGCCTTAAGCTGTGTGGATTGACTCATGACTTGCATAAAAAAACATTGCACTTGTATGTTGATTACATTTTTCTAGAGTTTTATATAAACGTTTTAAATTATTGTATGAGTAAAAAAGATAAGTGTTATGTATTCTAAAATTTGAAAAATATATCGTATATGTCAAAATACGAATATAAATATTATAAAAATATTGAATTATCAATTTATCATTCTATTTTTTAAAATCTTTGTTTACTTTAATGAACTGGTTAAAATTTCCTAATTTATTAAATATTAAAAAATTTATCATAAAAAAAGAGCAGATCCACGTACCAAATTTATACAAAATAGACCAAACTTTTGGGCCCATATTTAACACAAGAAAGGCCAACCCCAGCCTACATGACACGGCGGACACATGATGTAATCATATCTCTATGGGCCAAACCTCTGGCCTTAATGAAAACCTGTGAAGAAATAAATGATATAAAATAAAACCCAGTTTAACACTAAACTAAAATGTACTATATCAATAGCATAACATGTAAAAAAAAAAAAAATCAACTTGAAATCATTTACAAAGTTCAATATTAATTTAGAAGAGTCACCGTTAATTCAATTTAGTAAGCAAAAATCTTAATTTATTCCACAAACAAATCAATTCAATAGCATACAAAACTCAACCACGAAGTTCAAAAATTACAAAAGCCTTATACATATCCTCCACCATGCTTCCATTTATACAAATAAATCATTAATGTACTAAGAGAGTAACAATTATCTTTTCTCACCATTATCAATTATTTTCCAAATAAAATATTAAGTTAGCTTTTCCTTTGTTAAAAAATTGAGTTAAGATAAGAAGTATTCTTCTTTGTAACTCAATTTTTTATCAGTTGAATTTCTTCCAATTTATTGGCGAGAGATTAATCTATTCGTGGTACAAAATCAATGTTGCTAATCCGAGAAATTTTCATGAAAAACTAAATTCATGTTAATGATTAATAGTCTTAAAATGATTGTTTTGCAACTGTTATTATATAGTATACGCGACCTATATCTCATGACATTTTTAGGTACATTAAAAAATATTTTTGAAAGATGTATTAACAAGATTTCAAATTAAAAGGATGTGTTTATTTTTTTATTTAGAAGAAAAATGGCAGCAGATTAACCAAAGAAGCAATGTTTGGAATCTAATTATGTAAAGTTTCTAGCTAGTTGAGCTATTTTGTATATGGGAATTTGAAAAAAATAATGAAGAGATTTTTTCTAATAAAATTTGAATCAGATAAAAATAACAAAATAATATTTTTATTTCATTATGTAGTTTTCTTGAAACGAAATAAGTATTACTGTTCATTTTGAATAAACTCATTCACAAGTACTTATAGAAAAATAAATAAAACTTTTATCAGAAGCTAAATTGTAAGCTTTATTTTTGTTCAGACTTAACTTATCTAAAATACATTATTTTAACTTGTATTAAAAAATAGAGCTGTCAAAACGGGTCATCCGACCCAACTCAGTTTGGCTCATGATGGGTTGACCACTTAGTGGGTCAACCTAACCCGGCTCACTTATTAGCAAATCAACAAAATTAGAACCCGACCCGACCTACCACGGGTTGACGGGTTAAACAGGTTGGCTCACTGACTTATTTAATTAAAAAAAACACACAATTTTTTTTTCAATCTCAAGAAAACTAAATTATAATTTCAATTAAAATCTAAATAAACTTCAATACAATCAAAATAAAATCCCAAATTATGTTAAACTCTAAATACAAACCAAAATCACAAAAATATAAATTACTATCTAACATCAAATCATTATTGTCACTTATCAAACTATAGTATTAGAATCTTAAATGAATAAATCTACAATATTTTCATCTCTTAAAACATCTTCTTTATCCCATCTACAATATATATATATATATATATATATATTATATATGTATATTATATATATATATATATAATATATATATATATATATTATATGTATATATATATTATATATATATA
>Ga0214544_1009401_pt1 | contig 15361 bp, 7 predicted proteins | sample CNSS3metaG_FD_160074 | JGI IMG/M metagenome (GOLD analysis project Ga0214544, IMG submission 160074) | Root nodule microbial communities from cowpea collected in UCLA plant growth center, Los Angeles, California, USA - CNSS3 | ecosystem: Host-associated > Plants > Roots > Nodule | place: USA...
ATTGACTCATGGATAATTTCTATTAATATCTTTAGGAGATGTTAAAAATATAGAAAATCTTCTATTCTGATGTAGGACTCTTAATATTTAACAAATATATATTTTTGTAATATTTTATGAACAATTATAGAGATGTATACTATATATATGAATATGAAGTTATGTTATTATTAATGTTCTCTCAAGGATAATCTTATGAAAAAAAAATTGATTCCATATCTTTTTATCAAATAATAATTATTTAGTATAATAGTCGGGGTGTCACAATAATAAAGACTCAAACCTTGTTTTTTGAATCGTAACAAAGAGAACATGCTTGGCATAGGAACACAAAAAAATTCACATAAACTCAAATCAGAGTCAAATGAGGCATCACCACCCTTTGAATGGGCTCAAGAAGTCCCGACGAAATTGTCTTGGGTAGTGACAGTTGGGGCACACCTTTCATGCCCACTAATAACCTCAACGACGATGGAAACAATGGTGATGACAACCGGTAATGAGTCACGGTCTTTATGTAAAAGGTGCATTGTTAGTTTACATTAGGATTTATTAAAATTTTAGATGTAGAGATCGAGTGAACCTTATTTTTCGTTTGAGTTTAATATACATGATTAAACTTTGATCGTTTGTATTAAATCTTGAATTGTCTGATTGTATACTTTGAAAAAAAAAATCATAATTTGTTAATACATGTGCATTGTAAGTTTATACATTAATTTGATAAAATTTCGGTTCAAACAATTTTGTGTTGTTCTCCGGATGCATTCTTGATTGTTGTCATTAGTTACCACTTTCATTACATGTGCTTTACAGATCTATGTGAAATGTTACTGAAATTTTATCAAATTTATGATGATAAACTTCTTCGTATACCTGTTAGCAAATATGAAAAATATTTTTTTCAAATGAGTAAGGTCTGACCTTGTGAGAATTAAAACTTGCGAATTATGGAGTTTGGTACCAATGGAGTGTAAATTGAAGTCAGATGAATGCACGTTTTGTTAGTGAAAATTTTGAAAAGGGAGTTTATGAGTTCTTGCAATATGTTCAAGAGCACGCTATCTTTGTGAACAAGAAATATTATTGTCCTTTTGTTCTTAGTTTGAATCAAATACGCCAAGATTTAGGCAAAATATATGATCACATGTTCATCTTCAGTATAGTAAGGATTTATACAATTTGAACTTAGTGTAGAGAAGTATTAGACAACGCTACAACGTCACAAGCAATAAAATATGTGGTATTTAGAGGAGCAATTGTACCCAAGATGCGCTAACTTTATGTGATTGTTGGCAATTTTGAAATTATTCAATTTAAAAACAAGAAATGGATGGACTAATAAAAATTTCACATAATTGTTGGAGTTGTTGAAGGAGATACTTATAGAAAATAACATGTTATTGTTGATGCTTCAATGCAAAAAAAATTTCCAACAAGTATATTGGGTGGTTTGTAGTACAACAAATGTCGTATCCATAGGGATTTGGTAGAACACACAAAGTTTAGACGAGTTTGTTTTGAATGAAATAGTGCTTGTGGTGAGCGAGAAGTGAAAAATCAGATTCAGTGTATAAAATGTGTAGATTTAATGGAGTAAGGATATGCTAAAACAATTTTGAGGGGTAGATATACTTCAAGATAATAAAGACGTATTGAAGCTAGATTTCACCACTTTTTTCCTCTCTTGTATTGCTTCCATCATTATTTATAAAGACACAATCATTCATGTCCTAGGAGTTCTCTTTAAATGTAAGTGTAGGTCCATTCCTAATACTTAGAGCCTAAGATTATCAAACTTCAGTATGATTCCTCAATGATTGCTTGAATTAAACATCTGCATTAAGATCAAAACTCTATAACCAGCTAGAACCTTAAATTTATTCCTGGCATCTAAAAGCATGAGAAAAATCAGTTGGACCACAACTTAGAACCAGTTCCCACTCAATCCAAACCAGTGAAATAAGATAAGTGATTAGTATGTTAGTAGGTGATAATAATGTAATGTTATTAAGTTAATATATAAAATAAATTTATATTTATTAAAAATAAAGTGAAATGGATAGAGGAATTAATGGTTGATGATGAATAAAAAAAATGATACACAGATTTATAGAAAATAGATAAAAGTAACCATTAATTTTAAAATATTTAATAAATAAATATATTGTAAAGGGTAGAATTTACATTATGAAATGTGGACAAAAGAGAGAATCTCTTTTTTTTATATATATTGATATTAATTCTCAATTACTTATCATTTTCATATTTCTTGTTTTTTTTTAATTGTATCTTATACATAAATACATATATATGGAATGGTAAAAGTTAAGAAGATAATTCTAAATGGAGTTAAAATTTGATGTTTCATATATATAATGCTTATGTTTATATTATCAAATAGTATATTTGTTAATTTTTTTGTAATAAAAAAATAATAAATTTATAATTGTGAAAGTAAATATAAATTACTTTTACAATAAAAGATAAATTTTATTTATTTTATAAGTAATTTTTTTATTATAAATAATTATTTTAATTTAAAAAATAATTAAATTATAAAAAAATGGTAAAATAAAAAACGGTTATAGAAAAGGAAAAGTTAATAAACTAATTATTTTAATTTAAAAAAATAGTTATTTATTAAAGATGAAAACTATAAAATAAAATGTGGATAGCGAGAAGATGATGAATGCCTTTATATAAAGTATAGATACATATTAAATACATGACTGATGCAGTTAGTTATCAAATATAAGAATGTTAAATAAACATGTTTTAGAAAGATTAAAGATAAATCTGTTAAAAATTATATAGATAAACATAAAATAATAAATTAAAGTAATTTATTGAAATTTATATAAATTAATTATATTATATTTTATTCTTTTTTGAAATCTAAAAAGCTTAAACATGGATCTAAGTTATTTAAGATTGTAAATCCTTTTATATATGTTCAATTCCTAAGATAAAAGAATAATTCAAAGTGCCAAAATAATTATAAAAATTTAAAATTAATATATTTTGTTATTAGCTAAGAAAAACAAATTAAATTATTTAAAAGAATAAAACAAATATTTGTAGTTTTGTAAAAAAGAAATATAACTTTTTTTAGAGAGCGTGTATTATGTGTTTATTATTGAAGAACTTCGATGGCACGTGAGCGGCCGTTAGATGGTGAAGTTTGATCACGTGAGAGGAGATCGATCGATCGATCTTTGTTTCTGGTTTGACTGTGACGACGAAGCATTTCATTTGATTTGTTCTGAATCTGAATGGCGACGAGAAATCGCACTCTGCTTTTCAGAAAATACAGAGATGCGTTGAAGACTGTTCGCATTCCCTCCATCTCTCTGCCGCAGTCCACCTCCTCCCGCGGCGGTGGCGGTGGCCCCGTCATCGAATTGGTCAGCACCTCGCTTCTCAATCCTAATCGCTCTTACGCTCCGCTTAGTACCGATGATCCTGGCAATTCGAGGTGCGCTTCATACAGATCTTACGATCTCACATTCCATCGATTTTAGTTGTTATCGTGGATCAATTGTCCGAATAGTTTTTTATTTATCAGATCCGTAGCTTTTTAATTGATACATGAATACGGCGAGGAACTATATATATAGGACTACGAGTGTTCGGATTTGCTCTTAAGCTCGGCACTCAAAACACGAAGCCATACCCGGAAGGAATTTTAGATTAGTATTAGTAAAGTATATCTCTGGCATTATCGAGAGTCTTGTGGATTAACCGATGATTTGTATGTGGTGCACTCTTAATTTTTGCTGGTAAATAGAATTAGAGTGGAAATGGATAGTTTCTTCTAAAATTGGAAACTTGTCTTATAAAGTTATTATGCATATCTCACTTCCTTCTGCTTTCCACACGTGCATGTTTCAAGTTATTAGATAAGACTTGAAAATGATGGATTGTTCATTCTTTCAATGGATACAGTCGGGGTCCAAATGCAGTCAATTTGTGGCTACCTCCTGCGTGGGTGGATTTATCGGAAGAAATATCAGCAAATGTGCAACGTGCACGCACAAAAATGGCAGAGTTGGCCAAGGCTCATGCAAAGGCTTTGATGCCGTCATTTGGAGATGGGAAAGAAGACCAACATGCTATCGAGACTCTAACATACGAGATAACTGACTTAATAAAGAGGTCGGAGAAGAGACTCCGGAGACTTTCTGCTTCTGGGCCTTCTGAGGATTCCAATGTCAGGAAAAACGTGCAGGTACAATTGCAGAACTCGTACAAAATAGTAATAGGATAGATGATGGGATTTTGCTTTTGCCCCAAAACAATGAATTTGTTTGATTCAACTTGAAATCTTTTGGGCTCTTCGTTAACCAAGCATGTCACAGTATCACTGGTATGGTATGCTGCTTTTATATTTTAGGGGTAATGAAAGGAAGTTTATCCGGTAAAACTATGAAGAACCGATGCTTGCATCCACTAAAGGTATTTTATCTAATACATATTCAGTATCCGTCATACTTGGATACTTGGCCAATACTTCATCCTTTTTATGGATGATGCTTAATAGGAAATACGATTGACACTATTCTTGTCTTTAGGAAATATACAGTGATTAGTGATGACAATGATTTATAATTTATATTTTCTTTTTGGTTGTGTCTAAGAAGCATCCTCTTGCTTTGAATTTTTAGAATTGCAATTGTATGTTTATTCTTTTTAAGAAGATTTTGTACATATCTATATTGCATATATCACATCCTCTATTTTTGTAATGATCATATCATTGTATTGGATATATATGCATATTGCTTTATTGTGCATCGTTGGAGAAACAAGAAAGAATTACAACCAGTGCGGGGAGGTTGGAATTAAAAGACTACAATGTTCAACAGAGTTCCAGCTTCTCTATTATCAGATATGTGTGAACACACCCATATATCAATGGGCCTATACCTTAAGAATGTGCAGACAAAGGCTTAGTGACAATCACAATACCGTCCAATAATATCCATGGGCATGCAAACATCCTTAAAGATGCATTTACATTTGCTTCTACCAAATAATCACACCATCGCAATCCTTTCCCTCCTTTTTTTTATCAACCCTTTGAATTATGTCATGTACAATTGTTCAAAGGCGAAAGGATAGACCCAATATGTGTGAACACACCCATAAATCAATGGGCCTATACCTTAAGAATGTGCAGACAGAAGGCTTAGTGACAATCACAATACCGTCCAATAATATCCATGGGCATGCAAACATCCTTAAAGATGCATGTACATTTGCTTCGACCAAATAATCACACCATCGCAATCCTTTCCCTCCTTTTTTTTATCAACCCTTTGAATTATGTCATGTACAATTGTTCAAAGGCGAAAGGATAGACCCAATATTCTTCAATAGCACCAAAAAATTTATTCCAAAAGGACTCAAGTTAGAACGCAGCAGAAAAAGTTATATGCACTGTAGCTATATACCATGTTCCTGTATACAATTCTGCCGAATTTTGAATTAATCATGTGCCAATCTAAGCTAACAGATCACTGTTTCAAGTTTAGTTGAGATTATTCTGGCAGTCAAGTATTATAATGAGAACGAAGCAAGGAGGGGATGAGAAAAAGGCCTATGATGACCATTACTTTTATACTGTATTCTTGTGGTTAACGATTGCACAGTTTGCATGAAGTCATCCAAAAGTTTAATAGGTGTTTGGTTATGTGACTCTAATATGTGCATTAAGTTAAAGTACTGTGTAGTAGCTTCCATGAATATTTGGCAAAATCATTCCCGAACGCATGTAACTGAATTCAAACCAAATAAACTATTTTGCTTGATTAAACTAATTTTATAGAGCTGAGGTACATTTAAATTTCACTTTCTTAAAATGGCATCAAAGTTGGTAAGAGTTTATTCTAATCAAGTTTGTCAAGTCTTGTGTCACCCGATATTGGGTTTCTTAGTTTGCTCGAGATGTTAAAGAGTCCATATAAGTTAGAGACAATACCAAATATTAATATACAAGTGAATTCAAACCTCACCTTAGGTTTGTAGAGTTAAGTTTGATGCTTAAAGTTCACTTTATTAAAATTTCCTTAACCAGAAAGATGATTGGAACACTTATGCATGAAATTCAGTCGGCTTGACTTTTGACTGTGTAATCTTTATGTCTGAACTTAAGTTTTAAACATTTTCTGCCTTATTCTATGAACTTGCTACTTGTACCATGTTGAACATTTTCTTATTTTGTGTACTGCATGCAGCGAGCTCTTGCTACTGACCTTCAAAACCTCTCTGTTGAGCTACGCAAGAAACAATCAACTTATTTAAAGCGCCTCAGACTACAGAAAGAGGTGAGAGAAAAGCCTGTTGTTGTACCGTTCTTTCCTTGACTAACAAAGAAAATAAAGTACCATCTTTTTTCTGGGCGTTTTTTTGTTAACTAGCACAGTTGATTTTATAGTGACAATTCAAAAAACCCAAAAAACAAAACAAGCATGCAAATCAATTTGATTCACTTTATTTAGCTCAGTAAATTAAATCTCCAATTCTTATCTAAAGTACTATATGAAAACTTCTTACCACACCGTCAATTTATTTTTCTCTGTTGTGGCCAAATGATCTCATGGTAAATAGTATTTTTGAAGTTTTGGTCTTTAACCAAGTCAAACGGCATCATTTAGTCTATTTAACTAACCTCGCCTAGTGAAACAAGACTTAGTTGTTTTTGTGACCAAATGATTACTTGATATTTCTTTCCATTGGATAACAAGTAATAAAGTATACTTGATATTTTATCTATGTTGGAGATCTCACACCGAGTGAAGATATGATTAAATTAAAATATATAATTGGGCATAAAACTCATCTTGTAGTTAATTTTGTGAGTTTTGTAAAGTGGAGTTAGACTTATGATTCATTCTATAAACCGACATTAAAGTCTATTATAACAAGGTTTGTTGAACATATTGAATCACTCTTATTAAATCACTATCAGACCACTCACAAATATCTAACCCCTCACTCAAGATGTTCAATTTTCAGTATGAAAGAATGTTTTGGAGATTCACATTAATTAGATATATGGAAAATAACAGTATACAAGTAGGTGCAAATTTCATTTTACAAACTGATTTTGTATTATTGGATTAAGTTTAAAATTCCTTTTTAGAAGTTTTGAAGGAATATTTTATAATGAAGGAAACTGTACTGCAATACCTTATTCCCTCTGTCTCTTGTCTGGAGATGATCTCAATTTTCATGTTATACACATCACTAGATAATTGATGAATTTTGTTGAAAGCTTTTTGATTATCATTTTATTATGTTGCAGGGTCAAGATGGAGTTGATCTAGAGATCAACTTGAATGGAGGTAAATCAAGATTTGAAGATGATGATTTAGATAATATGGTACTTATTTTTCTTTTTCATTGTTTATAGTTCGCTTATTTCTTTGTTGAGTACAGAATAGGTGGGCCCAATAATTTTTTCCATACTCGACTATTGGCGATTTATTTGCTGGAAGATTAATTGACAAATTATATTGTCCATATGGTTATCATACCCCTGCCGTAGTTTGATATATGCTATTTGATTGCTAATGCTATCAAATTATTCAAATGTAGGTATTTAATGAGCATCAAATGGCCAAGCTGAAGAGAAGTGAAACATTCACAGTAGAAAGAGAAAAAGAGATCCAGCAGGTAAGTAAAAGTTGCATTGATGAAACTAATGACTTATTTTGTGTTCTAGATGGACTTAGAGCCTTTTCGTTGTTTTCTTTGGTAGGTTGTGGAATCTGTGAACGAGCTTGCTCAGATCATGAAGGATTTATCAGTACTAGTCATAGACCAGGTCAGTAGATACCCTCCTGTGAGGAAGTTGACAAATTTCTTTATTCCACACTTTTTAATCATTAACATCTTCTATACATAGGGAACCATCGTCGATAGAATAGACTACAACATTCAGAATGTTGCAACCAAAGTTGAGGATGGGCTTAAACAGCTGCAGAAGGTTCTACTTCTGTTCTACTATTTTAATTTGGCAGCATTCATTCTCTTATCACTTTTCCCCTATGATAATTATTTGGTTTATGGGACCTGCAGGCAGAAAGAACTCAGAAAAAGGGGGGTATGGTAATGTGTGCTACTGTGCTTGTCATCATGTGCTTCGTAATGTTGGTTCTCTTAATCATTAAGGAAATTGTTTTGTGATCAGTGGTGATATTCAATTTATTTCTAATATCTGGTCACCCCTCATTTGTGCGACCTTTCATTTGACACCATATCCATTGTCTACTCGGATAGTAACGCAACTTGTCTTAAGTGAAGACCAAGCAGTTTTGGAGTAGACGAGCCATATTTTTTTTGTATGTAGAGACCATATTAATTCTCTTGGATTTTTTTTTTTTTTACCACTGAGTGGGAAGGTAGGGTGGATTAGGTGTGTAGAAGCACACGAACTTTTAGAAGTTGGTGTGGTATAGTAGCAAAGGATACAGAAGAACAGAAAAATGTATAGAGCGGTTGTATGAACCTCTACCTGGCCATTTTTTTTACCTGCGGAATGCATAGTTCCTTTTCATTCAATTTTTTTTTCTTTGATTGAGAAAAGAATTCTGAATTTATTGATTGATGAAACCTGCGGAAGTCGGTTCTCACCTCCTTTTCATATATGTTCCCTTGATTAATGAAAGAATTCTGAATTCATTGGTGAAAAGTAAAAATAGTACCAAATGGAACTGCATGCATAAGCTTAAATTATCTAATATTTATCGTAAATGGTAATTTGTTAGAAAACACTACTCAGATAAAAATTGATAGAAAAATATAAAACTGAAAATATGATTGCATTGAGTAATGTTAGTTTACAAAAAGTGTAACAATTTCTACAAAACTAAAGAACGAACCTTCCAACTTATTTCTGACAAATAGCTGAGTCTTATGCATTATGACTAGTACACATTTTACGAGTGTTATACAATTCCATCGATGCAACACCACATCGCTATATATAAACAATAATGCTTTCACAACCTATTTGAAATGTATAACAAATTGATAATACATTTAAAAATAATAAAAATAATAATATACTTTAATATAATAATAATAATAATAATAATAATAATAATAATATCTCCATTAGTAAAAAATTTGTTAAATACGAATACAACAAAGTTCAAGATGCTTATCAATAAAACCAGATCTTTACAATCAAATTTTTAAAGTGAGTTGTATGGACTTATCAAGTTATTAAATCCATTTTGAGCTAAGAAAAACTAAATTAATTACGTATCTATATTGAATTATCTTGTATCCTCTACAGTAAAATAAGCTATCGTAGTTTTTTAGCTAAGTAGGATAGAGCACCTAAAACTATAAAACAATAAAAGCTTACAACTCATTTTAGTTATTTAAAGTGTCCATATATAAAATTTAACCATGAAATTCAACTTTCATCCAATTCAAGATACACCTTTCCTACCTCTCAATTTGTTAGAGCAGAGTTCAACTCTTAACAAAAACAATTTTTCCATTTTAGTTTTTCAAATTGTTCATATATAAAAATTAACTTTTATTCCATTTAACAAAATATCTTTTATAGCTCAGTTGGTTAGAGCACCCGTTTAGTAAGCGGGAGGTCTTGAGTTCAACTCTCAATGAAAGCAACATATTTATCTTGTTTTTAGCTAGTCATATTTAAGTTGTAATTTTGAGCTATGTCAATTTACAATTCTCGATCATTGAGATTTATAATCAGTTCAGATTTATGTTTAAGGTTTTTTATTTTTTTAGCACTAAGCACTAGTTATTTCGAGTTTTTACTATCAGTTATAGTTATAACATTCTCTCTATTTATTGGTCTTATTAAAATACTACTTATTTAAGTTGTAATTTTGAGAGGAATAGTAAATTTTGGTATGAAACATTTTATAATTCCTTACTATGTCAATTTACAATTCTCGATCGTTAAGATTTATGATCAATACAAATTTATGTTTAAGGTTTTTTATTTTTTTGAGCACTAAGCACTAGTTATTTCGAGTTTTTACTATCGGTTATAGTTAACCTTATCTATATTTATCGACTTTCACTAAACTAAATATGAAAATTTTGAGAGTAATAATAAATTTTGGTATAAGACATTTACAATTCTCAATATGTCCACTATCACTAGTTATTTCGAGTTTTTACTATCGGTTATAGTTATAACATTCTCTCTCTTTATTGGTCTTATTAAAATACTACTTATTTAAGTTGTAATTTTGAGAGGAATAGTAAATTTTGGTATAAAACATTCTATAATTCTTGCTATGTCAATTTGTAATTCTCAATAGTTGAGATTTATAATCAATACAGATTTATGTCTAAGATTTTTTATTTGTAGCTCAGCTGGTCTGGCCACCCGTTTAGTAAGCAGAAGTGGTGTCTTGAGTTCAAGACTCAACCAAAGCATTTTGTCCTTTGTATACAATACAACTATGAATTTTGAAATCCAAGTTAACATTTGCACACCATGTCCAGCCATTTCAACCACTATCTCCCTACATCAATCTTGCCCCATTTCCACACTGACATTTTGTTACTAGTGTGAATTTTTCGTTTTCTTAGCCCTTATCATCAAATGTGAGAAATTGAAAGATTTTTTGACAAGGCTGGATAAAGTCAACTTCAGATCAGAGGTCAACATGGGAAGTACCTGGGACAATGTGTTCACATCTACCATGGCTCTGTGGGCTGATCCATCCACTTCAACTCTGTAAAACTCACGAAGGGCAACCAGTGACGCTGAAGAAAGGTTTGTTCCTACACAGAAACATATGCAAAGTCAACATCAAGTGTTTTTGTTCTATGATGTGACAAAATAGAGAGAATATCATACCAGACTTTATCAGTTCACGTGCCAGAGGAAGAGTGTCCAGAAGCAGCCAATTTCGAGGAATCTCCCTGGAACATCGAATGAACTCGTGGATGAGGAAAGGTGCATCAAAAGTGCGAGCATTATGTGCAACCCATAATACATATCCACCATGTTTCTCACGGTTTCTAATGTATTGCAACAAGATCGGTACCAGCTCTTCCATCCTAAAACAAGTTTAGGAGACAACAAAACCAAAAAATATGTCTTTCATCATGATCATTTTGGAACATGTCGCGAATAAGGAACTTGGAGGCTAACATGATAAAGAATAGTTTGTTTCCTCCACGCTTTCGTAGAGTTGTTACCACAATCATTTAGTCACGCAACCATGCATCAGTCAAATTCAGAGATTATGAAAGGATACGAAAATTCAAGCACCATATCAGAACTGTTGAAAATTTAAGCTGTTTTAATTTGTTGCACTTGGTCTCTTTTAATGAATTTATCAAGGGAGAAAATTCACTTGAAAAATACAAAACCAATGAGACTTGAATCAAATCACATGAGAGAGCAACATCACTTCAACTCAAAATCTTAAGATAATAAGATTATGGGTCTTCTACCTTATATGTTTTGTTCAACTTTCTATTTTTATTCAATGTAAAACTTAAACTCAGTTGGATTTTCAACATCTCTTTACTAATTTGATGAGTAAAAAAATAAAGAAAATGGTTTTACTTTAAGAAGCAAGCATAAACAAGGAACACAACACATTATGTGAAAAAACCAATATAGTAGATTTATTACCTTGGCACATCAGTTCGGTTCACCATATGAGTAGCAATTCCATGAATGTGAGAATTAGGAACATGGCATTGTGGATTTACAAGAGTTTGGAAAGTGCTGTGGTGACCACCTTGGAGATCTCGAAGTGCAATCTCAATGATCCGATCATTTACTCTGCTATACCCAGTGGTCTCAAGATCAAAAACAATAACGGTGAGTATGTCAGATAAGTTTTTACACTGAGCAATTTCTTGTACTTCAGGCCATTGAATTTTCTGCAACCGATCTAGCTCTGTCGTGTTTACATTCACTGTAGCACTTGCTAAAATCTCCTCTCTAAAACTTTCATGCTTAGTACTTCTTGATTTAGTGTTCCAATTTTGTTTACTTCCTTCTGCTCTTGTAGTTACAAGTCTTTTAATCCACTTAGTAGGGAATCCTCTCTCAGGCACATAAATTCTAGAACCAAGTAGTTTGATGCTAGAGTTGTTTCCATAAATCTTGATAAAACCGCATAATGCTTCATCTTGATAAAACCGCATAATGCTGCATCTGGGTGCTTGCAATAGGGAGAAAGTAGAAGACCCTGTCCTCATCTGAATTCAATAAATGCTGAATTATCAAAGAAATAGAAATAAATTAATGAAAAATGAATAAAGTGTCAAATAAAAAAGAAAAGTGGGGTTGGATAGAAGGATTCATCTGATACACTCACATATCATATCCTGTGTACCAAGAAAAAAAAAATCATAACTTTTCCTCTAAGCAGAACACAACATTGCCAAAACCCATTGTCTAAGAACTCAGAATGAACTCAATGTTGAATTAAAATCGTGTTAACAACAAAATCTTCTGAGAAATAGAGACAAGTTTTCACTCAGAGTATTCCAACAGAATGGAATTGGATGAGACATCATCCCCTTAGGTTCCATTTCTTGTATCCTATTTAAACAATCTAAAAAATGAAATTTAGCATTATTTTGGTCCATATCATCTCTGCATCAATACAAAATATGAACATGCATGCATAATAGATAATAGGCAAACAACAAGCTATGTGTTACAGTATAACAATAATTCATAGTGCATTGTGTCAAATAAATTGCAGTTTCAAAGAGGTGAAAAAATAAAAAAGGTGAAAACTTTACCATATTACAATACAGTATAAAATGATAGGTCTGTGACATAATGAACAAGAAAATACTAAGGGTCAACTATTTAAGAAGAAAAAAGACCATTTTTTTTTCGATGTATGAAAAAAATCGCAACTTGAACTTAAAATGAGTTAACAGAAAAAGAAAAAACACAGAGAAAGGTGAGATGATCGACTCGGTGACCATTTTATGGTGTGAAAGTGAAGAAAGAAATGAAGGGTGCAGCATTAGGGTGGCTTAGAAGAATGAAACTTGAAGACTAACCAGTTCAAAAATTCTCTGGCAATGCAAGTGCAAGGAAGAGGAGGTTTTGAATGTAGCTAGACACAAAACAAAAAGCATTTGTAAGAACTGCAGAGGTTAACATTGTGAATATCTAGAAACGGAGTAAAGGACTCAACAAGGTTCCGTTTTCCTTTTCACTTTTTCCATGATTGATTCACTTGTTGTCTTATTTCTACAAACACAATATTTCTACATGTTTTTTAAAATTAATTAAGCATCTTTATTTTGTAACTTATTTTTTAAAACTTTATTTTACTTAAAAATTAATTACAAGCAGCTTACTTTCTAATTCTTCTTCTACTATTTATATTTTTTTTCATTCTGATAGTGCTCACATATGTTGGTACATATGTTGTGTGGGAGGTGGAGTTTGAACTAAATACTTCATTTTTTATATCATATTTTTTAACTTTTTTTATTGTTTACAGAAATCGTTTTCACAAACTTGTAAAATAAATTCCCCCTGGTGGGCCCTTGATTTTAATAAATCCTCTTTACAATTTCCACTATTTTTTGTACGTTTCTTTTCTAGTTATTATACTAACATTGATCAATCTTAAAGATATTAATTAATTTGGTACAACGCATTATATACATATCAAGTTCAATTGTTAAAATAATTATTATTATTTTCGATCTACTTTTTATCTTATCTTATTTTTAATTAACATATATTTTTCTCCATTATATCAAATTACTTTTAAATATACAATTATCATTTAACTTACTTTTAATATTTTTATTTATTATTTATTATAATATAAATATCATTTTGATATTTTTATGTAATTATTGTTATATTTTAATTCATTATTATAATTTTATTATTACAATGATATAAAAATATTTTATTTACTATAATATAATAATCTAATAGTTATTATCATAAATTTAATAAACATTTTAAATATTTTTAAACATAAATATTTATTTTATTTTATAATTTTTTTAAAATTTATTTTATTAATTTGTTCATTTATGTGTATCCATATAATATTTTATATAATTATTTCATTATAATTATAATTTGTTTTTAAATATTTAATATTAAATAAATAAAAATATGTTTTTTAATATTAAATACTTTATGATTTATAATTATGTTTCTGTTTGTTTATAATATTAAATAAATAAAAATATGTTTTTTATTATTAAATACTTTATAATTTATAATTATGTTTCCGTATATTTATAAGGAAGTAATTAATTGATATAAACATCAAAAACTAATTATGTATGAATCAAAATACACATATACTCTTTATCCGGTAAAATAAAAATTTATATTCATTAGATATATTATATAAATGAGATAAACTTTTATATCAAGATAAAATGGTATAATAAATCTCGTACCCAATACCCAACTTGTCCCATTATTACCATCCTTAAAGCCAAGTCCGTTTTAACAAGAAGTATGCAAAGTCAACTAAAAGTCAAAAGAATTAAATCAAGTCCATTAGGGTTGATGAACTTAAGTCAATGGGTTTTTTTCTTGCACCCCAATATTTCTTCTACACCTCCAAAATTTTTTTTAGGTTTAATTAATCGTAAGGTACCCAGTTTAGTACTAGAGTGTTAAATTGGTACCCGCTTTTAAAAAAGTGTCAATTGCATCCCAACTTTTGAAAATTGCTTCAATTAGGTCTCTTTCAGACAGAGTTGACTAACGCCGTTAGTCAACGTGCCACGTGTCAATATGTGGTTTTTTTGATTTTTTTTTTAAAAAAATTTAATTTTTTTTTTATTTTAAATTTTTTTATTTTAAATTTTTTTTTTTAAAAATTAAAAATGCCACGTGTCAAGTCCCTGTGTGTGACACGTGGCATTGTCAGTTCCATGTGGCATTGTAATGCCACGTGTCAGTGTCACTATTAGATGTCATTGTGTTGATTTCGATTTGGTCCCCACATATGTTTTTTTGTTTCAATTTAGTACCTAAGTATGTGTATCTGATTCAATTTTGTCCCAATTTTTTTTTAATAATTAAAATATTTTTGTAATCCATTTTTTATAAGATTAAAAATAATTAAGTATAAATATTTTTACAAAATTAAGTACTAATATTTATAATGTTTCTTTCAATTTCAGACCAAATTTATTATTTGTATGAATGTTATGCTATTTATAAGTACTAAAATGACTTTTACCACTAAATTTTAATATAAATATCAAATACTTAATTTTTTAAAACTTTTATACTTAATTACTTTTAATTTTATTAAAAAATATTTTAATTATTAAAAATTATTAGGTCAAAATTGAATCAAATACACATAAGTAGGTACTAAAT
>Ga0214544_1009404_pt1 | contig 15355 bp, 6 predicted proteins | sample CNSS3metaG_FD_160074 | JGI IMG/M metagenome (GOLD analysis project Ga0214544, IMG submission 160074) | Root nodule microbial communities from cowpea collected in UCLA plant growth center, Los Angeles, California, USA - CNSS3 | ecosystem: Host-associated > Plants > Roots > Nodule | place: USA...
TATATATATTGTACATAGTTATAAAATATCAGCACGATATTAAATTAAAACATATACAATATAGTTTAAATGAGACTCCCATTTTTGTAAGCGTAAATTTTTATCTTTTTATTGTTTATTGGGTTAAATATGTTTTTTGTCCCTCAAGTTTTAATGAATTTTGAAATTAGTCCCTTATCAAAATTTTATACCAATTTAGTCTTTCATCTCTCAAAATGTGTGAATTTAGTCCTTTTAACCAAATTTTGTTAAGTTTATATGATGTTTCAAGCGCATTTCATGATAGTATTTAAGTTAACATTGAAGCAAAAATGTGTCAAACAATATAAATAATTTAAATACTATCATGAAATGTGCTTGAAACGTTAGATAAACTTAACAAAATTTGATTAAAAGGACTAAATTCACGCATTTTTAAAGAAGAAGAATTAAATTGGTCAAAAGTTTTGATGAGGAACTAATTCCAAATTTTGCTGAAACTTGAAGGACCAAAAATATATTTAACCCTTGTTAATTTTAAATTTTTATCTTTTTATTGTTTATTTTAAACTTTTATCTTTTTATTGTTTATTTTAAACTTTTATCTTTTTATTGTTTATTTTAAACGTTTAAAAAGAATTTTAGCATAAAAATACCCTTTAAGAATGATACAGAACATATTGTCTTTTAAAATAGTCAAAATAGAAAACAATATGTATTAGGAAATCATATACCTCAACTTTGATTATTTTACTTATACGTCAAAGTTGCAAAGTTACATACAGAGAGGTGGTAAGAATATAATAAATTCAATTATTTGGTCACATGTAGTAAATAGTTTAGTCATGTAATTTCATAAGGTTGTACTTCTATTTTTTATTCTTTAGAATATTTGTTTAAATATGGATGAAAAGTTAAATTTAAACTTAAAACTAAGTTTCTGATTAGGTATGATATAACATACCTCAGTAAATAAATGAGGTGAAAAAGAATGTATAAAACATCTAATAAAATACAGAAGTTAAACAATGACTTATAAATACTCATTTATTGAGTTTTTTTTTTTTGTTTATATTTTGTATGTAGTGAGTTCTAAATACTTATTTTATTGACTTTTGTTTTTATTTTGTAAGTAGTTAGTGTTGTACAAACACTACTAGAAATTCTCATATTACATGAGGTTTTTTCTTGCAAATTTGTTAAAAAAAATTATAAGAAAATATTTTTTTCTACTATTTTTTCTAAGAATTTTAATTGGCAAGTCGTGGGTAATCATTTCCTACAAAATTATAAAATTTGTAAATATTTTTTACAAAATTTGTTGTAAAAAGTGTTTTATACAAAATATTTTGTAAGAAAACAAAATTATAAAATTTATAAATATTCTCTACAAAATTTGTTGTAAAAAGTGTTTTATACGAAATATTTTGTAAAAAAATTGGTAGCAATTTCTTGCAATTTTTTTTTTCTCAACAAAATTTGTATGTATTTTCTACGAAATTTTTTTTAAAACAAAATTGGTAGGAAGTATGAGTTATTTTAGTAGTGAAATAAATTTTAATAGATAAATAGAATGTGTGTAATGACACATAATGTGGTATAAGTATGAAATTTGTTAAAGAAAAATAATATTTTGACTTTACTAATTATCTTTAAATGAATAAAATTGAAAATATTTTTAATATTTTTTATTATAAAAAGTGCAAGTAAATCATCTTAACTTAAGAAATATCAATGTTAGTTTTATTAATAATAGTTTTCATGAATTAATTGTAAGAATCTACATAAAAATATAATATAAATATTTTAAAAAAATTGGATGAGACAAATTATAGTATTTGTAATGTATGTTTAATTATTTATATTTTTATGTTGAAAATTAATTACAGTTTGTTACATATGTGTGTGTTTTTGTAGACATGATGCTTGTTTCATGGTGATGTTTGTTGAGAGGAGGAATTTGAGAAATTATTTTAAAAACATTTTTACTTTTATGTAATTTTATTTATACATTATTTTGGGATTTGACATGTGAGTACGGTGTAATATAAATGATAGGTGCCACCATACATAGCTTTCGTGCACCAACCAGTATAGGTATAATAAATCGAATGTTACATATGTTTAATAAAATTTTGCCCATATGCTTGAATTGGCACGAGGAATTTATTTTGAACAATTGAATTATCATGATAATTAAATGAAAGTATATGAGAGTTAAAAAGACTAAAATTATATAAGAATCGACAGATAACCCTGATAATTAAATTAACATATTTTAAAATAGCATAATATTGTAAATAAAAAACAATTCTTTACATTTGTAATAAATTTCTTTCATGGTAACAAATACAAAAGTTTAACTTATAATATTATATTAGATATTATTATAAACTCTCTCAACTATTTAAATTAATTTATAATATACTTACTTATATTATTGAAATAATATTGCTTAAATTAATTTTATTATCGAAACAAATGACATAACATTATTTATTCAAGCACAGTTGGTTAAAAATTATATATATTTCAAACAAGAGAATTAGGTAATAATATACAAAATGAAATTTAAAAAATGAAATTATAAAATTAAATTAAAGATTTCCTATATAATACCGTTAACATGAAAGTAGTATTTTTGATCGAATGTTAAGTCAATGTAACATTTTAGAAACCACAGTTAAAAATAAACAAGTTATTCAAACAGTGATTCATGATGATGGTATTTGAGTAAGATAGTATAAAAGTAAATAAATTAATAAAAATAGATCTTCAATATAAATAAGGTTGTACTATAGTAAATAAATACTTATCCATATTGAACTATAAGAACTGTATTAATATTTGTATTAGGTGATATAAAAAATATTAAAGTCTCATTAGTCAAATACAGATGAATTTGAAGTCGACTAGTATCTTACGGCATCTGATTGTATCACTGAAACACATACATTTGTAATGTAATAATAGAGGTTTTGTTTTATTGTTGAATTAAAAACTGCATGACGTGTATGTAATCATTACTGTAAAATAAAGTTTTAAGTTGATGAAGAATATATATATTTTTTAATAAAATTTAAATATATATATATATATATATATATATATATATATATATATATATTAAGATGTTCTTTAATAAAAGTAAATTTTAATATTTAAAAAAAAAAATAGTTATAAAAAATAATATTAAATAACAGTGGGAAATAAAAATGGTGTCAAAATACAATCTCCTGTGTAATAATCATCTTGTTAGTATTAGATATAGGAAGTGTTTGAATTAACTTGTTCTCAAGTGAAAATATTTTTGTTATAAAATATTGAGAAAAGAATAAGTGTGTGAAGAAAAGTAAATTGTTGGAATAGTCTTTGATGTTGACCCATCACTGTCAACCTAGGAGACCCATCTCCTTCGCCATGAAGGGTGGTTGCAGCAGCTTCGTTGTCTTCATTCTGCACCGCATCTTTATGGAACAACAGAAAACAACGTTTGGATCATATTTTTTAACATGTCTAATAAGGTTACCAAGAGACGTAGTTTCATTTCTTAACAATTCTTTTATGAGTTTAGATCTTAAATTGAATATATAAATAAGGGTTAAATAGATTTTTAATTTTTTAATTTTCAGAAAACTTTAAAATTAGTTCATTTCGAAACTTTGAACCAATTTAGTCGTTAATCTTTTAAAATATGTAAATTTAATCTTTTTAATCAAATTTTGTTAAATTTATTTAACATTTTAAGTACGTTTGTAATGGTATTTGACTTAACATTAAAATAAAAATATGTCCAACAATAAACAACTCAAAAATATAATCATGAAATGTGTACGAAATATCAAATAAACCTAAAAAAATTGATCAAAAGGATTATATCTATGTATTTCGAAAGATAAAAGACTAAATTTATCTAAAATTTTGAGATTGACTAATACCAAAATTTAATCCTATAAATAAAAAAATTAGTAATATATAATAAAAAGACTTATAGATCTACGGTCATCTTAATATCACATTAAATTTGGATCTATTTTACCATGAAAAAAAAAACGAAAAAAAGATGAGGTTCTTTTTACGTTTGGATCTTAAAGTGTGAGTGATAGGGTGAAAAAGGAAGACGAGAAGGAGGGTTATAATGTAAGAGTTGGGTTGCAATGTTTAATCTGTCAGTCTTCTTGATCTGTTTTACTTAATTTGTTAGATTGGTGGGTTAAAAATAGGGTGCAACCATTCGGTGACTTTTTTATTTTCAATTTAAAATTAATTAAAAAAATCATTTAAAGAATTAACTTAATTTTATTTATAAATTACTTAAATTTTAATTATTAATTATAATAGAATAATTTAATATATAACTATAATAATTATTTTCATTTATTTAATTGAAAATATTAGTTAATTAATTAAAAGAAAAATATTTATACAATTAAATATATTTAAAAAATATTTATATAATTAAATATGTGTTTAATACTTTATATATATATATATATATATATATATATATATATATAAATTTTAAAAATTAAAAATAAGGTTGGTGCAATGATTTTTTGTCAGTTTTAATTTTAGTACGAAAAATTTTCATTCTTGTTTTAGGGAACAATAATAAACTGGACGAATTCTATTTATCAGGATAACATCTCATTTAATAGTATAAAATTTTTAAATAAAATATTAAAATTTTGATGAAACAAAATATATACTTATAAACATATATAATATTAATATAATTATTCAAAAACATAATTATAAACAACTAATTTTTTTTTCAAAAGAAATATAACTCCTATACAAACTACAAAAAACCTATGCATTATTCCACAACTTCACTACTCTTGACCGGAGAATATCTTCACTTGTGTTTCTTCTCAACTCACATAGTTAAGTAATCATTGCAAAAGACACAAACAAAACACAAGCAATACAAAACATATTATAAAATAAGTAAAACAACATTAAGAAGATCTTTAAGGATCAACAAACTAATAATTTCTAGTGATTATGAAGTGTATTTACAATAATCAGATTATAACATTGGAGTCGAAAATGATCTTGAAGGGGAACAAATGAAGAATGTTACATGTGCTTTAGTTGTTGGAAGTCTAATGTATGCTCATGTTTGGACTAGATACATTTCACAATTAGAATTTTGGGAAGACATTAGAATAATGCAAGTGTTGACCACTGGAAAGCTGCAAAGAAGGCAATGAGATATCTTCAATGATCAAAGAATTTCATGTTCATATACAGACAAATTGATATTTTATAGGTGATACGCTACTTTGATTCAAACTTTGTTGCATTAATACCAGAAAAATCAATATTTTGTTATATTTTTATGTTAACTAGTGGAGTTATATCTTGGAGCAGCTTGACTACTACTTCCACTACAGAGATTGAGCTTTTTGTTGTTTTTAGGCGACCTGACCTCATATTATGTATGATTGAAAATTTTTATATTTGGGTTTAGAGTTGTAGATTTAATTGCTAGGTCATTTAAGTGTATTATGATAACTTTGTTGCGGTATTTATCACTAAAAATAATAGAAGTGAAAGTAAAAATGAACATTAAATATATAGCTTAAGAGAACGTGTTAAGTGGTCATTGACTTTATTAGCATCGAGTCCATGATTGTCAATCCTTTGACTAAAGACATGTCATTAAAGAATTTTAAGAATCATTTAGCACAAATGAGTTGGTTCCATGATGTAACAATCTTTAATTTTACTTTGATCAAACTTTGATAAACATATTTGGGTACATATGATTTATTCATCATAGTTTAGAGTGTTTGATGAGAGACTTGATATATTGTGATACATGAGAGATAATAGTCAATAGAGCTGTCAAAACGGGTAGTCTGACCCGACCTGGCTTGACCTACCACGATTGATGATTTAGTGAACCAATCCAACCCGGCTCACTTTTTAGCGAGCCAAAAAAATTCGAACCCGGCTCAGCCCACCACGGGTTGGCGGGTTAAACGGGTTGACTCACGAGTTCACTTAATTAAAAAGATATTATTTTTTTTTATTTTTTTTCAGTCAAAACTAAATTCTAATTCTAATTAAAATCTAAATAAACTTTAATACAATCCAAATACAAACCAAAATAAAAAAATATAAATTATTTATGTGTTGGATAAAAAAAAACTTAACATGATCCAAATGTAAAGTCTAACTTAATAAAAAATAAATAAAAACACTTGTGTGACCCTTTTATTTGTGGGTTGGTGAGCCAACTCGGCTCACCACAGGTTCAACCCGAATGAGCCGGGTAAAAAATCAACCCGTATTAAAATTTGTAAACAAATTTCAACCCGACCCAACCCGAACCCGTGATGAGCCGGGTTGGCTTGCGGGTTCCGACCCATTTTGACAGCTCTAAGTTTTAGAGGTTCTGTTAGGGGTGGCAATGCGGGCCGGCCCGCCCCGTTTAGGCCCGCCCCGCATAAGGCCCGTACACCACGGGCCGGCCCGCCCCGCCCCGCACATTTTATGCGGGCCGCATACTCTGGCCCGCCCCGCATATACGTTGGCCCGCGGGCCGGCCTGCTTTTTTTTTAATTTTTTTAATTTTTTATGATAAAACTTTCAATGTTTAAAAATTGGGAAACTTTAAAAAGTTCACAAAATTAAGTAAAGACTTTGGGGAATTAGATGATAAATTGATAATTCAACATTTTCATCATATTCATACTATGACATACACAATGTATTCTTTAAATTTTAGCACATTAAAAGTTACATAATACTTGTCTTTTCCAGTTATACAAGAATTTGAAATGTTAATGCAAGAGTCCATAAAATAAGTAATTAATATACACAAGTACAATTTTTTTTATGCGGGCTTGCGGGCCGGCCCGCGCGGACCGCGGGCCTATGCGGGCTGAGCCTGCGTGGGCTTGCGGGCTCACTATCCTGGCCCGCCCCGCGTTTTTTATGCGGGCCTACGGGTCGGACCTGTGGGCCAGGCCCTAATTGCCATTCCTAGGTTCTGTCACCATAATTCTTGTATTTAATTTTTTGTATTGATTGATAATAGAATAAATAGATCATGTGGGAGAATATTGACAATTTTTGAGATATGTTGGATAATAAAAATATTCACCCTAAATCAATTATTTCCACATGATCAATTTATTTAATCCTTATTTTTTGTCCGCATTAGTTTTACGATCTTCAATATTATAACTTTGATTAATATTTAAAATTATTTAGATGAGTTATATTAAAAATTAAAGAAAATATATGAAAAAAATAATCAATAAATTAAAACTAATTTATACGGAGTTTGGAAGTAGTTCGTAACAATAGTATTTTAATAAATTTAATGTTAGACCATAAATTTTCTTTAAAAAAAAGAAAAGAAAAAGAAGTTCAAGAATAAACACTAAAAGAAGTTTATAAACAAATATTATTTATGTTTTCTTTTCTTACTTTAATCTACGTCTTTTAAAAACGATACCTTGAGGATACGTCATATTTTAAAGTGACCAATATAAAAGGAATAATTTTCAATATTTTTTACTTCTAATGTATAGATAGATTAATTTTGACCTAATTATAACAAGTGGAATTTTATTTAATTTTTTATTTTTCCCCTCAAATTTGTTACAGAAAAACTCGTCCATGTTTATAATACCATAATTTTTAAGAGACTTTCTGATGTAATGATGACTCAATATCTGAATCATAAGATTGTATATTTATTAAAATTAAATGTGCGGGTGAGTTTCTGTTAGAAAAAATTATGAGTTAGAGGGAGAGAGACGTGAATACACTGACATACCTATCAACAGTAGGGACATAGTTTTAACATGTTTTTTGAATGTAACTGTTTTTCATCTTTGGTCCCCTTAGCCAGCTTTAAGAAAACACAAATATATTGTTTGTCAATAGATTAATCATCAAACATTAATATTCGTATTTTTCTTAATGAAAATGAAAATTCATTGATATATAAGTTATTTTTTACTATTTAATATTATGATGTACTTATTGTAATATTATTAAATTTTTTATGCAATAAAAACTACTTATAACATATGTGTTTGTTTCTTTTTTACCCGCTTACAATTTTGTTGGACCTACCAGTAGTGTTCGGTATCAGTTTTTTTCATTACCTGCGTGATCGTTATCTCTTTATTTTGAGTTTGAACATTTTATTGTTTTCTCATATTATTTATAATTTCTACGTAATCATTTAACATATCTTTTAATAAAACTTTCTTTGAAGACACTTAAAATTTAGTTTAATTATTTTGTCCTCTTTATAATAGTAATTTATAAGTTTTGAATTTCACTTAAATATTTTATGGTTATTGTTTATTCAACATAATGTCTAAATTTTAGGTTGTTTTGTTTGGAAGCACTATTTTCTCAAAATAAACAAATATATTTGTAATAAATATACAAATGAGAAAAATAAACATGTTTACATGATGTTTTTATATTATATTTAGTTTAGTTTATTCATAAATTTCACTTTAGTGTTGTTTTCGTTTAAAATATTATATTTGATGAATAATAATTTAAGTAAATTAAATAAAAATAATTTTACGGTTTTTTTAAGTTAATAATCAGACATTTCAATTTAAATATATTAAACTGAATTTTGATATCCAAATCAAATATATTTATGATAAAAGTTTATTTAAGTGAAAATATTTGTTAGAGGTGTCAATTTGACCCAACCAAAAAAGCCCACATTGATAAAAAGTCACCAACAAAGAAGTTCACACGGCCAAAAACCCTACAAAAGCTCTGTGGGCCAAGGCCAACCTATGGGCTTTCATCTTTCACATGAAAAATATATTACTATATGTGAGACAGGCCTAACGAACCTTACAAGCACGACGACTCGAATAGGTCGAACGACCTGGACCTGCCCAACGACCTCTACAAGAACAATGACTCAAACGAGCCTGATGATCCAAACAGGCCCAATGACCCGAAAAGGCCCGACGACCCGGATGAGACCGATGACCCAAACGATCTGGACGAGCCTGACAACCAGGACAAACCCGACAACACAAACGAGCCCGATGACATGGACGAGCCCGACGACCCGAACGGGTCCTACGACCCAAATGGGCCTGACGACCCAGACTAGCCCTACAAGCCAAACAAGCCTAACAACCCGGAGGGGCCCGACGACTCGGACGGGCCCGACAACCCGTATGGAGTCGATGACCCAGACGATCCCTACGATCGAGATGGGCCCGACGACCCAGACGAGCCTGATTACACGGACGAGCCTGACAACCCGAATGAGCATGACAACCTAGATGGGCCCGACGACCCGGACATGCCCTACGACCTAGACAGGGCCAATGACCCGAACGACACCGACGACCCGTATGAACTTGATGACCCGAACGAGCCCTACGACCCAAACAGGCCCGACGACTCATACGGGCCCGATGACACAGACAATTCCAACAACCTGGACGAACCTGACGACTTGGATTGACCCTACAACCCAGACAGGCCCGATGACCCGGATGGACCCAACGACTCGGACGAGCCTCATGATCCAAATAGTCCCAACGATCCAAACGGGCCCGAGGAACCGATTGGGCCAGATTACCTGGACGATGATCGATACAGGCCAAACGACACAAACAGAATCATCCGTGTTGTCGGGCCCGTTTGGGTCGTCGGGCCCGTCCGGGTCATTCGGCCTTTTCGGATCGTCCTGGTCATCGCGCCCGTTCGGGTCATCGGGCCCATCCGGGTCGTCGAACCCGTTCAAGTCACTTTGCTCGTCTAGATCATCGGGTCTGTTTGTGTCGTTGGGCTCGTCTTGGTGGTCGGGCCTGTTCAGATGGTTGGGCTCGTCCGAGTCGTCTGGGCCCATTCGGATCGTTGGGCATGTTCGGGTCGTCGAGCCCATTCAGGTCATTGTGTCTGTTTGGATTAACGAGCATGTCCGTGTCGTTGGGCTCGTCTGGGTGGTCGGGTCTGTTCGGATCGTTGGGCTCGTCTGAGTCGTTGGGCCCGTCCGGGTGGTCTAGGTCGTAAGGCTCGTCCAGATCGTCGGGCCCATCCAGCTCGTCGGGCTCGTCCGGGTTATGGGGCCCATCTGGGTCATCGGGCCCATCCGGGTTGTCGGGCCCGTCCAGGTTGTCAGGCCCGTCCAGGTTGTCAGGCCCGTCGTGATCGTCGGGCTCGTCCTTGTCATCGGGCCTGTCCTGGTCATCGGGCCCGTCTGGGTCGTCGAGCCCGTCTAGGTCACTCAACTTGATCTTTGACTCTGGCTTAATGTAGTATTATTTGGGGGGCTAACCCACCTTAGCCCTAACCCTAACCCACTAAAGAGGGGGCTTTGGGGGCTAGGGCTTTTTTTTGGCCCCCTCATTTGGGGGGCCCCTAAAAGGGGGCTTTATGAAGAGTGGGTCAGGGCTAGCCCATGAGCTAGGGGTCAAATTGACACCTCTAATATTTGTAGAGTGATTTTTATAAATACATTTGATCTCTCATATTGTGCATACACACTACAACAAATTGGTATAATTGAAATATTCTTAATGTAGCTTGTACCTTGTAGGTTGATGAATGTATTTCTATCATTTTGTGAAATGGATGTTCCCTCATAAGTGTTCGTTTGATTAATAGAATTTTCATTGCACTACTATATAAGTGAGTACAAGCCTTGTAAATTTACTTTGTAAGATTAATTAATTCAAAGTCCACTCTTTAAAAAACTTCCTTTTTCTATTTGTTAATTACATATCTTACACAAAAATTTTCCAATATCATCTTACAATAAAAATTATTAAAAGTCACAAAAATTGTTTAGTGTAAGGCCCACTTAACATTTCGTCCTAACGTTTAAGGGTTGTCCTAATCAGTTGGGTCTAAGATTGGCCCATAGGGTTCTCAAAACCCTAAACCAACCCTAACCTTTCTCAATTTTGCCACTTTCAGAAAACAACACCTTTTTCCCTCCCTTGGATGCAGCCGCAAGCTCTGCTAGGGTTTAATCTCCACCTCTGTCAAGTTCGCTCAAACTCATTCTACTTCACGTAAGTTGACCTTCAGCCCTTATACTCTCCCCTTTAGCTTTATTTTTTTTTGTGGACCAACAGAGGTTCATAGGGATAACCTCGTTTTCTTTCTGGGTCAGTGTTTCTAGCTCTTGAACCTACTCTTGGAGCTGCTGTATTTTTTTGGTGAGTGTCGATGTCTTCCTCTAACCTCTGTCCAGGTAAGGGAAGCTATGGTTTACAACTTTTTATGATTTTTCATATGTTTTCTGGGTTTAAATCATATTCATGAGGTATGCTCGCTATTATAGTTGCTTGGTATTGGTTGAACTGTGATTTGGTATTGTTTATGTGTTTTGCACGTGTGAATAGTGGAGAAACCTGGTATTTTCGCCCAGACGAGCCAGTCTCGCCCAAGCGAGAGTACCAGAAGTTGTTCCCTAGAACTTGTGCGAGTTGTCGCTCAGACGACGAGCTCATGTTTTGAGCGAGAGTCCAACTCGCTCAGGCGAGGAGGTCTCGCCTAAGCGAGATAACGCGAAGGCCACTATTCCCACATTTCGAGCTCTCGCCTAGGTGAAAGGAGCTCGCTTGAGCGAGAGAACCCCCTCGCCTGAGCGAGACCTTTTATCCTGAGCGAGAATTGGGCGAGAATGTGCTCAAGTGTTGTTTTGTCCTCTATACTTGAATGATTGTCACATGTTTGGTTAGATTACTATGTTAAAGCATGAATTGTGTGATTTTGCATGTGTTGAATGGTTTATGGGCTGAAAATGATGAGCTTGGTATGATATTGGTAAGGAACATGATTGGATGGTTGGTTATGAATGTTGGTATGGAATTGGTATGCATGATACTTTTGTGCTTGGTGGATGAGACATAATTTTAGTATGGTTTAGGATGTAATTCCATGAATCTCTAGGTGAGATCTCATGGTGGTGCCTCATTGGTCAGAAAGTAATTCCACGATGGTTTCGTGGTGGTGCCTCATGGTCAGGACGTAATTCCATGACCCTTGTTAGTAGGAGCTCATGGTGGTGCCTCATGCTTAGGATGTAATTCCACGAAGGTTCGTGGTGGTGCCTCATTATATAATTTAGTAAGGATTCAAGTAAGGATTGCATCTTGACACTCTAAGGAGTCAGTTAGTCTCACATAGAGCGTACTGACTCAAGTGGTGAGAATAGCAAGAGGCCCTAGTCTTTGGCAGAATAATGGCCTTAGATGTTTGAAGACTAACCTTGTGAGTGGTAGGGTGAAACCCATTGGCAATTGGCTTTGTAGAGCAGTAGAGGCTACCACAAGTGCAAACATTCAGTGAATCCGACTGATTATATGTATCCGGATAATTGTGTCTTGAGTTTTAGTGTTTTGCTTGTCGGCCATTATATGCTTGGGTGGATTTATGTACGCTTGACTTTTAAATTGTATGTTCAATTGTATTATGAAAACCTTTTTACTCTAGCTTACCCTTCTGTTTGTTGTATGTTTTGTGTGGGATTTTCTCCTTTTGCGATGATCATTAATTTATTGATGTGAGCAGATGTGAGAACTTCTCGTGGTCATTAGGGTGATGGGAATTCCGCTACATAGCTTGTTTGGGCCGAATCCTCTTGTTTCGGGTCTTCTTTTAGGGTTGTGACCCATGTATTATCTTGCTCCTAGAGCATGTATTTTGAATACCGTTGTACTTTTCTTTCGGCTTTGTTATTGGCATCGTGGTGTGCCTTAATCCTCTCTTCTAACACTTTTGGGATAATTGTAATGGTTTAAACATGTGTCCCTTTTTGATACTGTCATTTTATATTATATCTTGTGTGATGTTTCATTTATAGATTTATCTTCTATTAAATGAGAAGTTACATTTAGCTTTTTATCGATCGAAAGTAACAATAAGACTAACAATTTTCTATATGACAATCTTAAAGTATTATATTGTTTCAATATATCCAATTGATAAAACAAATGAATCTAGAATAATTTTAATATATATATATATATATATATATATATATTTTTGTATTAAAAAAATGTATCCAAGAATATGTTTGTACCATTTTTTATGCTATAGATTAAAATTGGATCTTGGGTGCACAAACACTTCCCATGCTTTTACATAAATCCTTTTCTATAATGTGTATTTAGTCTCTCATCCCATCACCTTCCCTTAATTATTTTTGAGAAAGTGTGGGCAGGATTATGTACTTTCATCTTTGTCATGACATTTTATCAACTCAATCATATCATCAATTATTGATAGTAAGCTTTTCATGTTTCATTTTCTTTTGCTATATATAATTACTACAAGCCAAAATCTCACAAGATTGAAACAATAATGCTAAATAATTTTCTTTTTTATTCTTTTTAACTTTTAGTTGATAGCTAGTAAAAACGTGTAAAAGTATAACATTTAAATACTTACAATTCAAGAACATTTTAACCTTTTAATCAGAACTTTATTTCACTATGTGTGTGGGCTGCATAATAAACTTTCTAGAATCATGTCGAAATGTGTTAACGTGATTTTAATTAAACTTTAATATGCTTGATTTCTTGCTCCGAAATATATTTTAGGTTTAGAATTAACTTTGAGTGGAGTTAATTTTAATTGAATAAAAAAATTATATTTAATTTTAAAACTAGCTTGTGTTTTGTCAAAAAATATTTAAACATAATTCATGTTACTATAAAATCCATTTATGAATACCTTTTATTTAAAACTGATTCTATTACCACTCATTCGAATAAATACTTATTCACAGAATAATACAAAAATGTCACGAGTCATAAAGTCGTGAGGAATTGAAAGATGTGAATCTTGAAAACAAACTTGTACCTTCCCACCTAACTTTCATAGATAACGTTACTATTCAAATAATTTAGTTTCTATTTGTTTTAACCTTTTTCAAAGAAAAAATGACGTAGGAGTAATGATAACCCTAAAAATTCACCCAAAGAAAAAAAAAATAGGGCATTCAAAGAAAGGAAGTGAATACTTAAAAAAAATGTTTTTCCTATATTTTAAAATTAAAGTTTTCAACAATTTTAGATAATTTTACTTTTTCATACAAAATTTTAACTCAATCTTCAACAATTGTAATAAAATGATAAAAGAGACACAAATCACAATGTGGTGAACTTGGGTTATAAACTTCACTTTTTGCTTTGGGATGGAAATGTGAGAGAAAGCATAACATCAAATATTTAAATAGTATGCATAAAATATATTCAGAGAAAATTAGGGTGAATATGTAAGTAGTTTTTTCACCTTTTGAGGAATATAAATTTCTATTTATGTTGAGTTTATGATGTCTATTTATGTTTTGGAGCATGTTTTGATGCATGATTTTCAAAAGCATTGGTTGAAGAGTGATTATTCTTTAGTCTCTCATGATTTTTTGGATCAATAAGTGATTCATTAGAATATTTTTAATAAATTTTCACGTGATGACTAATGATTGATGGACTTTGAAACTTAGTTAAGACGTTAAAATTTATAGTGATGATATGACCCTATTTGAAAAATATTCTTTTTATCTAAAGATTATAATTTAAGAAATTATCTCTATTACAATAAAAATCATATGTTATAATATGTAGCCCTCACTAATTTCTTTTAATTAAGTAAAAAGCCTTGTTTCATCAATTTTTTTATTAAAAATTAATTAAATTTATATATAAAAGAAATTTATTAAATATATTGTATTGTTTAAGAAAAATAAAACACTCTCAAAATAAATAATCCTAAATAAAAATCTATAAAAAAAAACATAGGACAATGTTACTTTTTATGAAACACTCGGTCAAAATGAATTTTACCTTTTCATGAAAAGCAAACAAGTACTCACTGAATGAAAAAATTAAATATATACAAAAAAAAAATTAAAAGCAAAAAATAAGTCATAAAAGATTTCGAAAAACACAAATCATACCTTAAAACGCGACATTTATTGAATAAATAAATAAAAGTAGTATAAAAATGCAATTTTTATCAAAAGAATAATAAAATAGAAGTAGTACATATGTATTCTCATAATCAGGTCAAAAGGTTGAAGAATATTAATTAAATTTTTTTATGTTATTCGAGTTAAAAGTGAAAATAAAAAGAAGATTGTGCATAGATTTTTTTTAGTTTTTGTAATTTTTTATTGAGTATTTAAAATATATTTTTGCTAGTATATTAAAAAAAATGAAAATACTTCAAAACATTAAAATTGATCTCCATCGATACAAATAAAGTATAAAAAATTCAAAAAAAAAAATCTAAAAGAAAATATGCATAATTACAGTTAAACATAAACTAGAAAGAAAATATGATTTCTTATCAAATAATTTGGTTTTAGCTTTTGAGAGAAAAAAAAAAAAAATAGGAACAAAAA
>Ga0214544_1009405_pt1 | contig 15351 bp, 14 predicted proteins | sample CNSS3metaG_FD_160074 | JGI IMG/M metagenome (GOLD analysis project Ga0214544, IMG submission 160074) | Root nodule microbial communities from cowpea collected in UCLA plant growth center, Los Angeles, California, USA - CNSS3 | ecosystem: Host-associated > Plants > Roots > Nodule | place: USA...
AGACCAAGTGACCTTCTAAGGCATAAACCACAAAGGCAAAAGGAGACAAGGTACATGTCTACTTTTGCTTTTGCTTTATGCTTTTTGCTTTCCTCTTTCTTCCACTTCATCCAAGTGCTCCAATCACATAGTGCCACCTAGCCATGCTCTACTTTCTCTTAATTACCTACAAAACAAGACAAACAAGGATTAGCATGTTGGTTTAAGTTAATCTAATCTTGGTCAAAGGTCAACTTTGGATCAAAGTCAACAAGTCAACCAAAATAAGTCAACTAGAAACCAACTTAGGGAATTCAAACTACAATAATGCAAAACAAAGATAAAGGTGATGGAATAGAAGACTCCCCTCTAGACATGCTTCTAGTGATCCTTCTTGAGGGAGCTTCTAAGGAGGTGGTCACGCCTTCATCAAAAAATGACAATTTTCATGCCTTTAAAAGACTTGCCAAGATGCTTGAAAATGAAAAGAGTTCCAAGATAGTGTCTATTCGAAGTGACCATGGTAGGGAATTCTAAAATGAAAAGTTTGAACACTTTTGTGAAAAGCATGGCATTAACCATAATTTTTCTGCACCAAGAACCCCACCAAAAATTAGTGTTGTCGAAAGGAAAAACAGGTCATTTGAGGAACTAGTTAAAACTATGTTCAATGAAAACTCACTACGTAAGTATTTTTGGGCTGATGCAGTCAACACTGCTTGCTATGTTTTAAATAGAGTGTTAATTAGGCCAATTTTGAAGAAAACCCCCTATGAGCTTTTCAAAGGGAGGAGGCCTACTTTAAGTCACCTAAAAGAATTTGGATGTAAGTGCTTCATCTTAAATAATGGCAAAGAAAGTCTTGGCAAATTTGATGCAAAAGCGGATGAAGGTGTTTTTCTAGGCTATGCTACACAAAGTCATGCATATAAAGTCTATAATAAGAGATTGATGATTGTTGAAGAGTCTATGCATGTTGTATTTGATGAAACTAACCCAAAGTTGCAAGATCAAGTGCCAAAGAATGCAGATGAAGAAGATCTACTGCAAGAATAAATTTTGTCAGGCCCAATATGTTTTTTTGCCCTTATGTTTAAGGGCTGCCTAAATTTGATTGGGCTAAGGGCTGGCCCCTAGGGTGTCAAAAGGCCCCTAAGGCAGCCAAACCCCTCCCATTTCTGTTGCAAAAATAGTTTTCTAACACTCTCACTTTCTCAACAGAAAGCTCTGCTAGGGTTTTATTTCCTAGCCTCTGTCAAGTTCGCTAAAGCTCATTCTTGCTCCGCATAAGTTACTCTCCAACTCATACCACTTATCCCTTGGCATCTTTTCGTGTTTTCTAGTTAGGGTTTCGTAGTGAGCTCATCTTAATATTTGTTCTGCTATTTTTCCAGCTTCTAAGCCTATTCCTAGAGCTGATGTAGTACGTGTTTGGTGTCTAGGTCTCGTACTAGCTCGTTCCAGGTAAAGGAAGTCAGGGTTTCCCATTTTACGTTATATTTGATGAGTTTTGTTGCCTTTTCATGATTTTGTATGCCTGAGTGAAGTTTTGATGATATGAATATGGACTGTATGTTTGGTGTGGTTAAATGATTGAAATGTGCATACGCGAACAGTGGAGGGTTTTGGTTTTCTTGCCCAAGCGAGCCTGTCTCGCCTAGGCGAGATTAGCAGTACTCACCCAATTTGCCTGCGCGAGCTGTCGCTTAGGCGATGAGCTCCAGTTTTGAGCGAGAGCACATCTCGCTCAGGCAAGGAGGTCTCGCCTAAGCGAGAGTGCGTGACAGCGCCACTGTTCCCCTTTTCAAGCCCTCGTTTGAGCAAAAGACCCTCTCACTTGAGCGCAACTCTTCTACCTGAGCGAGGAGCTGGGCGAGAATGCACCAGGTTCTATTTTTCTTCGTTGTCCTTGTATGCTTACTATATTTTTGGATGAATTGATATGTAAAGGGCATGAAATGCATAATGTGAATGTATGGGATTGGTTCATGGATTGAATATGATGAGTTGGTATGATTTTGATATGGGATATGAATGAAGGTTGGTTAATAAGTATGGCATGAGATTGGTCTACATGAAGAATACCTATTTGGTTGGTGAAACATGATTTGTATGTGGTTAGGACGTAATTCCTTGAATCTCTAGGTGAGATTTCAGGGTGGTGCCTCAGTTTGTTAGGACGTAATTCCAGGATCCCTGTTAGTGGGAGTTCATGGTGGTGCCCCATCTATATAATTTAGGAAGTGTTCAAGGTAAGGTTGCATCCTTACACTCTAAGGGGTTAGTTAGTCTCACATAGAGCAAACTGACTCTTGTGGTGAGAGTAGCAGGAGGCCTGAAACTCATTAAAGGCTAACCTTGTGTGGAGGGTTGAGACATTGCAACACTTAGCTTGGGGGTGAGCAGCTTGGTAGAGCAGGGAAATCCACCACAAGTGCAAGCATCCCTTGAATCCGACTAAGTTATATGTATCCGGACGAGTCGAGTCTGAGTCTTAGTGTATTGTTTGCAAGTCATAACATGATGTGTTGGCTTATGCATCTTGGACTGTGGAAATTGCTTGTAATAGTATGATCAATTGTTTTCTACTCTAGCTTACCCTTTTGTTGTTTATTGTATATCTTGCATGTGTGGTTTTCTCTTTTTACGATGATCATCAATTTATTGATGTGAGCATATGTGAGGAACACACGCGGTCAATAGGGAGGTGATGGTTTTGCTGTGTAGCCAACCTGGGCTGGATTCTACTATTTTGGGCCTTCTCATAGGGTTATGGCCCATGTATTATTTTGTCCTTTAGTACTCTATTAACTATTGTCAAGTTCTTAGATTTTGTTTGTATCGGACATCGTGGTGTGCCTTGGTTTCTTCTAGCATTTTTCTAGATATTGTAAGGAGTAGCGTTTATACTCCAGGACTTGTCTCTTATATTCTATCTGTGTGGCATTTCATTTAAATTAAAGTTATTATTTAAATGGGGTGTTACATTTATGGTATCAGAGCAGTCATTCCTTAGGTCTGTGGACTAGGGTGTCCGCTTAGCTTTCGTAGTCTCTTTCTAGTGTTTAGTTAAGTTTCCTATTTTATCAATCTGACGAATGGTTTCTTGTGTGCCAGTGAATCATGGCACCTCCTCGTAGGAACTCCCAATCTTCTCAAGGTGATGTACATGATATCGCCATAGCCATAGAAGCCATGGTGGCAGAGATGAGCCAACAGAGCACAACGATGATGCAGCAACACGAGGCATCAATGCAGCGACAGGCAGCGTCGCTTGAACAGCAGCAACTGGTGATGCAGCAGATGAAGGCTGCAAGAGTGGTTGTTAAGGATGCTCACAGACAACATATGGAGGCCCTCCGCCAGTTGGAGGAGAACAGGATCGTTGTACCTATTTTTGGTCTTGAACCACGACCTGCAGTTAGGGAGTGGAGTCTATAGGACTTCCTGAAGCATCACCCGGTGAAGTTTGGGGGCAAGACGAGTCTTAACGTTGCGAACCAATGGCTAAAGGACATGGAGAGGATTTTTTATGCAATGATATGCCCTGCGGAGAACCTTGATCTAGATACCAGATGATACGATCCTATCCAGGAAAGAGTATGATCGTTTCTGAATTTGAATCCTCAAAAGACACGACACGAATAAATCAGAGAAGAACGCGAAATAAGACAGAGATGGAGGACGCTACAATCTAGCAGATTGATTAGTCAAGTGAAGATTCACCACAAGTATGTTAATCTTTGATAAGAACTAGAGGCCTAAGCCAAGAACAAAGAGAATCCTCTCTTTAATGAAATCAAATTCAATATATGACTAAAAGTCTACATTGTTTTTGGTACCTCTATATAGGCACATAAGTTGAAGAAAACCTAAGAATCCTACAAGAAGGCCCAAGCCCAAACATAAAAACATAAACTAATTTATAAAAGAAAGCCCAAAGCCCAAAAACATAGAACATAACTAATTTCTAAGAGGAAACCCAAAGTCTAAAAACATAAACTAATTTTCCTAAAAATTATCCTTCAAATGTGCTTCAAGCCATGATCTTCATATTCTTTGAATTTCAGATTGATGGTAGCATCAGGAGCCTTGAATAGTTTTGATCTTTCACTCTCTTGCTTCTTGCCCTTGTCATAGGTTCTTTAAATTGTAAAGGTTCATCTTCAAGTTCTTCTTGTATGGAATCTTGAGATAGTCCTCTATCATTCCCTCCTTCTTGAAGAGAATTTGTCCTCAAATTTGTACCACTTGAAGTTTAGGAGATAGTCATCTATCATACCCTCCTTCTTAAAATGAATTTGTCCTCAAATTCGTCTCACTTGAAGATTCCTTATCATTCTCTCCTGTTTGGAGAGAATTCGAGCTGAATTCTAGAAGGTCCTATGCATAAACACAAACATAAATCAAAGACACAAATCTAAAATAAAATAAAATAATAATTCTATTAAAATAAAATTTGGATCCTGAAAGAGGTCAATATCTTATTATCAAAGATTTTGGAGGTCTTCCTCCAGGGTCAAATACCCACTTGCACAAATCATCAAACAATTTTAAATTAAAGATAAAATGCTCAAAGAAAAGAAAAGGAATATTGTTCAAACAAACAACCCATTTATAGGTATGACTTTGAGCACTCATAGGTTTGTTAGAAATGGGTAAACAAGCTAATTCATGAGCATATATTTCTAAGCTTGTGTCTTTTTTTATCATCATTTCATCTTTCCATTGTTGATCTCCTTATTGCTTGATGAACAAGTTTTCCCTAGGTATCCTTTCTTCTTTCCATTGTTGATGCCATTGCACTTTGATGAATAATTCGTCCATAGGCAATAAAACAATAAGAGGAAAGCTAGTACCTTTTTTCATTGACAATTCATAATGCTCTCTTATTTCTTCCTCTTTTTCTCTTTTTTCTTTGTTTTCTCTTTTTCTACTCTCTTCTTTCTTTACTTTTTCTCGCTCTTCTTTCTCTTTTCTCTCTCCTTCTTTTTTCTTCTCTCTCGCTCTTTTCTTTCTTTTCTTTTTCTCTCTTTTCTTTCTCATCTCTTTCTCTCTTTTCCTTTGCTTCATTTTCTATAAGTGTTTCCTTCTCATGGGCTCCTTTTAGCTTTCGCTCTTGTCTTCTTTTCAATACATCTAATTTTTGTATTGTCCTTTCTTCCTCCTCTCTCAAGTATGAAATGTAGTTCTTGAGGTCTTCATGAGTCATGGGACTTGCATCCCCATTAGGACATTGATGAGTTTCATGCCCATATCCTTCACATTTGGAACATCTTAGTGTACTGGTCTTTGACAATGATTTTCAATCAGGATTGTGCTTCCGTTTAATACTAGCAATCTTGCCATTTAGCTTTATAATTCTGGATTCCAAGGCATTGACGTCCTCTACCAAGGCCTCATAGGTGTATCTTTACGCGTCACTCTCTTGGGACATTTAAGTCCTCTAACCAAATGATCCTGGGTAGGAGTAGAATAATTTAAACCATATGTTAAACCAGTTCCAGAAGGATGCCTTTGTGGAAACATGTTGCATTACTCAATATTACTAGTTCCTGTAAGAAAATGTTAGTATAATAATTTATTTATTTTTACCTCACCACTCCACTAAGTATTTTACTCAATTTTCCACTCATGTATCACATTTATAGGCTTTTTCTTGAATGTACTATCTTCCCTTTTACCACTCAAATTCCCTTTAGGGCTTGGCAAAGAACTCTAGTAACTTAAGCAAAGAGTGAACAAACAATGTGAAAAATGTTGCAAGATCTAAATCTTGACTTTAGAGGACAAAGAAAATTCAAAACTCTAGACAAACTTCAAGGAATTTTAAAGACACAAAACAAGAAAATTAAAATTAGAAAATAATAAGACTACCAAAGAGATTTAAATGAGACAACACGGAGACTCTAAGAGAAAGACTAATTGCAAATAGATATCAATAAACCACAAATCAAATTGCAACAAAAAGTTGTGTTGAACTCCCTATTTTTTTTTTTTTGATCCTTCTTGTTTTTCAACAGATATTTGTTTCCTTTGGACTTTGATCCACAATATTTTTTTTTTATTTTTTATTTTTGTAGTTCAACACAAAAACAAACTTAAACAATTGATCCTTCAAACCCTCATACTCATGCAAATCAAAGTAAATGGACTTGCAAATCCCAAACACAAAAACAAAGAATTTCCACGAATCAAATGTAGAAATACAAATTTAAACAGAGAATAGAAAAGACAAAAAAAATATGCAAAATAAAAAAATTCAACCAAATTGGAACAACCTTAGGGGTTGTACTCCTTACAAATGAAACGAACAAAATTAAAAATAAAACGCAGGACAAACAGACATTGAAAAATTGTAATTTTTTTTTTCATATGACAGAAAAATAACATAGAAGAGGAAATTCAAACCAGAACCTTGCTCTAGATACCAGATGATATGATCCTATCCAATAAAGAGTATGATTGTTTCTGAATTTGAATCCTTAAAAGACACGACACAAATAAATCAGAGAAGAACGCAAAATAAGACAGAGATGGAGGACGCAACAATCTAGCAGATTGATTGGTCAAGTGAAGATTCGCCACAAAGATGTTAATCTTTGATAAGAACCGGAGGCCTAAGCCAAGAACAAAGAGAATCCTCTCTTTAATGAAATCAAATTCAATATATGACTAAAAGTATACATTGTTTTTGGTACCTCTATATATAGGCACATAAGTTTAAGAAAACCTAACAACCCTATAAGAAGGCCCAAGCCTAAACATAAAAACATAAACTATTTTATAAAAGAAAGCCCAAAGCCCAAAAACATAGAACATAACTAATTTCTAAAAGGAAACCCAAAGTCTAAAAACATAAAATAATTTTCCTAAAAATTACCCTTCAAATGTGCTTCAAGCCATGATCTTCATATTCTTTGAATTTCAGTTTGATGGTAGCATCAGGAGCCTTGAATAGTTTTGATCTTTCAATCTCTTACTCCTTGCCCTTGGCATAGGTCCTTTAAATTGTAAAGGTTCATCTTCAAGTTCTTCTTGTATGGAATCTTAGGATAATCCTCTATCAAAAGGTAAGTACAAATCTCTGCTACAGCAGACCCTCGCGTCACCATCCATCAAATAGACATCTCAGTGCATGCAGATTACAACAAACGAGACCTGGATGGAACCATTCATTCGATACCTAGAGCAAGGAACCGCTCCTGACAATGGAAAAAAGGTTGGATGCAGAACGTAGCGCGTTACACCTTGGTGGGAGGCGAACTCTTCAGAAGAGGATTCAGCACCCCTCTTCTAAAGTGCATCACAATGGAGAAGGCCGACTACGTTATGCAGGAAATACATCAAGGGGTTTGCGGTTATCACTCCGGTCCCAAAGCCATGGCAACAAGAATACTGCGGGCAGGATACTATTGGCCCACCATCCAAGAAGATTGTGTCACATACGAAAAAAGTGCCTCTCATGCCAGAAACAAAGCCCAAAAACGCACTTGCATCAAGAAGAGTTACATCACATATCCTCCCCATGGCCATTTTCCAAATGGGGAATGAACATCATCAAACCGTTCACACCAGGGAAAGGCTAGGTGAAATTCCTCCTTGTAGGCGTCGATTATTTTTCCAAATGGATTGAGGCCGAGCCACTTGCCACCATAACAACTGAGCAAGTACAGCGGTTCGTGTTGAAAAACATCATTTGCCGCTATGGCATACCCCACACAATCATCACCGACAATGGCAGACAATTTATTGATCATGGGTTGGCAGAATTCTACCGCAACTTCAAGATCAAGCACATCACTAGCTTTGTTGAACACCCGCAAACCAATGGTCAAGCGGAAGCCGTCAACAAAGTCATCCTCGGGCAGCTCAAGAAAATATTAGATGGGGCAAAAGAAAAGTCGCCAGAAGAGTTGCTCGAAGTCCTCTGGGCGTATAGATGCACACCTCAGTCGTCAACCCGCGAGGTGCCTTTCAGTCTCGTCTATGGCCCTGACGCAATGATACTCGTCGAGATTGGGGAACCATCAATACGACAAGAACACTATGACCAAGAGTCTAATGAAGCGTGCATGAACACCCAATTGGATCTACTGCTTGAGAAGAGGGAGAAAGCTAGGATCAGGGACATGGCCACTAAACTTAGGTCAGCTAGGAAGTACAACTCAAAGTTAAAATCACGATCACTCCACAAAGGGGACCTTGTATGGCGACTAGCAAGCAAAGCACGCCAACACGAAGGCTAGTTCTCTTCTAACTGGGAAGGTTCATTCTGCATCCTACCAGAAGTCGGCAAAGGTGCATACCGACTTGAGCGATTATCTAGCGAGCTAGTCGAACATACCAATTCACGCTAATCCCAGCCACTACTCTAAGTGTCGTTGGTCGATCACAAAAGCTACGTCAGTCCCGGCCACTAATCTAAGTGTCGCTGGTCGAATATCAAAATTACCTTAATCCTGGCCACTAACTTAAGTGTCGTTGAACGAGCACTAATGTCTTAACTCCCAGCCACTATCCTAAGTGCTGATGGTCGGGCACTAATTTCTTAACTCCCGACCACTATCCTAAGTGTTGTTGGTCGAGCACCAAATTCGTGAAACCAATTCACCCAATCACACGCAAAGAACTGGGTTCAAGAAGTATTTAAGTCTCAAGTCCCGATAACAAAACCGACAACTTTAAGGAAGCCAATGACAAACAACGCAGCGAAAATAATCTCAACTAATAAATCAACTCACACCCGCCACACCCAACTCCAAAATAAACAGTTATAAGGAAATAAAGACATGCAAAGCGTTGAGAGAGAATAAAATAAAGAGGAAAAAGTTGCATACATCAACAAGGGACAACTACATTGCATTCCAAATTTTTAAAGTCCACATTTACATAGCCCAAGCACACAAAATGCGCACAACACCAACAAAAAACATAATGGCACTCTCGGCCCAATTACAATATCAAAAATCAAAATAGAAGATGTACTCATCCAAATTAAAAGCAAAAAGAAAAGTTCGGCGTCCTCACCCCAAATACCAAACAAACTAATCGACGTTATCATCCATGTCACCCACTTCCCCCATCGCCTCCTCGAGTTCCTCTACATCCTCCTCTTCACCATCTTCTTCATGAACACTTGCCTCCGCATTTTCAGGGGGAGTTGTAGCAAGAGTCGCCTCATCACCCAAAGCATCTGCCTCCAATGCAGCTTTCAATCGCCCAATCTCATAAATGTCTAGCATGTGATTATCATACACATCAAGGTTGATGTTAAATTGGCAATCCATCACAGATACCTCCTTATACAAGAAGTCGGCTTGCCTTAGCGCCTTCTGAAAAACCATTCACATGCTCGAAGTAAATGGCCTACTGAAGCCCGTATATCTTACTCGTTGCTTCCTCCGTGCCGCCTCCTTCCCAACACGAACCTCATCTACTTCCACCTGCTTAGCCTTCAACTTCTTTTCCACACCTACAACACTTAGCTTCAATTTCTTCACCTCTACTTCCAACTTTTTCTTTTCCTCAACCCAAGACTGCTTATCACTATCCCTTAAACCCTTCAACGCAATGATCTCCTCAGCCAATTTCTTTTTGTCTCCAGCAACCAGCTCCTCCTGCAACATAGTTGTCACCCTTCAACCCAACACGACTCCCCGAGCCAAGTACTCATTCAATGCCCTCATCACCAGCCCAGGATTAGTTGCTTCTACAACGCCCACCTCGGCATCATTCAGCTTGATCTCCACCCCCTTCCTCATGTGAATCTTACTCTTCTCAAACCCACCTAGATTCGGGTTACTCGAGTCGCTTGACCCTACGCCACCGGTTTTCGCAAGAGCATCCAACCTCTTCCTATCCTTCCCAACACCTTTCATTTTAAAAAGAGCCGGCCTTTTTGCAGTCGCAGGTCGATATGTGTCCACAACCGGGCCAACAAGGTAGTCACACATGCAACTTCATAAACATACACACATACACATAATAGAATTCTTCCTCCAACCCCTCCCGATCGTGACACACCGTTTCAACCCCGCTTACCCGTTCAATGGAAACTGCATTAGTATCAACCGCCCTCTTGAACAAATAAACACTATTCAACCAAGATTTAACGAGCCTAAACCACTGATACTTCAAGAAACAAGATCTAACTCCCTCAGCCGCTGACTCGTACCCGTCCCTCTTCGACCAGAGCGATTCTGCGTGTTCACTAGTCGGATCCTCACGCACCTCGCTCTCTACTTCGATATGCAAAGACTCGGAAGAACTGTTAAAAAATTCTAGTCTAAGACCCCCAAAAATAGTAGACCGTGAAGCAAGAAAACCACATAAAATTTTTAGAACTCCAGAGGCTCCACAAGAGAAAATGTAATTAAGTACAAATCAAGAACATCATATTTAAAGACCCGTGTTTAAGACCCTTCAACTCCACCGAACAGTTGTAAAGCCCAAGGCCCAACCACCCAAGACGCTTTTGAAAGCGTGCTCTGACGAAACAGTATCACCAACGATCACATCAATTCAATGCACCTAACACCGCATCAGCTGTCCAAAGTCCATAAACATATCGGCCAAAATGTGCCAAAGCAAAACATGTCGGCACAAAGACATAGAAACCAACACGTTAGCACCAAACATTCATACTGGCCCTCAATATCTCAACGATACCATCCATAGAACAACGAGTCAGCAGCAAGGCAGAACAATTAGTCTATACGTCACTTTGCTCCTCAAGACTGGGGGGCTGGTATGTCCACAGAAAACACTGCCAATAAAAATTGCAAAACACATAATCAAGCAGCAAACTTAGGGGCCAAACACTCATAATTAGTCTATACGCCACTATGCTCCTCAAGACTGGGGCTTGATGTCCCAACCACACCACACGAGTATGCGGCCCTCTCTAGAATGAAGGTTACCCTATATGGCATGCAACCCTTAGCACTCCTCAAAGCCGCCACTCCAGAATAAAGGTTACCCTATACGGCATGCAGTCCTCAGCACTCCTCAGAGCCGCCCACTCCAAGATAGAAGCTCCCCCATACGGCTTGCGACCAGTAATAACCCTCTGAACCACGTGCCGGTACTAAGCTCCCTTATGAAGAACGCGACCTCCAGCGTCTCTCTTAGGCTGCTTACTCCTCAGAACCCCAGTAAAGCAGCCCACATCCAGTCACAACCACTTAAAGGGTTAGGCGGACAAGAAAGACCCAGCCACTCAGATCCACATGGCTGCATACCGAATACCGAACACTCACCACAACCCTACTTGCGATTACCAGTAACTTCCAAAGGACCTCTTGGTAATTTACTTATTAGCACTAGACCTAGAGGCAACTAAAAAGGGGATTTGGGCCCAGAACCCCATGTCAGGTAGGACTCACAGGTAAAAAAGGGTATAAATAGCACATTATTCTATGCATTGATTATGCATTAAATATTCTCGGAATCCCTGGCAGAACTAGCGCTGACTTAGACATCGGAGTATCTTTTGCAGGTACCCCTGCGTCGGTTCGAGACAACCACTGGAGCGAGGAAGGATCCATCAGAATTCGAGTACCAGGACAACTAGATGAACCCAAGGAGTACACTTTGGTCCTATAAGAACACATACGATCATAATTCATTCTAGAAAACTATTTTAGATCTTAAGATTCATGATTCTCACACATCACACATTAACATATAAGTCATAATAGGATACTATCCTTGATCCATGAGAGATCTAAGGACAACGCTTGATCCATGAGAGATGTAATGATAATGCTTTCTTCACTATATGTTATTCAACATGCTTTACTTAATCTATATCTTTGTCTTTTCTTCCCCTCTCACACTTTAGTCAAGACTTATTGCAAAAGAACCTTATAGTTACACCCAAAACTCTAATCTCCTTCTATAAACCAACGTCTATCAAATTACACTGACTTTATTTTATCTTTATTTTATTTTATTATAACTTCTCGTAATAATTAACATGTTTTTATATTTTATTAAATCACATTTAAATTTATTATAATATTTCAAATGAATCACATAGAATTATTCCACAATTAATTCTAATAAATGAAACATGAAAAATGATTGAAAAGTTTTCCAATGTGTTTTCCAAAAGGAAATTATTAATATTCATATAATTGTGTGATTACACTTCTTATTTGATTTTTTTTTATTTCACAATCTTATAATTTATAATTAATTAATAATAACAAAAATGTGCTGACATGTATAAGAACGTTTGTTATTTATTGTCCTAAACAAATGTTTATTTGTGAACGGTGCACCACAGTGTAAAGTATAGCCAACCAAGGAAAGAGCATAGGTAAGGTAGGGGTGTAGTCCTAATTATTGTGACCACATTCATGCTCTCCCCTATCATGGTCCTCACAATTTGGGCCCGCTCTTTAAACTATACAAATCCTAATTTATCTTATTTTACTTTTGGAAAAAATAAGTCTGACTGATTTAAGTAATACTTTTATTTATTTTATTTTAAAAATATAATGTTTGAAATCTTGATAAAATAAGCTTGTATTTTATGTGTCACGAGAGTTTGGAGAAAAATATTCTTTAAGTTATATTTTGTTAAAAGAGATTAACACTATACTTTGTTCTACATTTTGAAAATTAAAAACAAAATAGTTGCGTTTTAATTTGTTTTCAATAAATTTACAAAATGAATAACGTTGGAGAAAAAAAACGATACGAAAATTATGCTTATCATCTTAAAATAATAAATTATTATTATAGATAAAATTTAACATTTTTCGTTTATATGATGTACAACGTACATGCTGTCATAAAGAAAAGATTAGGGATGTCAAAAAAATTTGTATCCGCAGGTATCTACGGATAAAATTCGCAACAAAAAATGAATATTGTAAATGGATACTCGCAAGTAACGGGTACGAATATTTTTAATAGCCACATGTTAATGGGACGGATACAGACAACAGCGGATTTACGTTGTGATATAGGGGGCCATGGCCCCCCAATTTTTTTATATTTATATTATTTATTATATAATTTTAAATATATTTTTTTAAAAATTAATATTTTAATATATTTTATATATTTAATATTTTAAAAAAAATTATATATCAATACATAAGAAAAAGTTGTTTTTATTGTCCACATTTATTTTTCAATTTGACCTTTTAAATATTTTTTAAATAAAAATAATTAATTTCTAAATATTATTTTTTAAGTGATCATTTATTTAATTTAACTATTTTTTTAATTATTTTTAAAAATTTAATCACTTTAAATGAAAATTAATTATAATAAAATTATAAAAATTATTTATTTAATTTTATAATTATAATTATAATTATAACAATAATTATAATTTTATTATTTTTTAATATCATACAAAAATAAATACAATGTTTTTACTAGTTTATATAAAAAATTTAGGATTACTCTTTTGGTTTTTATTTTAATTCAAAAATATAAAGTTAGTTTTCTAATTTTTTTTTTAGTTTCAGTTTGGTTCCAATTTTTGAAAGAATGAAGCAATTTGATTTTTTTTTTTTTTAAATTTTTTGGATTGGATCAATGTTTTTCCATAAAAATTGTAGTTGTGAATAATGATTTTCTTTGTTAATGTAATTGACATAATCCTAGTGTCAATTTTGATGAAAAATCCTTGCTTCACTTCAAGAAATTTAACATAAAGAATCAAATTGCATTAATTTTTAAAAGATCAGGACCAATTTGAGACTAAAAAACCTAGAGAACCAATATTACATTTTTGGACGAAAAAATAGACTAAAAGAGTAATTCAACCAAAATTTTGACACCCCCAAAATATTGGCTGAAGATCTGCCACTGGATACAGATATCATAGTATACGTACCCAGGATACCTATATCCGCTATACCCTAATTTAAAGTAAACAAAAAACATGATTAAAATATTAACATATTGATTTTGAATAAGTTATTTTTTTATCAATTATTTTTAAAAAATAAAATCATTTCTTTGTAAACTTTCATTGAACACTATTTAAATGGATTATTTGGACTTTGTTTAAAATTTATGAATGATATGTATTGTATTTTATTTGAATTTACGATTAAAATATGTTGTTAAATATTTATTTTTATTTTTTTGTAAATATCCGTGGTACCCATGGATATTCATGAATATTAAAAAATTATGTGGGTACCTGCATAACGGATACTCGACAGTTATGGGTACGGGTACGGAGCAGATATTTATTTAGCAGGTAGGGTACGAGGGAACTACTACTCGTACCCTACCCGCCCCGTTGACATCCCTAGAGTGGATGTTTGTAAGACTATGTGATCTCTTTTATTAATATGTTCTTATAATGTGCATGGTCTTCCCTTCATTTGGATAGATCTTGGTTTTGAAGAGGTGATGTGTCTATAAAAGTACTTTTACACCCAAGTGAATAAGGTGTTCAGTAGGTTGGGTTACGCAATCACATAACCTAACCTAATTTTATTAAAATAGATTTCATTTAGGATTAGGTTAAACTCGATCTCATCCAAACAAACTCACTCTTAGATGGATTGGATTATAACTTTAGTATGGGTGACTTGAAACTCAACTCGAGACCCACTTTTTAATGGTGTAAGATGGATCTAGAAGGGGGAGGGGGTATGAACAGAGCTAGTGAAAAATTTAAATCATTTTCACAAATTTATGATAATAAAATAGAAGTATAAGGAATATAAAACAAACATAAAATTTATACTGGTTCATCCTCAACGCAAGGGATATATCTAGTCTCTTAAACAACGTGCTTAAGATATTCCACTAATCAAATATCCCAATTTATAAAATATACAAATAAAAGGAACACAAAAGGAAGAAATGGACAAGTGTCAACTTTAAAAATTTTCAAACAAAAACTCAAAACAAAAAACATTCAAAACTTAACTAGTTTTAATAAAAAAACACATGTTTATATTTCATGTTATTACACATGGTTGTCCTTACCTTGTGTCATGATAATTGGAATTATCATTTTTTTTATTTTTTTTATTTTATATTGTTATTTTATTTTTTAGATTTTATTTGATATTTCAGATTTTATTCAATAAAAGTGGAAAAGATAAATGTGTGGATTATATTTTTCAAATAAGTGAAAATCTCAAATATTTAGGAAGATTATCAATAGAATAAGTGGAATATTGAATAGTCAAAGATTATCAACAACATCAGATATTCACAAAGTTGGTTACTCAATTTACAAGTCAGAATATTTGAAGAATGTCTCAAATATATATATATATATATATATATATATATATATATATATATATATATATATATATATATATATATATATATATAATATATATATATATATATATAATATAAAAAAATAATAAATAT
>Ga0214544_1009406_pt1 | contig 15351 bp, 9 predicted proteins | sample CNSS3metaG_FD_160074 | JGI IMG/M metagenome (GOLD analysis project Ga0214544, IMG submission 160074) | Root nodule microbial communities from cowpea collected in UCLA plant growth center, Los Angeles, California, USA - CNSS3 | ecosystem: Host-associated > Plants > Roots > Nodule | place: USA...
TTGGGTTAAAAGGACTATATTCATTCATTTTTAAAGTTTAGGGACCAAAATTTATCATAGTTTCAACCAGGGACGAATTCCAATTTTTGACCAAAGTTCAGGGACTAAAAACATACTTAACCCTAAATTTTTAGTCAAAGCAATGAATAAAATTAACGTTTATTTTGTTTTTATCTTATTGTGTTTGTTAAAGAAAAATCCAACACCCTAAACATTTTTATTGAAAAGCTTAAATACAAAAAAGCTTAAGCTTGAAAACGTTAAGAAGTTGTGTCATTTGACAAACGCTAATCATATCATGAGTGTGTATATTTCTTTCAATAGATGATAAAACACTCTGTCAAGCTCCATTTTGTTTGATAAGCAAATGAAGATCAATTAGATAATAAGTACAAACCAAAACTTTGAGCTGACATACTCGAACAATATTCTAAAGCTTCAATTTGTGTTGCAAAGAATGTCTTCACCATATGTTATTAAGAGATTTACACTAATTACAAAAGTTTCATTCAAATATCTCTTAAGATTCAAGCTAAAGCTAAAATGTCCACCAACTTTATGTAACGAAAATATATGTCAACTTTCTAGCTCAACTATCTACTCAACGCACTGTGGTTTTATTACTCAAGAAGTAAAAAACTATGTAACCTAGGAATATAAGTACCATTAGAGAACTTGCATAAAGGAGAGAAGAGCAATTAGTATTGCATAGAACACATTCAATGCTTCTCTACATCAAAGCTTTATATATGATAGCAAAAATAGAAGAAGACATTTAAGTGAGTTCAAAACTACTCAACAAACTTCAAATGGTCTATAACAATCACTTATTCTCAAGCTATATAAAGAATCTTTTGAAAAAGAAGAAAAATAAGAATAACTATTATATGCATTATTCGTGTTCAACTCAACAAACTAGTTGATAGTCTAACCATTGTATATGTCAAAAGACATAACCTTTTCTAGTATGCTAAAATTGTGATTTTTTAATCATTCAAACTCTATTGCCTATACCATGAGTGACTTGTCAAAAGAATTCTTATTTAAACCAGAAATGCCTTGTGAAAGAATACTTGAATGCAAATAGCTAAAAATGGATAAGAGTTGAAAGAATATCCAAATTAAATTAAGAGTGACTTGTTAAAAGAATACTTGATTGAACTAGAAGTATCTTAATAAAAAAAAACTTATTTGTACTTCGTAGCATGATTTTGTTTAGTGAAACTTGACTGATTGTTTAAGAATTAAACATGATCTATATAATTATACAAATCAATATAAAAATATTAAATATCTTTTCTTTCTTTATTTTTTTATATTGCATGCTATAACCAACCTTAGAAAACTTTTAATATTTCATCTTATAACTTATTAATTATCATATGAAAATAATTACATAAACTATACAAGCAAACTCCAAAAATTTTAAAATAATTTCAACCCTTCAGTTTTGTATTATTATTTTTTGTCATAATGTTTTATTTTATTTTATTTTCATATCCTATATTTGTCTTACCATGTTTGTCTTATCTATTAGAAATATTTTAATAATTTAAAAAATAAATAATTAAAATAAAAATTCTACTGTTATTCATGTTTTTATAGATATTTAATTTATGGGTTAATGTGTTTTATAGTTAACGGCTATATTCTTATTACACTTTACTACTTTGTCTCCTTTTGCTACCTATAAATACCACCTAGGTGCATGGGGAAGAAAACAACAACAACAGAAACAATAAACACTAGAGTTCTCTAAAAAGTGTTATTATTTTCTTTTCTATATTATCTGTAAGACAGTGGTGTTCATAAGGTTCGGTGATCCTTCGCTGCACTCGATTGATCTCACATGTTGTTGTATCTTGGGAGAGAAACGCATTTGATTTGAAACACATATGATTGTGTATCTGTTTAACCTTGTACAGTAGGGACGTTTTCTCTCTAAGGATAGCGTTATGCGTGTCTCAGCCCAGGATATTTCTACTCCTTACCTCATTTATTTTTATTTATTATTTATTATTATTATAATAATTTTATTATTAATAGTATTATATTTTTGTTTAATATTCATTGATTCATATACAAGTCAATATTATTATTGCTCTATTTATTATTATAATGTTTTTATTATTATTAATATTATTTGAGTAATATTTTCTAACATTATCATATTTTGACTATTAAACAATATTTTAAAGAATAAAAATATGAAAAAAAGTGACTAAAAGTAAATAGAGATTCCTAAACATTACACGGCTAAACTTTTTTATTTATTTTTTCATGGATTTTTTCATTCATATTTTACTCTATGAACTATCACTGAAAATACATTTTAAACAAGAAATTTTTTAACCTAGTGATTATTTTTAATTATCACTAATAATATATTTTCTTTTCTTTTGGTGAGATTTCTTAAGTTATTAGTAGACAGCTAATTTCTCTATTTCTCTCTAAAATTGAACTCCCAAATATAAAATTAAAAAATTAACTCAACACAACACCAACAGTACAATGGAAGTGATCAGGTTAAAAACCCAATCATTTTTTTAAGGGTATTCTTTTTGTATCCATAACTACACTTTTTTTAAATATTCTTTTACTTTTTCCCCTTTTGATTAACTTTGTAAATTTTCCTATCATGCAATTTAGAATTTCCATATCATATTCTTAGGTATGAAAGAGTTGCATAGCACTAAGAATATGAAAGTGAACTCTATTGGTCCACTTCGACATGGATATATTGACAACCTCGAACATGTAACAAGTACCTCTCTTTTGTTATGTTCCATTTCTATGTAAACTTAACTAGATTGTAAAATTTGTTAAAAACACTTACTTTAAATATTTGTGTTTAATGATATCCAAAGTTGTAAATAAATGTCAGCTTTATTTAAAATTTAACGAAAATAAATTAAAATGATAAAAGTTTTAAGAAATATGAACAAAAGGCGTGAAAAATATGAAAATAAAATTTGTGAATAAGTCATAAATTGGAACAAAGTTGAATTAAAAGTTTTAATTAAGGAACAAATATGTCTAAAAACAAATACCCAAATGTAAAGGGACCTTTATTATTTCGTACAGATTAGTTGAATAAATAATATTACTTTTTTATTTATGTTTTCTTTGGCGTATTAATATTAAAATCAAAATGAACTTCGTAGCACATCTCATAAGTAAAATCTCATAAGTAAAAGATGCAAAAGATAAATTTTATGAAATTATTTTTGCTAAATGCTACTGTATATAGGTTGATTAAATAATTAAATCTGCATTTACACAATCATATTAATTAATATTAAAATCAACATCAATTTCATATCACATTTTAATCGATAAAAATTAAATTTATTAAAGTATTATTTTTATTATTTATAAAAATTAGTAACATGAAATTGTTTTAACCATTTTTCTTATAGATTTTGTATGGTCTTTATTCTTAGTTTGAAGAAATTATCCATAGTAAGTTTTATTGTGTAAAAATGAATATAACAAATTGCTTTGACAATTTTATATATTTATTTTTTAAAATTTTAATAACTGTATTTCTTTTAATGATTTTTATGATAATTAATTTCTAAAATACAAACGTAATACATAGTATATATATATATATATATATATATATATATATATATATATATATATTTTTTTTTTTTTTCTGGATAAATGCACAAGCTGAATGATAACAACGACTTTTTGTAACGGGTGGGTCTCACTCTCTCTTGGGAAGAAGAAAAAAAGAGGAAAACACAGCTTCAACAATGAGGGACAGAGGTTGAACTTACCTACGGAAAATCCAAAATTTCGAAAGAGATTAAAATTTCAGGCCTGAGTTGGATGAGTTGAATCGGCAGAAATGGGCGCGAGTCGGAAACTCCAGGGCGAGATTGATCGTGTCCTGAAGAAGGTTCAGGAAGGTGTTGAAGTCTTTGATAGCATCTGGAACAAGGTTCTTCTCTTATTCATCTTCTTCAATTTCGAGTTTCTTCTGTTACCGAATGACATGCGGCGGTTGGTGAGTTAGGTTTACGACACGGACAATGCGAACCAGAAGGAGAAGTTCGAGGCTGACCTGAAGAAGGAGATTAAGAAGCTGCAGAGGTACAGGGACCAGATTAAGACTTGGATTCAATCCAGTGAAATCAAAGATAAGAAGGTGAAAATTATTTCTATTCTTTTATTTTCTGTTGCTAATTATATAAATATTTTTTCTTTCCTTCAATTGATAATACTTGCAAGGTCGAATTATGTATGGGCATGTTGGATACAACCAAGCAGTGGTTTTGAGTCTTTTCTACTGGAAATATAGTGCTTTTTTTCTGGCAGGGAAGCTCTCTGAACCTCTTAAAAGCACTTCTAGCTTTGTATCAAAACACACCCTGTATTTTATCGGATCGTTATGAGATAATATGAGACTTAGAGTCGCACCTTGACTAATTTGTGTGACGAACCAACATATTAAGGCACGAGAATGCTGCGTGTGCATGGGTGGTGTAGCGTTAGTTTGTTTTATTGCGTGTTTGGTTTCGTGATGAATTACTTAGCATTGAAATACCACCTAACATGATTACCGTTAGTGTTGATAAATTGATTTTGGGGACCAGAATTGATTTCGAGTTGAAACAACTTTAGATAACTTTTGCCTTGAGTAATGATTACAAATAGATCTCTAGAATCTTCTAATAGTTTCTAACAACTTCTAGCAGTACACTTAACATCTTACTATCAACAATGTCCTTTATGAAGAATTGGGTTTTACCTGAATTTAAAAAGGTGGGTGGACCCGTCTAGTGTCTAATGTTTTACCTGTTGTATCATACGAGGTGTGAATTGTTGAGGGATTTGGAGGGTGATGTTAGTATTGGTACAGCCATGATCCTTATCTTTTGGTATTAAAGAAGGCTACCTCCAAAAAAGAAAATCTGATGCTATGGGAATGCACATTTCACTCTAATTCTCAAACACTATATCAATTTTCTCTTGATCTTAATCAATATTTTGTGTCTGTTGATGCCTCTTTCTTTGAGTTTGTCCCATATTAGACACCCATTTCTTCCAATGAAGACATATGCAGTCACTTTCCTACCTCTGTCAATCTTCCTTCATCACCACCAGATTACTCTACCATGCCTCAAATGCTTCTCCAACACCTCTTTAGGTATATCAACGCCACCCATGACCTATTAACATTCCAATGCGAGACCCATCTTCGACGAATAATGATATAGTAGACCCATCATTCAACTAACTATAATAACTTGGTTTATTGAGAGGCCCAATAATGAACAAATGAACTTAAATATTGCTCCAAAACTCGATTGAGAACCTTAGTTTGCCAATTGGCATAGGGTTATAGGAAATGTGCATGCACAATTTAGTGGCACTTGGTTCAAATAACTTGTGCAAAAATTGGTCGATGAATATAGGATCACTGTCGGGGACAATACTGCGAGGAAATTTGTGGTGTTTGCACACCATATTGAGAAATAGATTAAGCCACCCCAAAACTGTGGAATGTGATGGTAAAACATAAAAATGAGCATCATAAGAGAACTTATCAATCACTACCAAAATGCAGGAGGAACCTTGAAAAGGTGGCATGTGCCAAATTATCCACCAATTTGATTTTTGTTCAGAAACTTATGATGGATCTACACTATTTGGCATCTTTTAATACTTCAACTTGCCAATTTTTGGGTAAGGGAAGGTGATTGTATTTGCTAAGGAAGACAATGTGTTGACCTTTGTTAGAATAGGTGTTAAGTATTGGTACTACGTAGTTGTATTGGAAAACTGCTGTATGATATGTTTATGAGCTATACCTATCTTTGTACCTAGTAGTTTTGGCTTTTGATCTTTGTTCTTCCCTCTACTCATTGTATCAATATAAATATAGGAACATATGAGAGGAGTGATAAAGCTCTCTCAAATATAGTCTCTTTTATTTATATCAATTGGTACCAGAGCAGGTTGATTCCACTTGGTTGGTCTTAGTCTCTAGAGAAATATCCACTGTTTGTCGTCATCTGCCATCATAATTTTCTTTGGCACTGGATTTGGAGTGTCTCTCTAGGTGATGACCAACCCTATAGGTCCTGGAAGTTGAATCAGCTCCACATGTCACCACATACACACACACACACACACACACTCTTGTTCCCTGCTGCTAGGTGCTTAACATCCACGCATTGCCTTCCTCTCACTGGAGTGACATCGCGTGTCCGCCACAGGGCTCGTTGGATCTCCTCATCTTCGTTTTGACTATTTGTTCTCCATTTTCGGCGTGGTTGAAGATCAAACCTAGGGCTCTCCTTTTGTTTCTTATCTGTTTTTTTCTGTGTCAACAAAAATATCTTTTGGACCTATTGTCTCCTTCTCTGAATCTCCTACCATTACCTTTGAAAAATTGAATGGAAAAAAGTTATCTCTCTTTGTTTGTTTGAATTGAACTTCGGTTCCTGGTCCAAGGTTTCCACGATCACCTTGAACAAGACGAGAGTAATGACAATATGTGGAATCCAAGTTATTGGGTACTCACAGATAGTTTAAGATGTGCAACTACTTTTGGAAAAAAGGTTCAAAATATATTTGCAATTGATTTTCAACGCCTTTATGTCTTTACCGATATAGGCTTACCTCTCTTAAACAAACAAACCATAACAGGATGTCTTTTATTATTGAAGCCCAATCTACTATTGAAGAATTAAATATCTTCTTGGAGGTTGAGTCATTAAATGAGATGAAGAAGATGCTAGACAAGTTCTCTATTGTGATGATCCTCCGTGCCATACATCCAAACTTTGAAAATGTTAAGATTAACTTTTAGGAGGCCACAAAGTCCCATTGATGGAAAGCTTGACAACACAACTCCTTCAGATTTCAACACTTAGGCTTTGTTCACTTAAGATGATGGATTTAAAAGAGAGTGAGTGGATGAATTTGAATAGATTTAAGGGTAAAAGTTGTGTGTTTTTTTTAAGAGATTTGAAGGTGAAAGTGAGTAGATATGAAGGTAAGATTTGTGAAAGTTTGTGGTGATTTGATAGATGTGATAGATAAAAGAAAAAGTTTTAATAAATAAAAATTTAAAATTACAAATTTGTCCTTATAATTAAAAATAATATAAAATAAAAATTTGATGAGTGTAAATTAATTTAAAAAAAGTGTTGATGAATAGTTTTTAAATAAAAATTTAATAGGTGTAATAAATAAAAAAAATATGAAGAATAGTTATTATGTATGATGTGATGCAGATTTTTTATTTTATGTAATATATATATACTGAAGTGTATGAAGAAGGATCAGTTCCAGTGTTTTTAGAACCGAATCCAATCCAATCTCATTCAGCACCAATTCCAAAATTGGGGCAATAACGTAAAATCATTTATACTACCTTCAAATCTTCTCTTTTCAGCGGGATGGGTTAATATGTTAATCCTGCAAGTCATTGCTCTCTTTTCTACACAAATCATTAGATACGAACACATTATTTACTCGTAAATTCATCTTTCCTAATCTCTTCTAATAGTAATTCGTTTCAAACGAACGGAGCCTTAAGTCTTATCCTATGTTTTTGTGGTGTATTTTCTGGTTAATATGAAGAAGATTGGTTTTTATTCTCTTTGACTAAAGGATAAGTCATAGAAAATCAGAGCATATTTTAGTATGGTTTAGTTAAGTCTCGTTTGATATGTCTTTTCTGTTCATCGTTTCTATATTGCACTTTTTTTTTCTTCTTGTTGTACTTAGATGGTGGTATTGCTGGGTTGAATTGTTTAATCGTGTGTGGTATGAAATGATCTTGTACTAAATTTTTTATTTTTAACTTGATTTTGAATTTGACATTTGTTTGTCTTTTAACTCATTGTGACATAGGTTAGTGCCTCGTATGAGCAGGCTTTGGTGGATGCACGCAAGCTTATTGAGCGTGAAATGGAAAGATTTAAGATCTGTGAGAAGGAGACAAAGACAAAAGCATTCTCTAAAGAAGGCTTGGGTCAACAGCCCAAAACTGTGAGTTTTTAACCCAAAATATTCTTTTTTATTTTATATATTTTGGGCCTCTGTAGGTGTATTTATGACAGTTTTTTCATTCTCAATCCCTTGTGACAGGATCCTAGAGAGAAGGCTAAATCGGAGACAAGGGATTGGCTGAACAATGTGGTATGAAATTGATTGCATGAATAACTATCATTTTTACTTTTGTTTTTGTTGAATTTGGTTTGAAACCTAACCCAGAAGTTTAGCTCATGATGCCAATGAAGTGAGCATTACCCATGGCTTTTATAAATACACATACACACACACCTCATACCTGGGACATGACATATGGAGTGTAGAGACTGTTTGAGAAAGGGAAAGTAATACGGTCAAGTTGATTGTGTGGTAGTTCGTGGGGCCAAGTTCATTTTTTGGACACTTGAAGATGTATCAATTTAAAATCTATCGTGGGATCTGACACTATCTTGGGGCTAAGTCAATTCCAAAAATTGTCTCTTTAGATGAAGATTGCCCAATTCTATTTATAAATTCTACGGTGGCCATATTTGTAGTTGATATGAGATCTCAACAGTTGTGATCAAAGTATGGACATTAAGTATTGCTTTAATAGCTTGTATACTTCATGTAACTTCATAGTATTAGGAAAGTGATTAGTCATGTTTGCTTTGTCACTAATGGTTCTAGCAGGTTGTAACATGGAAAATATTGCAGGTTCACTGTTGACTGTTAAGATACCTTTTCACTGATGAATTTTGGTTTTTGAAGTTGGTTCTCCAAATTTTCTTTCCATAATGATGCTTACACAAGTATTCTGCCTGCTTCACATCATATGATTAAAATTGGAGTGTCTCTGTTTATACAAATTTATTGCCTGCTTAGTTCATGATTGATTAACATTGGAGTGTCTCTGTGATATCTAGAAGGGGTTGTATTTATTCAGAACTTTTAATAGCTTACTTATATTTCTTCATCTGGAAATTGTTATTTTAAATGTTTGAGTAGGTTGGGGAATTAGAATCTCAGATCGATAACTTTGAAGCTGAGCTTGAAGGACTTTCTGTAAAGAAAGGAAAGAACAAGCCACCCAGATTGGTATGTTGTAGTAGTAAGGAAAATACAATTTCTGGGACTGATGATTTATCTGTCAGAATCCGTTGATTTATGCAGCAGTTAATATTTCCTTTTATATTTTTGATTACATAATTAGGAGATTTAATTAGATTTAATAATTAGGAGGATAATTAAGAGGATTAGTACACTGACAGTATATTTTATATTTATTGTACGGAATCATTTGTCCTGAATTATAGAGATAGGTTATATCTATCATAAATTAGGATTTTCAGTTATTAAGTCTTTGTATTATTCTATTCAAGACCAATTTCTCCTCTATGAATAATATCACAAGTAGTTTTTCTGCCAATCTAAGTCTTGGTTATTCAAATGTTTGTGTTTGCTGATCAGATACATCTAGAAACATCAATCACTCGGCACAAGGCTCATGTAAAGAAATGTGAATTTATCTTGAGGCTACTTGATAATGATGAGCTAAGTCCAGAGCAGGTGAATGATGTCAAAGATTTCTTGGATGACTATGTAGAGCGTAATCAGGTTTGTCTTGCATAGCTTAAACACTTTCCATTCTGCTATTAAACACTATAATTGAGTAAATTTATTTATCCACCCTTTATATAGTCCTTGCAGAGAGTCTTGAGGTAGTAAGTGTGAGCAAATAACCTCTTTTACCAAACAATTAGTTAGTTAGTGTGAGTATGTAGCTCCTTTTATCGGAGTGTTAGTCATAGCCATCACTATATGTTGCATTCTGATAGAGTAGTTTGGTACGTTGGTCACTGTCAGTTTGTTATTTTGAGAGAGTGGGTTTAGGTCTTATTCAATCTTTCAAAGCCAGCTTTTAATTCAAGGTTTGTACCTTATTTATATATTCTATTTTAGCCGTATCTCTGAATGATATGGGATCTTCAACAAGTTATAACTGGTCTAGTCAGTTAGATGAGCTTCTTGAGTCTATAGATAAATTTCGTCAATAGAAGTTCATGAGTTGTACAAATCTCAGAATAATAAATACAAACTTTCTTTTCTATTTTTGTTTTCAATAGATACTGTCAGAATCCATGATTTATGCTGCAATTAATATTTTCCTGTACAGTTTTAATTACAGAATTAGGAATTAATTGCAGGACTAATAGGATAATTAGGAGGATTAATAGGCTGACAGTATATTTATATTTATTTTACAGGATCACTGCTCCTGAATTGTGGGACTAGATTAGGATTTATATCCATCATAAATTAAGATTTTTAGTTATTATGTGCTTGTATTCTATTTTAAGAGCAATTGCTCCTATATGCATAATATCAGAAACAGTTTTTCTGACAGATACCGTGCAAAATTTATAAATTGGTATTAATTTTCTGTCTAATCTATTTTTCTTTTTCTTTATAGGAGGACTTTGAAGAATTTAGTGATGTTGATGAGCTATATAGTTCATTACCCCTAGATAAGGTGGATTCACTTGAAGATATTGTAACAATTCCCCCTGGTCTTGCTAAGGTATCTGTAGTTGCATGATTTCTAGCTTCTGTTGAGATACCCGTTCTCTTCCTATCTTTATTAAAAAGCTTTCATAAACTACAAATTAAAGAATTACTTCCTGAAAATAAGTTAACAAGTTAATCCTATGCACATTTAGATTTGTGTTACCGGATTGAGACACACTTTTCTTAATCCACTATGACACTTTTTAAGGAAAAAACTGTGATGGAAGCATTGAGCTTCAAAACAGACGATACTTCGAATGTAGTGATGGATTCTAACGATATTATAGTGGACCTGAGTCGGAACATTGTCGTTATATGTGGGGACAAAAGTAGTTTCAACTCACTCTTATCCTTTAGCCCTTGACATGAGAACTTGTTTTAGTACGTCAGAAAGTTCCATATTCCTAAGGAGTCGATGTCAAGGAAGCTTGCATACACCCTACTTTCTTAACCCACCCAAATGTCTTTTGAAAACAAAGCTGTGGTAGAAGCATGCAAAATAGACTACAGCTCAATTCCACTTATTGATCCTAATGATATTATCATAGCAAATTGAAATCAGAAAATAACTATAAACTTTGGAATAGAGGTCATGTTTGTGTTAACTATACAGCTATAGTGATTTTGGGATTTTGCTGGTCCGTGTCACTTCATGGGATTGGCAGATGAATGGTTGCCTGCTGTAAATTTTGTTTTTCCAAACTTAATTTAATGACTTTTTATTGTTGAATATAGAGAAAACAGGGTTTGAGATTAATCACCCTTGTGTATAAACCACAAATAGGGTAATTTATTTATAAAAGAGAGAGGTATAACTAAAAAGAGTAACTAAAAATAAATAAAGTAAATAGAAGATATTGTTTGATATTGTGATTAACAATATCTAGCAATAACTTAACAATATCAAATAATATCTAAACAATATCTAACATTTGTACTGGATTTTGATTGTTTCTGCTGGTTCAAATGTACCGTTTTGCTATCCATATTTTTTGTTGAAAGTTCCTGTATGTTTACATATTATAATTTTTCTATAAATGGATCTCCTAATTTATTTGCTATTTCGGCAGGTGGCACCTGTGCTTAGCTTGAAGCCTTTGCCAACATCAGCTTCAGCATCACAAACATCTGTGTGTATTCCTCTATTCTTACTTTTATGAGCTGAAAATATTAAGTCATTATTATTGAAAAGTAGGGATCTTTTTTTCAGAATTATTCAGTAGGAATATTTATGCAGTTTTTCAAAAAATTGATGTACCTGTCAGAGAGATAAGGCTTACTTTTCCTTTCTAAGTGTTTTTTGATGGTCTTCAATGATATATAAACGCTATTGGATAGGTTATGGATAGTTTTGGTTCAACCCAAGTTTATGAGAATTTTTATTTTTAATTGTGAAGTGTGTTAACTTATTGTCAGTGGCATCAGTTATGAGATGTCTTAACAAATTGATGAGTTCATTAAAGAAAAATAATTAAAAAATCATGCAAGAAATGAAGAAAGTACTGTTCAGGACCATGTTAACCATATTTATGTTACATATGGCACCAGTCAATCCAATGTTAACATTTTTTATTGTGTTATTTTTCTAATGGAACCTTTTAAGAGTAGTACATGATGGTCAATCATGACTGTAGCTCCACCAAGTGGTTGTAGCTGAACTACCAGTTAACACAGAAAAACCTATTGCTTATGGGAAAATTAGTTGTTGATTGGTCCTTGTATGGATGACTCCAATTTCTAATCATCAAATGCTTCTTTCCAGGAGCAAGCTGATGATACAGCTTCTCAGGATAGCAATTCTGATGTTGGTGCAAGAACTCCACCTCCTAAAAGTAGTACAGTTAGTTCTACTGCTACAACACCAGTGGCGAATTTTGCTACTCCTGTTTCTATAAATGTTACAGTGCCTAACTTGTCAAGTCCACCGCCCATTTCATCTGTCACACCTGGTTCAAATTCTCTTCGGAGTTCCTTGGAAATTAGTAGTGTTGTCAATGCTTCATTTGTAAGTCAGTCTAGCCCTGTGAAAGAGGATGAGATTAATAGTTTCCCTGTCCGAAGACCCTCTCCATCACTTTCGGATGTTGCACTCGTAAGGAATATCAGCAGAAACAGCTTATCAAGTCAAACGACAAATAACATACCTGTTGTATCTGGGAACACGGTTTCCAGCAATGGGCCCCTTGGTTCAGTTTCTTCAACTTCTGAAATAACCAAGAGAAACATATTGGTTGCTGATGATAGACTCGGAAGCAATGGGATGGTGCCACCTCTTGTATCCCCTTTAAGTAATAGAATGATTATTCCTCAGGTGGCAAGGGGTACTGATGGAACTTCCTCAGTTGACTCTAGTAATGCCAATGAAGGTGCAACTTTGTCTGGGAGAGTTTTCTCCCCTTCTGCTATTCCTGGCATGCAATGGAGACCTGGAAGCCCCTTCCAGAATCAAAATGACGTGGTACACTTTTTCTCTTGAATTTACTTTTGCTATTCCAACTGCCACCTTGCCTTTTGTTTATTTATTGTACTTGAAGTGTGAACTGTTAGTTACTTTTCTTCTCGAATTATAATGTATGTCATTCATTAATGATCTAACTTGGAATTTGTTCGTAATGCTATATTGGTTGAATTTGCAGCTTGTATATAATTCCAAACTGAAGATAGATGTGTGTAATGCTATCAATAGACCTTAAAAAACTAACCTACCCTTGCATGCAACCTTACCCTTGCATATTGAAAGAGGCTGTTTCTGGATTTGAATCCATGACCAACGGGTCACGTAGGCTTAACTTTACTGTTGTGTCAGGCTTGCCTTCAATGTTATTAATAGACAATATCGGATAAAATAATAATGTAAAATTAGATTGTTATACTATTGGTTGTTGTTCATTTAGTTACTTAGTACAGGACATCAAATTCTTCAATTGACATCTAACTAAAAACTTAAGCCGTGTATGCATTTGGTTTCCAGAATCCATTATTTTATTAAACTGAGTCCTACATAACAGTTACTTAAATTGCTTGCTATGCTCAGTTCTATTGTATTTTATTTGTTGTACTTCCTAAGTGATACAAACTTGATCAGAAGGGATGAAAAGAAAGAATGATGGAACACTTTATGAAAAAGAGAATGATAAAGTCCTCAGGTCATTTGGGAGTTCTAGCAACTTCACGAAATTAATACCCTTCTGCCCCTGCCCTTAGTATTTTTACTCTTCTCATTTCTGTTCTTCAACTAACTTACTGGTGTTTCAGTTATTCTGGTACAAAGCCCAGGGTTTGATCTGCTGCTGCCCTCATATTTCTCCTAACATAGTCCCATCTCTTTATAGAGGATTTCCTATCATTATCATATTTAATCATGTTTTATGATAAATTTTCACCTAGTTGACAAGACAATCTAAACCATATATATGGTGATGTATATGAAATGTGTTTTAAGGTATGTATAGAGAATTCAATGATATGTATGGGATTTGCAGAAGACTAGAACAAGTGTATACTCTTCAAAATGAATTATGCATTCAATAATTGTTTGACTTATCATTTCATTAATCATATAGTTGTGTGTGGTTCATCACAGGTGATGATTGTAGGTTGAACTTGATTTTTTTGTAAGTTTTATGACAAATACCTTTAACTAAATTTTTACCACCTTCGCTTGTCATTTTCCTTTTTCTTTTGATACATTTCTCGATGTTTTATTGTTCTCTTGCTTTTTTCTTTTCTATCTTATTAAATTATTTGATTATCAAAGATTAGAAAAACCTTTTATTCTTGTTTTAATGACTTTGGTGATCTTCCATGCATTTGAGGTCAGCGCATCTGCTAATTTATATATGAAATTATTTTGTGGATGAGTATGTATATAGGCCTATTCAATTGAAAAATGTTACTTGGGTGCACATACAGACCTATGCTGGGGAGATGCTGGCTTTTTGCATCAGTTTTGAGTCTCGTACATATAGATCACCTAATGTATCTAGGTTTCTTTTTTCCTTTTGTTACTGATAGTTGAATGAAAGTATTTAGTTCAAAAATTGTGATGCTATATATTTTTAGTTACACAGAAATGCATTGTTATGGCATACAAAATTGGAGTAGAAAGCATAACATTCGTATTAGTACATGTGATAATCACCTGGGAGTAAGGATTTCATGGGATGGGACATAGGCTGTGTAGTTTGTTATTTTGTTTATACCTCTGAAGGGACTTATTTATTTTGCACTTCAGGGTCATGTTCGTGCAAGAACTGAAATAGTTCCTGATCAGAGGGAAAGATATTTACAGAAGTTCCAGCAAGTGCAACAACAAGGGCAAAGTGCCCTTCTTAATATTCCATCTTATGCTGGAGGAAGTCACAAGCAGTTTTCTGTTCAGCAACAGAATCCTCTCTTACAGCAGGTATCATTTTTGTACGTGTTTTTTTCTCTCTCTTACACAGAATTTAAGGATTGAAGATTGATTATTGGCCAAAAGATTGATGATTCATTGCATATTCGAAAAATAAAATTTTATCTAGCCTTCCTTAGTGCCTGATTTAAAAGGTAGATATGCTGAGCCTTTTGCATTTGCTGGAATCCTTGAGTTATCTAATTTAAATATGCAAGTTCGTGTATTCCCTCTGGTGTATTGTAGTCATTGTTTTTGCTTGGGCTGTGTAAAATAAGATGAAATAGGGTTTTGGGATTAATCTCCCTTGTGTAAACCCTACACAAAGGACAGTTTATTTATATTGATAATGGGCCAAATCCCAGAAATACATAATGGGCTGAGCCCAACTA